>Ga0081539_10003412_pt1 | contig 19575 bp, 19 predicted proteins | sample TabmetS4T2R2_FD_71023 | JGI IMG/M metagenome (GOLD analysis project Ga0081539, IMG submission 71023) | Tabebuia heterophylla rhizosphere microbial communities from the University of Puerto Rico - S4T2R2 | ecosystem: Host-associated > Plants > Roots > Rhizosphere ...
GCGGCGATCGTCTCCGCCCTTCGCGACGCCACGGGCCGCCCTCTCACGCGCGTCCCAGTCCGGCCGGACGACATCGTCGGGCTTGTGGGCGAGAGCTAGACGCGGGCCTCCTCGTTCACGATGATCGTCGAAACGTCGATGATCTTCGGCGTCATGCTGTCATCGGCCTCGAAGCCCAGCTCGTCGATGGCCGGCATGATGCGGTCGCTCATGAACGCGTCGAACGCCTCGCGAGACTCCCAGACGTCGACGACGTAGAACCCGTCGGAACCCTCTCCGGCGGTGTGAATGATGAGGCCATCGGGCATCTTCGGCTCCTTCGAGCCGAAAACGACCTCGTTGACGGACTCGTACATCTCGCGACTCGGGATCTTTCCAAACACGCTGATGGCCATCTCGATCCTCCTTGGGGGGTTGGCCGCGACTCTACCCCGTCCAGGGACGCGTGTTCAGGATGTCGGCCGCGGTCGCCCAGCCACGCCTCGCCGTGTGCACCGCGAGCTCCATGTTCCCGAGCCCGCGAACCGAGTGTGCGTCCGTCGAAACCACGATCTGCACGCCGGCTTCGACCGCCCGGCGCACGTGCTCGCCGCTCAGGTCGAGTCGGTCGGGCAGCCCGTTGACCTCGAGCGCCACACCCGTCTTCAGAGCGACCTCGAAGACCCGATCCAGGTCCAGTGCGTTCTCGGGGCGGTGGTTGATGATCCGCCCCTTCGGGTGGCTCAAGCAGCGGACGTGCGGGTTCCGCATCGCCTCGACGGTCCGCTTCGTCAGCTCGCGCACCGGCATGCGCTGGCCACCGTGCACGCTCGCCTGCACCCAGTCGAGCTCGGCGAGGACGTCGTCGGGCAGGTCCAGCGACCCGTCGCGCAGGATGTCGCACTCGATTCCGCGCAGGATCCGGAACGGCGCGAGCGCCTCGTTCGCAGCCGCGATCTCGTCGCCTTGGCGCCGGACCATGTCTCCCGTCAGACCGGGTACAGCCCCGACGCTCGGCGTGTGGTCGCAGATCGCGAGGTACTCGTAGCCGCGCGCCCGCGCCGCCTCGCCCATCTCGAGGACGCTCGCCCTGCCGTCGGACCAGGTTGTATGGCAATGGAGGTCGCCGCGGACATCCGCTAGCTCGAGGAGCGCGGGCGGCTCCCCGCGAAACGGCTCCTCACGGAGCTCCGGCGGGCACCACGGGACTCCGAGGGCGGCGTACACCTCCTCCTCGGTTGCGCCGGCGGGGAGCGGCTCGAGCGCCGACACGTACTCGTCGGACCCCGTGGCGCGCACGAGCTCGGTGCCGAGGCGTTCGGCGGGAGCGAGCACGAGCTCGACGGGCACTCCCTCGACGGTGACGCCGACGGTCTCGTCGACGACGGCCACGATCTCGGGCAGCTGGCGAAAGCGATCCAGAGCATTGTTGTCCGAACTGACAATAGAGAGGCGTTCGGACAGATCCCTCCAGCGACGGGGATCGCCGGCCACCACGCCGCCCAGCGCCTCGGCCATGGGCTCGACGAGCGCTCGCGCGCGATTCAGGAGGAGGCCTCGCGGCGGCCGCGGGCGCTCCTCGCGCTCGAGGGCGGCAAGGATCCCAGCCTCTCGCTTCGCCCCGATGCCCGGCACCTCGCGCAGCCGCCCGGCTCGCGCAGCCGCGCGGAACTCTTCCGGCGTCGCGACCCCGAGCGTCTTCGCGATCTCGACCGAGCGCTGGGTCGACAGCCCGAGGAACCGTCCGAGCCCCACGATCTGCGGCTGCACCTCGCGCTCGAGCTCGTCCAATTCCGCGATGCGCCCGGTCTCGACGAGCTCGACGAGCCGGCGCTCGATCCCCGGCCCGATGCCGCGCAGCTCGCGCACTCGGCCCGACCGCACGAGGTCGGCGACCGGCGCCGGAGTCGTCCTGATCAGCTCGGCAGCCCGCCGATACGCACGGGCCGTGTAGTACGAGGCACCTGCGAGATCGAGCAGCGCCGCAAAGGCTTCGAGCCGTTCTGCGATGGCGAGATTGTTCGGCGTGGCTGTCATCCTCGACCTTCGGTCAGGCCGACCGACCGTTGCGGCGGTTGGGTTTCGGGCGGCCGAGATAAATGATTCAGGCATGGGAGGGGAGCACGTCGCGACGGCGGCGCGAAGCGCACGGATCCGCGATGAGCGGCTGCGCGTTCGCTTCTGGAGACGAGAGCAGTTCCTCGGGCTCGGCTTCACGCCCTCCGAGGCGCGCGTCCTCGCCAAGTCCGCGGCCGACCTGCACGAGACGCGTCGGCTCATCGGACTGGGCTGCGAGCGGCACACGGCCTTCCGTCTCGTGAGATGAACGGCTTCGACCCGCACACCAAGCTCGTCGTCTTCGCGTACACGTTCTCGGTGTCGCTCGCCTTTGCGCTGACCGCATTCGTGCCGGTCATGCTGCTCCTGCACTGGCTTTTCTGAGCGCGGTCTCTTCGGCCACTTGGCGGCCGAGGCGCCGCCTGCCAACTTCGACAGATGCGCCGTCTCCTCGCCGTCGTGCTCGTCCTCGTCGCCGTCGGCTGCGGAGGTGAGCGCGAGAGCGCGACGGTCGACCGGGTTCTCGACGGGGACACGATCGTCTTGCGGGACGGCCGCCACGTGCGCCTCGTGCAGCTCGACGCTCCCGAGACCGACGAGAACGAGTGCTACGCGCAGGAGGCGAAGGCCACCCTCGAGCGCCTTCTCCCGCGGGGCGCGCAAGTCGAGATCGAGACCGACGCGCTACTCGACAAGGTCGACCGATTCGACCGCACGCTCGCGTACGTGTGGAAAGACGGAACCAACATCAACCTCGAGCTCGTGCACGCCGGCGCCGCCGCGCCGTGGTTCTTCCACGGCGACCGGGGCCGCTACGCATCCGATTTTCTCGCAGCGGCTCGTGAGGCTCGGGAGCACCACCGCGGCCTCTGGTCGGCATGCCCGGCCACGAGCTTGGCGCCACTGTTCTCCGTCGACGCGCGACGTTAAGAAGCTGTAAGCGCGGCCAGGACAACGCCGCCCCTTGGCCAATCGCATTTGGAGTGCTTCACTTACACGTGGTGGGTCGGGCCGCAGAACGTCCACCGCTCACGCAGGTTCGCGGGACGCCTTGGTTGCTTGGGGTCGCCGCCGCGACCCTCGGAGCAGCCCTCGAGGCGGGCGTCAGCCTGTCTTTCGGTCTGACCGACGTCGACGCCGTCGTGCTCGCGGCGTCACTCGGGATCTTGATCGCCGTCCTCGCCGGCGCGGTCGGCGGTCTGTGGGCCGGGCTCGTCGTCGCAGCCGTCGGCTGGGCGCTCAACTTCACACTCGTCTCCGACCAGACCTGGCGGGACATCGCGACCGCGCCGGTCTGGCTCGCTGCAGCCGCGGCGGCCGGATGGGTCTCGGGGCTTTTCCTGGCCCAGGCCGCGGCGCGAAACGACACGGAGGAGCGCTTTACGGCTCTCCGCGGCACGACCCGCGACGCGGTCGTCACGCTCGACTCCGAGGGGCGGGTGACCGGCTGGAGCGACGGGGCCGAGCGCATCTTCGGCTACACGGCGGAGGACGCAGACGGAGTCGAGTTCGCAAAGATCGTCGGCAGCGGCGACGACGGCGAAGCGACGCGCGCCGTCCTCGCAGCGGCTCGGCGCGGCGAGCCGCGCGCCGAGATGGAGATCGAGCACGCTCGGAGCGACGGCAGCATCCGCAACGTGCTGCTCGCGGCCATGCCGGTGCCCGAGCAAGCGAGCTCCGGCCTCGGAGCGCTCGTCGTCGGGACGGACGTGACCGAGCTCGCCGTCTCACGCGCCGCGAGGGGCGAGCTCCAGGCTCGGTACGACTCGCTCGCGCAGCAGCTTCCAGGCGCGACGTACGTGCACGCGGTCGGTGACCGCTCCAAGGTCTCGTACGTCAGCCCGCAGGTCGGGACGATGCTCGGGTACCGGGCGGAGGATTGGGTGACCGACGAGGGTCTCTTCTGGCGGCTCGTGCACGAGGACGACCGGCCCCGGGTCGAGATCGAGCTCGAGCGCGCGGGCGAGGCGAACAGCCCGTTCGTCTCCGAGTATCGGATGCTCAGCCGCAACGGCGGCATCGTCTGGGTGCGCGACGAGTCGACCACCCTGCGCGGAGCTGCCGGAGAGGCGCGCTACGTGCAGGGCTACCTGCACGACATCACGGCCGAGCAGGAGGCGCGCCTCGAGCGCGAGCGCCTCCGCACCTCGGAGAAAGCCGCGGTCGCGGAAGCCGTCGACCGGCAGTTGAAGCTCGACCTGATCGCGCGCGCGACCGTCGCGCTCAGCGGCTCGTTCGAGAAGGACGTGGCGCTGCGGCGCGCAGCCGAGCTCCTCACAGAAGCCTTTGCCGGCTGGTGCGTGATCGACCTCGTCGAGGAGAAGGGCGGCACGGTGCGTGCCCTTGCCGTTCGCGGCGACGTCGACCCGGTTGTCGGCGCGCCTCCGGCGGAGCCGGCGCCCGCCGCGATCGAGGTGATCGAGACGGGCGAGGCGACTGCTTCCGAGAGCCGCCTATGCGTGCCGATCGGGGCCCGCGGGCGGATTCTCGGCGCGATCACGCTGATGGCCGATCCCAACGGGCGAGCGTTCGGGCCCGACGACCTCACGCTCGCCGAGCACATCGCACTGCTCGCGGGGCTCGTGATCGAGAGCTCCCGCCTCCACCAGCAGGTGCAGGAGGGGGCCGACGCCGCGCACGTTCTGACGTACGTCGCCGACGGCGTCTTCCTGGTCGACAGGAGCGGCGTCATCCGCCTGTGGAACCCGACCATGGAGGCGATCACCGGCTACGACGCCCAGCGGGTCGTCGGCTCGCAGGCGGTCGACGCGATCCCGGAATGGACGACGCTCTCCGATCGCATCCCGATCGGCGGCGCCGAGCCGGTGAGCCCCGGGACGCTGCCGCTCGAAACCGAGTTCGGCGAGCGCTGGGTCTCGGTCTCGGGCGTCGAGTTCTTCGACGGGACCGTCTACGCGTTGCGCGACCAGACCGAGACACGTCGCCTCGAGCAGCTGAAGGCCGACTTCGTTGCGACCGCCTCGCACGAGCTGAGGACGCCCCTCGCTGCCGTGTACGGCGCGGCGCAGACGCTCCGCCGCCACGACTTCGCGCTCGACGAATCGGGTCGCGAGCGCTTCGTCTCCCTCATCGTCGACGAGGCGGAGCGCCTCGGGCGGATCGTCAACGACATCCTGCTCGCCAACCAGCTCGACGTCGGGAACCTCGAGCTGCGAACCGACGTCTTCGATCCAACGGACCTCGTCGAGCGAGTCGCCGAGGCTGCGCGCGCCCATGCACCCTCCTCGATCTCCATCGAGGTCGAGTCGGAAGTCCCGACACGGTCGGTTGCATCTGACCGGGATCGCATCCGCCAGGTGCTCGTCAACCTCGTCGAGAACGCGATCAAGTACTCGCCCGAGGGCGGCCGGATCGACGTCGGTGTCGCTCCGAGCGATCGGATGGTGCGCTTCTACGTGCGCGACGAGGGCCTCGGCATCCCCGAGGACGAGCGCGATCGGATCTTCGAGAAGTTCTACCGGCTGGACCCGAACATGACCGCCGGCATCGGCGGCACAGGCCTCGGCCTCTACATCTGCAACGAGCTCGTTCGCCGCCTCGGCGGGCGGATCTGGGTCGAGGCGAACGACGAGCGCGGCTCGACGTTCTCGTTCGTCATCCCTGCCGCCAGCAAGCCTGCGGCGCGGCCCTTGCTGCACGAGGTCTTCGACAACTCGGGCGCCTAGCTAGCCGTTACGAATCCGGATGTCGATGCCACGGCTCGTGGTGTGGCCGAGCGCGTCCCAGACTCGCACTCGTATCCGGTAGCGACCGTTTGCCAGCGCGCGCGTATCCCAGTACGCACCGGCCGGCGTTCCGAACGCATGAATCCAATACTGGCCGGCGCATGGAACGAAGCGCCGGCGACGGTGGCGGTAGCAGTACGCGGCTCGCCGATTGGCTTTCGTCCCCGGGGCGAAATGGTTGCTGAGCGGTAGCGAATACGGAAAGAACGCGTTGAAGAGCTCATGGCGGAACACCGTCCTTCCGTCCCGCTGGCGCACGACCGCAATCACCGCGCGGTCCGGGTGAAGATCCGCGTACAGCTCGGGTCGGGCGCTGAGCCAGCCTCGGAACGACTGCGGATCGCTCATCCAGACGCGCGTGTCCACGATTCCGCTCAGGCCCTCGGGGGCTAAGGGTCGACCCGTCGTCGGCGACCACATCGCTCCTCCCGGATTCGTCCACAGCGGCGGTGCGCGCCGGAAGAAGCGGATCGCGTGTACGACGGGCGCTTTGGTGTCCTTGTAAGGCCGAAGCTTGCCGCCGCGGTGCAGTGGGTTTAGCAGAACCCCGCCCGACGTCAACTCGGACAAGTGAACGTGCCATTCACCGCGACATGTCCAACCGATCATCTGGCCCGGGGCCACGTACTGGCCGGAAGAGACGACAGCATCTACGTGGTAGTACGCGAAGTGCCCCACCCAAACGCGTCGCAGACTGCAAGGGGAGATGCCGTCGAATAGGTTGTAGACCGTTCCTCCCTCAACCGCATAAACGCGGTGGGTCCTGCCCCTCGGCGCGCCGCTCTCCGGGCGATCGTCGCGCACATTTATGTCGATGCCGAAATGAAGTCCGCCGGGGCGAGGATCGAGAAACGAGCCGCGCACTGGGTGTTGGCGATGAAGCGGCCGAACCGGCCATCCGTACCACGAATCTGCGTAGCTCCTCGAAAGCGTTCGTGGGAGCGAGGCGCCGGCACACAAGTCATCGACCGGCTCTGCGGACGTGCACTCGAGGCCGTCTTCGCTCCCGTCGAACACCTTTGCCCTTGTTGCGACGACGGACCGTGCTGTGGTGACTTGAACGCGCGTCGCCGTAAGGGACGCCGTGTCATTCCGAACCACCAGGCCGTCGACGTCAACGGTGCCGCTGAGATCCCTGATTGCGATCGTGTGTTGGCCCACCGACAGGGCGGTCTGGAACAGCACGTGTCTGTGCCCCGTGAAAGAGGCCAAGTCGATTGAGGCTGGAGAGCCTCCGTCAACGGCAACAGTCGCAACGCCTTTCGATGCAGCTCCGATCCAGGCCACGGACGTGCCTGTGAAGGTGTACGTGAAGCTTGCACCTGACTGAGAGGACGAGTGAAGCGTTCCTCTGAAGTCCATCGCGGTTGCCAAGCCGGTCTGCCATGCCCCCGCGTAACTCGTTGCAAAGGTCGCGTTTGCATCGTCGAACGGCACTGCGACGTGGGCAACACGACTTGCTCGACGATTCCGTTCGCGGTCCCAGGCGACGACGCGGTGCTCATAAACGAGCCCTTGAGAGGCGGGAAGCGTGACCGCCTTGCGGCCTCCTCTCGACCCACGGGCGACGATGTGCCAGCGCTCGGCCCCATTGACTCTTCGCTTGAGTCGCCACGAGCGCAAATGTGCTCCGCCTCTGTCCCGAACACTGAAGCGCACCGGGTAGCGCAACCTCGCCGACCGCCGCGTCGAAGGGTCCGGGAATCGAAGCAGGCGAATCGCCGGAGCCGTGATGTCATGAAGTATTGGCTTGACAGTGAGGACTCCGGTCTTGACGAACTCGCCAGGGCTGCGGACGGCGTCGGTGCACGTCCGCGCACATGCTCCGCGGTTTCGGATCGCCGTGAAGGCCGCCCATTTGTACCCGGCCGGGTCGCCGAGGAGGGCTTTCGGTATTCGAACGACGATCCTCCTCCGGCTTGGATGCGCTGCACGGACCGACCCGATGGACTCTCCGTCGTCCCGCTTTATCCGCCCACGCAGAGCGCCGCCCCGCCAAAATACATAGAGCCAGCGGTACGGCAGTCCGTGGTGATAGAAGCCGACCGCAACGAGGTTCGGGCCTCGGAGGGCGCGTGCCCGGAACCCTCGCCACGTGCTTATGGTCGCCGTGATGGTCACGGCGTCGGCGTGGCCGTGTCCCGCGGAGCGGATATCGAGCGGACTAGGCGTATCGTCGCCGTCGAGAACCCTCTTCAGATCCGAAAAGGCGGGTAGCGCCAGAGAGAGTTGAATTGCACAAGCGACGCCCACGGCGATGCCGATGCGGATACCTGTGCGAATGATGGGCCAACCGTCGGCCCCCATCCAACCCCTTCGCGTCGAGCTTCGGTCCGTTCGTACCGGTCGTCACGATGTTCGTACCGCCGGTTACGAATGTCAAGTCGAAGCCAACCAGGTTCTTCCGATGCAAGAAACGCGCGTCTGAAAGGCTCCAATTACGCGGGAGCCGGGCCAGGTGCGGTCATGCGGCCCGACCCTGGGCTCGGCTCCCTGAAATTCCTGCGGGCAAGCGGGTTATGATCGCTCGCGGGGTGGGACTTTTTCGCCGCCGCCGGGCGAGCACCGAAGATCTCGTGCGCGAGCATCTGGAGCGCTCGGGTGTCTCCCCGTTCTGGCTGCAATCTGCGCTCGACGCTCTTCGCTTCTGCGAGAGCAGTCAGCCGTTCGAGCCGGTCTTCAGCATCGCGGGGCCGGCTCCGGCCCGCTCTGTCGTCGCCTTGATGAAGCTCGAGCCGTTTCTACGCGTCGAGATCGACTGGAGCATCTCCCCGAGCGAGTCGCCCCTCTGGGTCGGTGCGGTAGGGCATTTCGACGAGAGCGCTTTCGATGCGACGACCGAGCGCTTCCGGGAGCTGTACTCGTCCACGGACAATCCGACGATCCGGCCCGACGTCGAGCGCGCGCTGCGCGACATGAGGGACGCGATCCAGACCGAGGTCTCGCCCAAGCTCGACTTCGACGAGGTGGCGTCCGGCGTCTGGGCCCTCGGCTCGGCGGGCTACGTCTGGCGGGTCGCCGAGGGGCCGGCGCGGGCTGCCAAGCATCTCCGGGCCGATGTCGTCAAGGAGGTCGAGGCCGTCGTCGCCTCGACCGTGCTCGATCGTGGCGACGACCTCTTCTTCGGTCGGGCCGCGACCGAGGTCGTCCGCCGCAACCTTCTCCTCGAGGCCGGCTCGCCAGGCGGCTGGGCGACCGGCGGCGAGTTCCTCAGGCGAGGCTTCCGCTTCGCGGACGAGCTCCTCTGGCCGGATGCCGACATCCCAAGAAGCCGGCGCTGGGACGCGTTCCTCTTCGGGGTCGCGCTCTACGAGGTGGACGAGAGCCTCGCCCGCCGGCCCGCGTGGTCGCGGCGCAGGAAGCCGTCTTCCGCCGTTCGCGGATAAGGTCGCCCGCATGGCTGATCTGGCCCGACGCCTCGCGGTCGCCCGCGGCGACGAGCTCGCCGACGTCGTCATCGAAGGCGGCAAGGTCTTCTCGGCCTTCACGCGCGAGTGGCTCGAGACCGAGGTGGCGATCTGCGACGGCTACGTCGCCGGCCTCGGCGAGTACGCGGGCAAGGAAGTCATCCACGCGGGCGGCAACTACGTCGTCCCGGGCTTCATCGACGCGCACATGCACCTCGAGTCCTCCAAGCTCCTCGTGGACGAGTTCGCGCGCCTCGTGCTGCCGCTGGGGACGACGACGGTGGTCGCCGACCCTCACGAGATCGCGAACGTCCTCGGCACGGACGGAATCCACTGGCTTGCCGATCTCGCCGACGAGGTGCCGCTCGACATCTTCTTCATGGCCTCGTCGTCGGTACCCGCATCGAGGTTCGAGTCGCCGCGGCGCGCACTGACGCTCGGCGACCTGCAGGGACTTCTTCACCGCCGCCGCGTGATCGGCCTCGCAGAGATGATGAACTACCCCGGCGTCGTCGCCGGCGATCCCGACGAGCTCGGCAAGCTCGCGCTCGACGGCATCTCCCACGTGGACGGCCACGCTCCCGGCGTGCTCGGCCGCGACCTGCAGGCCTACGCCGCCGCCGGCGTCCGTTCCGACCACGAGGGCTCGACCGCCGAGGAGGGGCGCGAGCGCTTGCGCGCAGGGATGTGGGTGCTCGTCCGCGACGCGACAGCCGCCCGCAACGTCGACGCGCTCGCGCCGCTCGTCCAGGAGTTCGGGCCGAGCCGCATGGCGCTCTGCACCGACGACCGTGAGCCCGAGCACATCGCCGAGGAAGGTCATATGAACGCGGTCGTGCGCCGGGCGGTGGAGGTCGGGATCTCGCCCGAGGACGCGCTCGTCATGGCGACGGTCAACCCAGCCACCTGGCACGGGCTGCGCGAGCTCGGCGCCATCGCGCCCGGCTTCCAGGCGGACATCCTCCTGCTTCCGGATCTCGAGTCCTTCGCGCCAGGCCTCGTCCTGAAGCGCGGCGCCCCCGTGGCGGAGTTCCCGCGCGCGGAAGTGCCCGAGTGGGTCAAGCACACCGTGCGCGTGCAGCCGACGGCGTCGAACGACTTCCAGATCCCCTGGCAGGGCGGGCCCGCGCGCGTGATCGAGCTCGTGGAGGGGCAGATCGTCACCGACGAGACGACGGAGGAACCGCTCGTCGAGGACGGGTTCGCCGTCGCGGATCCGGGCCGCGACCTCGCCAAGATCGCCGTCGTCGAGCGGCATCTGGGAACCGGGCGCATCGGCCTGGGCTTCGTCCGCGGCTTCGGCCTGAAGCGCGGCGCGATGGCGACGACGATCGCCCACGACGCTCACAACATCGTCGTCGTCGGGGTCGACGACGGCGACATGGCCCGCGCGGTGCAGCGCCTCGCCGAGATCGGAGGCGGGCTCGTCGTCATCGCCGACAGAGGCGTGCAGGCGGAGCTGCCGCTGCCCGTCGCCGGCATCGTCTCGGACGCGCCCTACGAGGAGGTCGTCGAGTCCTCGGAGGCTTGTCTCGCCGCCGCACGCGAGCTCGGCTGCGAGTTTCCCGCGCCCTTCCAGACGCTCAGCTTCCTCGCTCTCTCGGTCATCCCGAAGCTGAAGATCACAGACCGCGGCCTCATCGACGTGGACGAATTCGAGGTCGTCGCGCTCGAAGGCTCATAGACTCGCGCCGTGGCGATGCACGCAGCGGAGAGATCCGAGCCGCTTCCCGCCTGGAGCCTGCCGGCAGGCGCCGAGAAGAACATCGCGCTCGAGGTCGACTGGCCGCCGAAGGTGACGAGAGAGTGGGCGTGGGGCGGCTCGACGGGGCGCGGCGTCCGCGTCTGCATCCTCGACAGCGGCGTCGAGCCCGACCATCCCTTGGTCGGCCCCGTCGAAGACGCCGTGGCCGTCGTGCGCGGGCCCGACGACGAGATCACGATCCAGCCGGACGAGGAGGGCGACCTCTGCGGTCACGGCACCGCCTGTGCCGGCATCGTGCGCGCGCTCGCGCCGGACTGCACCCTCTTCAGCGTGCGTGTGCTCGGCGCGGGCTACACCGGCAGCGGGGCCATCCTCGTCGCCGGCCTCCGCTACGCGATCGAGAACGGCTTCGACGTCGTCAACATGAGCCTCTCGACGACGAAGCAGGAGCTCGCCGCCAGCCTGCATCAGCTCGCCGACGTGGCGTACTTCAAGAAGACGATGCTCGTCGCCTCGGCCCACAACCTGCCGGTGGAGAGCTATCCCTGGCGGTTCGCCTCCGTGCTCTCGGTCGGAAGCCACGACCGCCCAGAGGGGCTCGACTTCTTCTACAACCCCGAGCCGCCCGTCGAGTTCTTCGCCCGGGGGGTGGACATCGACGTGGCCTGGATGGACGGTGCGACGCTCCGCGTCACGGGGAACAGCTTCGCGACCCCGCACATGGCAGGCCTCTGCGCGCTCGTCCTCGGTGCCCATCCCGAGCTGACCCCCTTCCAGCTCAAGAGCGTGCTCTACTTGACCGCGTCGAACGTGATCGGATCGCCGTGACGGAAGACGAGCTGAGAGCAGCGGTCGCCGCGGGCGTCCTCGGGTCCGAGCAGGGCCATCGGGAGCTCCTGCGCTCGATCGTCGAGGTCGCCCGTGCGATCTTCCACTCCCAGGCCGCGTCCATCTTCCTCCTCGACGAGGAGGCGGACGAGCTCGTCTTCGAGGCGATCGCCGGTGAGGGATCGGAGAGCCTTGTCGGGACCCGGTTCCCGTCCAGTACCGGCATCGCCGGCTGGGTGCTCGTCACCCGTCAGCCCCTCGTGCTCGAGGACGTCGGCCAGGATCCGCGCTTCGCCAAGGATGCGGCCGAGGCGACGGGCTACGTGCCCAAGGGGCTGATGGCCGTGCCGCTCCTCCACGAGGAGAAGGCGCTCGGCGTGCTCGAGGTGCTCGACCGGCCGCACCGGCCGGGCGCCGCGCTCGAGGAGGTCGAGCTGCTCGGGCTCTTCGCCGGGCAGGCGGCCATTGCGCTCGATCTCCTGCAGGCGGCTCGGCGCGCGCGAGCGGCGCTCGAAGGCTCTCCCGGAGAGCTCCAGGCGCTGGCGAGGCTCGCGGCGACTGTCGACCGCCTTCAGGACGAGCGGCGTGCCACCGGGCTCGAGCTGCTCGCCGCGCTCGACAGGTTGCTTGGGGACAAGAGCCGGGCGGGCGAGCCGCCCGGCTCTCCCGCCTTCTAGGCCTTGAAGCGGTGAGCTTCGACGTCCGACTCGTCTTCGTTTGCCCGGCGTCCGGGATCCGACGCGTCGTCCTCGTCCATGAGAGGCTTGACCTTGTGGGCCTCGACGTCCTGCTCGTCCTGAGCGCTCTTGTTCCTTTCGCGCTCTTCCTCCACGGTGCCTCCTTTCGTCGGCTTCTGTGGGTCCCCTCCGACAAGACGTGCGCTGGGGCTCCTATCTTCCCACTCTTTTCTTTTTTTCGGAATAGCTTCTTCGCGGCACGGGCGTGAGGGAGCTCGCCGAGCAGCTCCGGGAGTCGGTGCGGGCGCTCACCGACGTCTTCGGGAACCCGGGGCTGCGGCGGCTCGAGCTCGCGTGGGTGGGCTCCGTCACGGGCGAATGGGCGTACGCGGTCGCTCTCGCCGTCTTCGCCTACGACGCAGGCGGAGCGACGGCTGTCGGCATCGTCGCGCTCCTCCGCTTCCTGCCCTCTGCGGTCGTCGCGCCCTTCGCCGCAGTCCTCGCCGACCGCTACCCGCGCCAGCGGGTGATGCTGAGCGCAGACGTGATCCGGGCCGGCGCGCTCGCGGGCGCGGGCGTGCTCGCGCTGGTGGACGGGCCGGCTCCGGCCGTCTACGCCCTCGCGGCGCTCGTCGCCGTCGTCTCGACGGCGTTCCAGCCTGCGCAGGCGGCGCTGATCCCGACACTTGCGCGCGACCCGGGCGAGCTGACGGCCGCGAACGTCGCCTCCAGCACCGTGGAGAGCGTCGGCAGCTTCCTCGGCCCTGCGCTCGGCGGCCTCCTCCTCGCGGTCACCTCGCCTGGAGTGGTCTTCGCCGTGACGGCGGGCGCGTTCGTGTGGTCGGCGCTGAACGTCGCCCGCATTCCGGCGGGCCCGCCGGTGCAAGCGGAGGACCGCGGCGAGGAAGCGCTCCACCGCGAGGCGCTGGCCGGGTTCCGCGCCATCTTCGGCGTCCCGAGCCTGCGGCTGGTCGTCGGCCTCTACTCCGCGCAGACACTCGTTGCGGGCGCGCTCAACGTCCTCGTCGTCGTCGCCGCCCTCGAGCTCCTCGACCTCGGGCGCTCGGGCCCCGGGGTCCTCAACTCGGCGATCGGGATCGGCGGCCTCCTGGGCGCCGGAGTCGCGCTCGGGCTGGTGGGCCTTCGTGGGCTCGGAACGGCCTTTGCCCTCGGGCTCCTTCTGTGGGGGCTCCCGCTCGTCCTCTTCGGCGCCTGGCCGGCAACGGGCGCCGCGCTCCTCTTCCTCGGGCTGCTCGGCGTGGGGAACACGCTCGTCGACGTCTCGGGGCTGACCCTGCTCCAGCGCACGGCGCCGCCGGACGTGCTCGGGCGGGTCTTCGGGGTGCTCGAGAGCCTCGTGGTCGGGACGCTCGGCCTCGGGGCGATCATCGCCCCGGCGCTCGTCTCGCTCTTCGGCGTCCGCTGGGCGCTCGCGGCCACCGGGCTTCTCCTGCCCGTCCTCGCGCTCGCCTCCTGGGCGCGACTCCACGAGGTCGACGCGCGCGCCGTAGTGCCCGAGCGGGAGCTCGAGCTCCTGCGCGGTCTGCCGCTCTTCGCGCCGCTTCCTCCCGCGACGCTCGAGCACCTGGCGGTGAGCCTCGTGCGGGTGCGGGCCGCGCCCGGCATGGAGATCACCCGCCAGGGCGACATCGGCGACCGCTTCTACGTCGTGGACGAAGGCGAGCTGGACGTGACGATCGACGGAGAGGAGGCGGCGACACTTGGTCCGGGCGACCACTTCGGCGAGATCGCCCTGCTCCGCGACGTTCCGCGCACCGCCACGGTGACGGCGCGCAGCGATGCCTCTCTGCTCGCGCTCGAGCGGGACGAGTTCGTCTCGGCGGTCACCGGCCATCCCGCGAGCCGCGATGCTGCCGACGCCGTCGTCGCGGCCCGCCTCGGTCGCCTGCGGCCGGGGCTGGCCTCTATTTAGGCGCCCAGGTGGAGACGAGCTCGTCCATGGGCCAGCCAGCGGTGCGCGCACCCGCCTCGTAGGCGCTCTGGAGGAAGGCGAGCAGCGCCTCGCGCGGCGAGTCGGCCGTGCGGATGTCCTCGTAGCCGATCCGCGCCTGGTGGCTGGAGCCGAGCTCGACCCAGCGCGCCGCCTCGGGCTCGAGCGGCTGTTCGGCCAGACCGGGCGGCTCGGGGAAGGTGTACGAGTAGTACGTCGGCTCCCGCACGGAGTCGTCGCCGGCCCAGAAGCCGAAGCTGATCACCTCGTGGGTGTACGCCTCGTGGCTAACGAAGTTGCCCGTCGGCGGATCGGGCGTCCGCCGGCCCGAAAAGCGTGTGACGGCGAGATCCATCCCGTGCCAGAAGAGGTGCACCGGGCTCGTCTTGCCGTTGAACCAGCCGGCGAACTCCTCGAGCACCTCGGCGCTCCCGACCAGCACGCGCCAGAACCGCGTCACGTACTCCGGGTCGTACGCCGCATCGGCCTCGTCGTCGGCGAACGGGATCGGCGTGGGATCGCCGTAGGACTGCGGGAGGATCTCGATGTCGATCCCGAGCCGCTCGAGGGCGGCGAAGACCTCGCGGTAGAACTCGGCGACCGACAGCCCGTCGCGCAGCGCGAGCTTCTCCGTCCGCCCGTCTGATGTGCGGACACAGAGCTCGTGGTCGACGAAGTCGAAGTCGATCTCGAAAGTGATCGGGCCGTACCGCATCGGGTGCGTCCCGATCCCGCGCGCGGTGGGATAGAAAGTCACGTGCCACCAGTGGTTCTTGGGCGGCGCCGACGCGAGCCTGAGCTTGCCGACGATCTGGAGGTAGAGCTTCAGCGTCGCGCGCGTCGCAGCCCATTCCTCGAATGGAAGCTCCGGGAGGCCGGCGAGCGGGTCCGCCGCGGCTGACACCTTCACGGCTCAATTGTGCACACTCTGCGGTGCTCTACCGAGCCATGGCCACGAACCCCTTCGACTTCACAGGCCGCGCCGCCCTCGTGACGGGCTGCGGCAGCGAGGCCGGAATCGGCTTCGCCTGCGCGCGGCTGCTGGCGCAGCTAGGCGCGCGCGTGGCGATCACGTCGACGACGGAGCGGATCCGCGACCGCGAGGCCGAGCTTCGCGAGGCGGGCGCCGAGGTCTCCTCGCACATCGCGGACCTGACCCATCGCCAGGAGGCGTTCGACCTCGTCTCGGCGGCGCGCAGCAGGCACGGGGAGCTCGACGTTTTGGTGACCGCCGCAGGAATCGCTCAGACGGGGATCGCGCCGATCACCGCACGCTTCCGCGACCTCGGCCACGAGGAGCTGCAGCGCGAGCTCGACGTCACGCTCATGACGGCCTTCCACACGACCCGGGCCGTGTTGCCCGGGATGGTCAACGGAGGCTACGGCCGCATCGTGATGATCTCGTCGGTGACGGGGCCGTACGTGACCGCGCCGGGCAGCGCCGCCTACGCGACTGCGAAGGGCGGGATGGACGGGATGATGCGCACGGTCGCCATCGAGCACGGCCGCGACGGCATCACCTGTAACTCCGTCGCGCCCGGCTGGATCGCGACGGCCTCGTCCGAGCCCGACGAGCTGGAGGCGGCCAAGCACACCCCCGTCGGGCGCCCAGGCAAGCCGGACGAGGTCGCCGCGCTCGTCGCCTTCCTCGCCTCGGCGGGCGCGAGCTACGTCACCGGCCAGTCGTTCGTGGTCGACGGCGGCAACATCATCCAGGAGCCGCACGGCATCGACCTGTACGGCGAGTAGGACGCGTTACGCGGCAGCTCCGAGCGGGAGCTGACGCCGAGGCGCCGAAGAGCCCTCGCTCGGCTCGTCGTCGGCCGCCAGAGGCATTCCAAGAACGGTGCTGAGCGCCTCGACGCAGCGACGATCGAACTGCGTGCCGGAGCAGCGCGCCAGTTCGGCGAGCGCTTCGGAAGCGGGGCGTGCCGCCCTGTAGGGACGCTCGGAGACGATCGCCTCGAACGCGTCGGCGACAGAAATGATCCGTGCTTCGAGGGGGGCGCCTGCGCCACCGTGCGGGTAGCCCTTCCCGTCCGGTCGCTCGTGGTGCGCCAGCACCCAGGCGGCCTCCTCGCGGAGCTCGGCGGCAGCGAGGATGTGTGCGCCCAGCGCCGGGTGCGCTTTCATCAGGTCGAACTCCGCGTCCGTCAGGCGCCCGGGCTTCTGGAGGATCGCATCGGGAACTCCGATCTTCCCGACATCGTGCAGGAGCCCGGCCAGACGAATTTTGAACACGTGCTCCGCGTCGTAGCCGAGCTCGACGGCCATGAGCGCACAGAGCTCGGCCACCGTCTCACAGTGGCTGTGCGTGTACGCATCCTTCGTGTCGACCGCACGTGCGAGCGCGTTGGCGAGCACCTGCGTATGGCGTAGATCCGCAGGCTCCTCGAGGACGGCGAACTCGAAGGCCGACGTGTAGACCAGGGCCGGTTGCTTGAGGCGTTTTGCCTCGAGCAGCGCGAGGTCTGCACGACGAGCGAGCTCGTCCTTCGTGAGCCCGTCTTCCCAAACCGCGATCCCGCCGGAGAAGCTGACCTCGCCGCCCGGCGCGGCCTGCTTGAACGCTTCCTCGATTCGCTTCGCGAGTGCGACGGCGTCCGCTCCGGCGCAGTCGCGGAGGACGAGGGCGAACTCGTCGCCGCCGAGGCGGTACAGCTGGTCGGGCTCACCGACGACCGACCCGGCTGTGGAGCTCAGGAGCTTGATGCGATCGTCGCCCGCCTGATGCCCGTAGCGGTCGTTCACGTGCTTGAGCCCGTCGAGGTCGAGCATGAGGAGGCTGATCGGCCTGTCCGGGCTCGATTCCTCGATGAGCCTCTCGATGTCTTCGTGAAAAGCGCGGTGATTGTGGACGCCGGTCAGGCTGTCGGTGAACGCTGCGTTTCGAAGCCGCTCGAGCTCCGAGCGGCGCGCCTCGTCCAGCCGCCGCCGAAGGCGCATCGCCATCACCGCGGTGAGCGAGACGAGCAGCGCGAGGAGGACGACGGCGACCGCGCTGCGACGGAGGGTCGCCGCGGCAGTCTCGGCGGCTTCGAGGCCCACGCTTGATTCGGCCCGATGTGCTTGGGCGCCGCGGTCGACGGTGGCGATCGCCGAGCTGAAGAGGGGATCGAGGCGCTTCGTCGCGAGTCGGTCCGCGCGCCGTGCGTCGCCCGCGTTGACCGCGTCGACGAGCAGGCCGACCGCGTTGGAAAGCTCGGTGTTCGTTCGGCGCGTCTCGTCCGCGAGTCGCTTGTCGCTCGGCGCGGCGTGCTCGACAGCAGCGAGCGCGCTCTCCAGGTTCGCAGCTTCCGTGGCAAAGGCCTGCTCGAAATCGGGCGAAGCCGCGAGACGAAACTCCTGCGTCAGGAGCGCCTCCTGAACGACCGAGTAGCGCGCTCGCTGGTACGCGTTCCAGAGATTGGTCGAGGTGCGCACGTCGTGGGACGTTCCACGCGCCTCTCGGGCGGCGAGACCCGCGAAGGCGCTCACCCCTACGAGAGCCAAGGCGCCGACGAGAACCGCGGCAGCGTATGCGAGGGTTCGAAGGGTCGACTGCTTCATCGCGCGCCTATTTCACGTAGTAGGAGAGGCTGACCGAACGGACGTCGTAGCGCGCCTGCCGGTTCACCTTGATCACGATCCGGTAGTGGCGGTCCTCGACGTGGACGAGCGTCTTCTTGACGACGGAGGACGAGCAACAGAGCCTGTCGGCGTACACGTGCATCGTCGGCGTGCCGTAGAGGTCCTTCGGGAGATAGAAGTCGTACCGCGCCTTCGAGAAGCCGTCGGGCCCGTCGCAGACCAGCAGGAGATCGTCGTAGCCGCGATAGTTGTTTCGAAAGCCGCAGTCGAACTTGGCCAAGCGCGAGGTCGTCTTGACACCGTGGCGGGAGACGGTCTGGAGCTGGAGCGCCGATGCACTCGTTGCGAGGATCAGCGCGCCGACGAGCGCGAGGATGAAGGGCCGCAGCTTCATTTTGGAACCTGTTCGCACGGTGGCAGAGCGGATTCGGCCGGACATTCCCCCGATCAGGGGATCCAGCGGCTCCCTCGCAGGAGGAATCGGGCACGGAAGCGGGTAGACCCAAGGGATGAGGCTGCGATGGTGGTCGCGTCCCGAACCGGAGCCCGAGCCGGAGCCGGAGCCCGCGCAGGAGCCGGCGCCCGTCGCGGCGCCGGCCGAGCCGGAGCCCCCTGCTCCTGACGAGCCGCCCGCCAGAGTGTCTCTCACGCTCGAAGAGGCGAAGGAGGCGATTCGCTCTGCGAAGGGCGACGTCATCCAGGTGGGGTTCCTGGCGGGCGAGTACAAGCGCCACCACGACGAGGATCCGAGGAGCGGCGAGACGGCCGCGGCGCGCGAAACGCTCTGCGAGCTCATCGCGACGCGTTTGCGCGACCGCAAGCTCCTGGCGCCCGACGGCATCTTCGAGCTGCGCGAAAGCCCCTAGCGACTCCTCGTGGCGAGCTGCCCGCGGCCGACCGCCTCGAACCAGTTGTACTCGTCGAGGTACTTGGCGAGCGTCTTGCGCGTCTCGTAGCCGAGGTGTTCCTGTAGATAGGCCTCGACGTCGTCTGTCGGCGCCTGCTCGGTGAGGCGGGCGGCCAGCCGGTGCAGGGCGTGCGCCGCGATCAGCCGGGCGCGGCCGGGCGGACGGTCCGGGACGACCGGGCCGTCCGGCATCGCGGAGCGGAACTCGCGGCGGGTGGCACGGGTGACCAGCGGAACGAGGCCCAGCTCCTGCATCGTGATCATCCTCCTCGGGTGATGCGGACTAAACTCATTTGACTGGCAACATACCGCGCCCGATGCGAGTCAAACCTATTTTGGTGGAATCAATGCCGGATACCGGATTTCCCGAGCTGTTCGGCGGCGTCCCGTGCCTGGACTTCGCCAACACCGTCGACGGCCGTGCCACCGCGCGGCCCGAGGAGAAGCTGCACGCGTATGCCGACCTGGTCCGCTGGTCCGCCTACGCCGGCCTGATCGACGCGGGCACCGCCGCGCGCCTGGCCGGCAGCCCGCCGGCGGCCGGCACCGCGGCGTTCCGCACCGCCCTGGTGCTGCGCGAGGCGATCTTCCAGGTCTTCGCCGCCATCGGCCGCGGCCGCCGCGCGCCGGCGGATGCGCTGACCGTGATGCAGGGCCGCTACGCCGAGGCGATGGCCGCCGCCCGGCTCACCCCCGACGGCGACCGGTTCGCCTGGTCGTTCGGCGGCGAAGCATCCGACGCCGCGT
>Ga0081539_10003413_pt1 | contig 19564 bp, 34 predicted proteins | sample TabmetS4T2R2_FD_71023 | JGI IMG/M metagenome (GOLD analysis project Ga0081539, IMG submission 71023) | Tabebuia heterophylla rhizosphere microbial communities from the University of Puerto Rico - S4T2R2 | ecosystem: Host-associated > Plants > Roots > Rhizosphere ...
GCGTTGTTACTTGCGCGCACTTTACGTCCTGCATGGTAATGCCTAAACAAGAGTCGCTGAATTCGACAATTTCATTGCTCACGACAGAGATATCGCTTTCATTCAAGCCAAGGTTGGCAGCCAGTTGTTTGATCACTGCCTCTTCCACGGAACCAGTGCCTGGCTCCCCATCAGCAGCGACGACAACACTCCCGTCCTGATTTGTATGAAATTCATACGAATTCCCATCTGCCTCAAGGACAATCTTAAACCCGGGAACTTCAGCTTGTGTGCACATTACACCAATACGCACAACACCCAAACAACCATCTGGCCATATCACGGCCTCCGTGGAAACCACCGCTATTTCGTTAGTAGTCAAGTTTAGCTGCTCGGAAAGTGCCGTAAGCGCTGCGCGTTGTGCAGGAGATAAATCTACAGGAATATTTGTTGGAGTTGAATCTTCATTGGAAATCGAAGGTTCTTCCGTTGCCTGCCCAGCTGGCGCGCAAGCGGTACTGATTAAAATCAATAGTGTGACAATAAACAAAACTCTCTTCATTCTCACTTACTCCTTCATTTGGATGACGCATATGCCGCAAATATTGTTCCGAAAAACTGTATAATCGAACATATGCGTTATCTTCCTTTAATAATTATATTTATTGTAACAGCATGTACTTTTCCCAGAGCGAACACGAATGCTGCTGTGCAGACTCAACAAGCCATCGCGGCGACGCTGGCGGCCATGCCTACATCCACTTCTCCACCTATCCCTACCCCTTTTCCGACACCTACTCTTTTCGATCTCGTGGGATTGTTCTGTGAATATCAGTTTTGCATTGGGCATCCGGTCGACATGGCCTTCTATGACGTAAGCGCACAACAGAACCTGGGCACGCCAAGCAGTTATGCACAGGGCTTGATCGCCGCGTTTAACGCCACCCTGTTCATTCAGATGGTTTGGCAATCAGCACCGGGAGCGTCAGATCCGCAGTTCATGCTGGATTTAATTTTGAACCCTGGATTGGATACCCGCGTCGGCACACTGGAAGTGAAACTGATCCGTGATATGAACGTTGTCTACACTCCGATCACTTCCACCACAACCGCTCTGATTCCCTTCGGCGGTGCCGCAGCCTGGATCTGCGGTGACCGCGCCTTCGCCTGGAAGGTTTACACTGCTGACGAACAATCACCGCCAACCGTATTCGAGAACTCTTTCAGCCGTTTTGTTTGTAAAAGATAAAAGGAGAAATTATGGTTACTGAAGCTGATATCCAACTACTCCGATCACGCATCAATGAATTGGAGGACCGCCTGAAATTCATTTATCGCAGGCTCAATATCGAGTATGCTGATCCAAACTCTGATCCTGTTTTGTCATCTCAAGTTCAGGATGCCATAAGGCGTGGTAACAAAATTGAGGCAATCAAGATTTATCGAGAATTAACAGGTGTAGGCCTGGCTGAAGCCAAAGATGCGATAGACAAGGCAGAACAATTCATCAAATAGAAATCAAAGTCCTTGATTCTTTGCTCTATTCCAGAATATGTCCATCTCTTCCAAAGAGAGATCAGATAGATTACGGCTATCTTTTTTTGCTTCCTGTTCCACGTAACCAAATCTTTGTTTGAATTTTTTGTTCGTTCCACGCAGCGCGGACTCTGCATCTACGTTCTTCCAACGCGCCACATTAACCAGGGCAAAAAATAAGTCCCCGATTTCAGATGCAAGCTCGAAATCGGACTCGGCATTCTTAATTTCATCAATTTCCTCTTTCAATTTATCCAGAACACCTTCAATCCCGGGCCAGTCGAACCCGACTCGCGCGGCGCGATCCTGATATTCCTGTGCCTGGCTCAAGGCAGGTAAGGCGACGGGAACACCATCCAATAATCCTTTTTCTTTTTGGCCGTTATTCTTGCGTTCAGCCTCCTTCAACCTTTCCCAATTTGCAAGAACTCCCTGCACGCCATCCAGTTTCAAATCGCCGAATACGTGAGGGTGCCGGCGAATGATCTTGGAATAAATCCCATGGATTACTTGATTGATATTAAACTGTTCCTCCTCGTTGGCAATTTGAGCTTGTAATACTACCTGCAATAGCAAATCTCCAAACTCTTCGCGCATGGAATTAAAATCGCCCGAATCAATTGCTGCCATTGTTTCATACGATTCTTCCAGTAGGTGTTTTCGCAAGGACGCGTGTGTCTGCTCGCGATCCCAGGGACATCCATTCGGCGCGCGCAAGTGAGCGATGATTTCGGCAAAAGATTCAAAGGATGTCCCTTCTCCAAGTGGAGGGATAAACCAGCAGGTAGTTTCCAAATAGTTATCCCCTTCCAATTCTTCCAATTTTGATTCCCTTGTTTTTCCCTGATCCACTATCTGAATAACATGCTCAGACGGATACATTGTGCGCAATACATTTCCTAAATGCATAGCCAGCTCATGAGATTCAATTCCAATCAACAAAACTGGCGTATCGGGAGGAAAAGGGGGCACATGTGCGGAGGAGAGAGTCTGCGCTTCAAGCAGAATCAACTTCGAGGGCGGAGATATACGAAGTGATTCAAAAGTTTTAGCAACGAGTGAAAAGTCCATAGGTGTCTCCCGTTAAAAAGAAAACGCAATGCGTAATCATACCGCGATTACACATTACGTTAATTTGTCTTATTATGATAATTCTAGCGTTTTGTATATGTAGGCGCCTTACGGGCCTTCTTGAGGCCTGGCTTCTTGCGTTCTTTGACACGCGCATCTCGAGTCAATAAACCATGCTTGCGTAAAGCAGAAATCCAGTCACCGTTGAGTAATACCAGCGCACGCGCAACACCCAAACGCACCGCTTCGGTCTGACCACTTACACCACCGCCATTGACTTTCACGGTAATGTCATATTTCTTGGCGTCCTGACCAACCGCTACGAACGCGCGCAGAACATCCTGCAGATCGCCTACGCGCGGGAAATATACCGCGGCTTCTTTTTCATTCACGATGAACCTGCCGGAACCGCCCATCACACGGACTCTCGCCGTACTTTCCTTGCGACGGCCTACTGCTTCATAATACTGAACGGACATATTCTCTTCCTCTTTCTTTATTTCAACGGCTCGGGATTGTTCGTGCCATGTGGGTGGTTCGAGCCGGCATAGATCTTCAAACGCTTGAGCAAAGCGCGGCCCATGCGGTTATGTGGCAACATGCCCCACACAGCCGCACGCAATACACGGTCAGGGTGTTGCTGCAATTGATCGCGCAGTGAGATGGCCTTATACCCGCCAGGGTAATTTGAATGGCGGTGATAGAGTTTGGTGTCCATCTTACTGTTTGTGCGGGTACCGGTGGCGGTCACACGTTCCGCATTGATCACCACAACAAAATCACCCATCTCCACGCCAGGTGTGAAGCTTGGTTTATGTTTACCAAGCAAAACGTGCGCGATGCGGGTGGCAACACGCCCGAGGGTTTGCCCGTCGGCGTCCACCAGCACCCATTTTCGATCGATTTCGCTTGCTTTCGGATAGTACGACTTGTACACTTTCTGATCTCCGTTTCTTTTCTACCTTCGCCTCATCCGCGTTAGAGAACGCGTGTTACGCAAAGACTGTTTCTTTTCTTATTGACCAATTGACTCATTATATGTCACTTCGACTAACGTCAGCCCATGCGCGGGAGCCAACCCCGCGGGAATTTCGCTTCGCGACTTGACCTTTGTGGAGTTCGTGAAAGCATCGGAAATTACATCGACTGACACTTTTCCCTGCGCAGCGGCCACCTGGACAAACACCAGTCTGCGCACCATTCGGTACAAAAAGGCGTCGGCCTGGACGTCAAAATGCCACTCATCCTTTTTGGTTTGAGTCCATTCGGCTTTTAACACAGTTCGAATGGTCCCACCTTTGGGAGTGGTCGGGGAACCGAAGGCAGAAAAATCGTGCGTACCAAGAAAGAACTTTGCATTCTTTGCAAGAGGCTCATTATTCATTTCGGGCCATACTCGCCAGGCAAAACGCTCGCGGATGGGGTCGCGTAATGGCCCGCAGAACAATTTATACTGATAATAACGTGATGTGGCATCAAAACGCGGATGGAATCTCGGATGCACGATTCTGGCTTTCTGTACAGATATATCTAAAGGCAACGCTGCGTTCAACGCGTGAACGAGGTCGCCTTCAGAGTGAGACCAGTCAAGATCAAACGCAGCAACCTGCCCCGTCGCGTGAACGCCCGTATCCGTTCGTCCGGACATGATCACTGAACGTCCAGTCCATCCCAGTGTGTTCAGGGCTTTTTCAAGCTCGCCTTGTACGGTTCTCGATTTCGCCTGCCGCTGGCTTCCGAAAAAGTCGGTGCCATCATAGGCAAGAGTCAATTGGTAACGTGCCATTGTAGTAGCGACTTCAGTCGCCAAGAAAACGGCTGAAGCCGTTACTACATTATTCTTCAACTAATTCCAAAATTACCATCTCGGCCGAGTCGCCCATACGAGGACCCAGCTTAAGCATTCGAGTGTAACCGCCATTGCGATTCGCAAAGCGTGGAGCAATTTCATCAAAGAGACGTTTGATAAGCTGGTTATCTCCAAGTCTGGAGACTACCAACCGACGCGCATTTACCTTATCTGTATCACTACCTTGCGCGCTATTCCGTGCAATCGTAATGAGGCGTTCTGCTTCCCCGCGAATTGCAGCCGCTTTCGCTCGCGTGGTCTGGATACGCTCGTGTGTAAAAAATTGTTTGATTAGATTACGGCGAAGCGCCAGGCGTGCACCTGTTGTTCGCCCAAGTCTATAACCTGATATTTGATGTCGCATCGCAAATTACTCCGCAGAACTCGCTTCGTCTTTCATGTAGCCCTTTTCACGCATTTTCTGGCGTAACTCATCAAGGCTTTTCTCGCCAAAGTTGCGAATGGACATGACTGCTGTTTCACCCTTTTCGAGAAGGTCAAGCACATCACCAACGGTGGTAATGCCAGTCCTCTTCAGCGAGTTGAAGACCCGCACCGAAAGGTCAAGGGCTTCCACAGGCGTATCAGCTAATTCGCTCGTGATGCGGCTGCCACCGACTTCCTTTTCAATCGATATAGCCAGAGTCTCTTCACTGACTCCAGCAATATAGCGCAAATGGTCAATGATAAGTTTCGCTGCAGTGCTCAGTGATCTTTCTGGAGAAATTGTTCCATCCGTCCAGATCTCTAAGTTAAGCTTGTCATAATTCGTACTCTGGCCCACGCGCGCAGATGTGACTTCCCAGTTCACGCGTTTGACAGGGCTAAAGATTGCATCAATCGGCAGTTCGCCAATGGGCATATGTCCGCTGCGCTCGTTGGCTGGTGAATATCCGCGCCCACGCTCCACTGTAAACTCCAGATCAAGCTTGGTCTTGGGGTTGTCCACTGTAAAGAGATACAGTTCAGGGTTGACAACTTCAACTTCAGCGGGAGTAATAATATCTGCCGCTGTCACAGTGCCTTCACCACGGACCTCCAGATGCATGCGGGTACTATCCACGCCATCAAGTTTCAGTCGCAGCTGCTTGACTTGAAGAGTCACCTGAATAACGTCCTCGCGGACGCCTGGAATTTCGCTGAACTCGTGCAACACATCCGCGATACGGATGGATGAAACAGCAGCCCCTTCCAATGAAGAGAGCAAAACGCGGCGTAAGGCATTGCCTAACGTAACGCCATAGCCACGTTCAAGAGGGCTGATAACAAATTTGCCATAATTCCGAGCTTCAGCCTCACGCTCGATTTTCGGCATAACCATATTCGTGATACCAGTCACGGTTCACCTCTCCCTGTAATAAACAGTATTAATTTCGCTGGGATACCAGCAAAAGGAAAACCGACTACTATCGTGAGTAGTATTCGACAATGAGCTGTTCATTCAAACTACCATCGATTTCAGCACGTTCGGGCAAGCGCTGAATGGCACCAGACAGCTGCTTCGTGTCGCGATTTAGCCAGCTTGGCGAGGTGCGGGCATCCGCCAAATCACCAAGCACTTTGAAATATTCCAAGCCGCGTGATCCATCACGTACGGCCACAATATCACCATCTCTGAGAAGCATCGATGGAACATCCGTTCGACGTCCATTCACAGTAAAATGACCATGAGTCACCAGTAAACGGGCCTGCGAGCGGCTCGAGGCAAACCCAAGGCGATAAACCACGTTATCCAAACGCGACTCAAGGATCTGTAACAAATTTAGACCTGTCAGACCCCGGCGCTGTAGTGCAACCTCATAATAGCGGCGGAACTGGCGCTCCAGAACACCATAAACGCGGCGAGCACGTTGCTTGGCGCGCAGCTGTCGTAAATAATCGGACTCACGCCCAGTGCGGCTGCCACCACCGCGGCTTCCTGTGCGTCCATGTTGGCCAGGCGCGAAACTGCGTCTTTCAAATGCACATTTTGGAGTGAAACAACGTTCACCCTTCAAATACAGTTTTTCACCTTCGCGCCGGCAAAGTTTACAAACCGGATTAAGATTCTTCGACATAAACTACTTTCCTCTGAATTTAACTATACCCGTCGCTTTTTGGGCGGTCGACAGCCATTATGCGGTACCGGCGTAATATCGGAAATTGAACGTACTTTTAATCCCATTGCCTGTACGGCGCGAATTGCGTTTTCGCGTCCAGGACCCGGACCTTTGACAAACAGATCAACTTCCTGGATTCCCAACTGCTGTGCAGCTTTAATGGCCTGCTCGGCCGCAAGGCGCGCCGCAAAGGGCGTGCTCTTGCGTGAACCTTTAAAGCCGGCCGAACCTGCACTTCCCCATGCAACTGTATTACCTTCTGTATCCGTTACAGTGACAATCGTATTGTTAAAGGATGCAAAGATATGCACTTGCCCGGATGACAAAGCGCGTCTGGTTTTTTTGGCACCGGTAGCTCGGCGCGTGGAACGTACACTTTGAGCCATAATTTCTTCAACCTCTTATTTCTTCGCGCCGCGACGGCGTCCGCGCCCGGCAACGGTTTTCTTCGTCCCTTTACGGGTACGGGAATTTGTACGTGTCCGCTGACCGCGAACAGGTAGGTTACGGCGATGACGCATACCGCGATAAGACCCAATCTCGATCAATCGCTTAATACTCATCTGCACTTCACGGCGCAAATCGCCTTCAACTTTGTAATTCTTGCTAATATACTCGCGGATCGCGGAAACATCGGCCTCAGAGAGATCCTTCACCCTTGTATCAGGATTGACTTTAGTATGAGTTAGGATCGCTTGGGCGCGCGTAGGTCCAATCCCATATAAGTAAGTTAGACCAACTTCCACCCGCTTATTGCGGGGCAAATCGACGCCTTCAATTCTCGCCATGGTTCCCTATCCCTGTCGTTGTTTATGCTTTGGGTTTTCGCAGATCACAAATACTCTGCCTTTGCGCCGGATGATTCTGCATTTGGCGCAGCGTTTCCGTATTGACGGTGAAACTTTCATACCATTACTCCTTGCAAACTTCTAGTAGTGCATTGTGTAGCCAAGGTTTTAATTATACACGTTCGCCTAACATTCGTCCAGATTACACGAAATAACAGCTGGATCAGGGGACAGTCAGGATTAGAGGTTCTCCTTCGGTAACAGCCACAGAATGTTCAAAATGGGCTGTCAATGATCCATCAGCAGATACTACCGTCCATTGATCCTGGAGGACGTGTGTATCCTCTGTTCCCACAAGTACCATAGGCTCGATGGCGATTGTCATTCCCGCTTTAAGCGGGAGTCCAGTGCCAGATTTGCCATAATTCGGGACTTGTGGTCCTTCGTGCATTTGTCTTCCAACACCGTGACCTGTATATTCACGGGTCACATAATAACCGCGGCTCTCAACGTAATTTTGAATCGCCGCGGAAATATCGCCGGTGCGATTGCCCACACACATCATCTCGATCGCCGCGTTCAGAGCGCCTTGTGTGACATCCAGCAACTCCTGTGTGTCAGGGGATATCTCTCCTACGCCAGCGGTAAATGCGGAATCAGCTACCAGGCCTTCGAGAACAGTTCCACAATCAATCGAAACAATGTCACCGGCTTTGAGCTTGCGTGTCTTGCTCGGAATACCGTGGACAAGCTCCTGGTTAATACTCGCCGTGATCGAAGTTGGGAATGGCGGGTGACCGTATCCCTTAAACGGCGATATACATCCATGTTTCTTCAGCACTTCCTCAGCAGCCGCGTTGAGGTCGGCAGTCGAAACACCGGGCCTTATGCGTTTCTTTACAGCGGCCAGCACTCTTGCATTAATACGGCCCGCTTCGCGCATAATCTGCAACTCAGCCGGGCTTTTAATATGGATCTGACGCGCCCAACTCATACGTTCATCTCTTCAATGCCGCCATCAAGTCTTCATTTACCTGCTCAATGGGTTGCATTCCATCAATCTCAATCAATTTGCCGCGATCCCGATAATGGGACAATAATGGCAAAGACTGGTTCATATAGACCTGAATGCGATGTTTCACCGTCTCCGGCTTGTCATCATCACGCTGATAAAGCTCCGAACTATCGAAATCGCATTTGCCAATCTCGTTTGGCGGATTGGTTTTAGCGTTGAAGATATGTCCAGCTGCACGACAAGTCCAACGATTGCTTAGCCGCTCTACCAACTCATCGTTCGCCACAATCATGACTGGAACCGCGTCGACCTGGCCGTTGAATTCTTTCAGCATAAGCTCGAGTGCCTCGGCCTGGGCCGGGGTACGGGGAAAACCATCCAAAATGGCGCCAGCCTTACAATCCGGACGATGGAGGCGGTCGCGAATCATCGCAATGGTCACATCGTCTGGGACCAATTCTCCCTTGGTCATATAGGTTTGGGCCAGCTTTCCAAGCTCAGTTTGGTTCTTAAGGTTCTCGCGAAACAGGTCGCCCGACGATATATGAATAAGTCCGGTCCTTTTAGATAACAGCTTAGCCTGCGTACCTTTACCAACACCTGGGGGACCGAGGAGAACAATGAAGGTCGCCATGAATACTCCTAGCTGATGAGCAGCTTTTCTTGATAGCCATGCAATTTTAGTTCAGCCTCAATATTCATAAAGGTATCGCGGACAACGCCTACAACGATTAACAAACCCGAAGAGGTCACTAAAAATAAGCCTACTGAATTTGATGCAGCCGGCAAAATCAACTGCAAGAGGAAGGGCATGATTGCCACAATACCCAAAAGCAATGCACCAGGCAAAGTGATACGGCTTTGAATGCGACTTAAGTATTTTTGCGTTGCGGCACCACTGTGCACGCCTGGGATTTGTGCTCCAGAACGTTTCAAATTGTCACCATAATTCTGTTGCTCAAAAATCACTGTTGTGTAGAAATAGGTGAAGGCAACAACCATCAGGAAGTATAAAACCCAGTATCCCCAAGAATTCGCACCTGTTGCATTAAAGAAATTCTGAATATTGGTTGCAAGTGTACTTACCCATTCAGTTTCATTTCGCACAAAGTAACTGGCAACAATGGCTGGAAACTGCAGTATTGCGCTAGCGAAGATCAGTGGGATCATTCCAGAAAGATTAACCATCAATGGCAAAATTGGCTGAGGCATCTTTACTGATTTGCCGCGTTGCATTGCATAAAAGACCTGGCTCTTATGAGGATACATAATGGGTACATTGCGACGCCCCTGTTGAACATAGACAATTGCAAGGACTGTCAGCACAATTACAACAACCATAACAGCCAGCAAAATCCAGCGATTCTGTTCATCCAGCCAAAGCCTGCCGATATTAGTCGGGATTTGTGACACGATCCCTGCAAAGATAATAAGGGAAAGGCCTTGGCCTCGGATGCCGTATTCTGAAATCAGCTCCCCAAGCCAGATCGCAAACATTGTCCCTGCGGTCATTACAAGAAGAGTGGCAAGGGAAGGCAGCCATAAATCTTTGGTAAAACCAAAATTAATAATTGGCTGCTGGGCGATGGAATTGAATATATTAATTTGACCAATTGCTGATAACATCGCCATAGGTACACAAAGATAATATGTCCATTTCTCCATCCACCGGCGACCTTCACGTTGATCCTCCTGCATTCGACGCTGTAAGGCTGGAATAATTGGGATAAGTAACTGTAAAATAATCTGCGCCGTGATATATGGGTAAACACCCATCGAGAGAAGAGAGAAATTACGGATCGTACCGCCGGAAAGCAAATTTAGAAAGCCTAGAAAGCCTCCCGAACCGCTGTCAGATTGAAAGAAAGCCTGAAGCGCCGCCCGATCTACGCCGGGCACAGGAATATTCGCTGCAATACGGAAAAGGATTAAGATGCCCAACGTGATGAGCAGCTTTCTGCGTATATCTTCAGAACGCCACAGAAAACGCCAGGCTGATTGTTTCTTTTCAGGCATTGTAAAATCCTCTCAAATCCATACTACCCTATCAACTCCACACTACCACCAGCTTTTTCTATCTTTTCTTTGGCACCCGCACTCACCCGGTGAGCTCGCACTTTAAGTGCGATCTTCATTTCACCGCGTCCAAGGATAACCACTGGATTGCGGGAATCTCGAAGCAAATGTGCCTTCTCTAATGTTTCAGGAGTGACTTCATTATCAGCTTTGAACGACTCGGTCAATTGATCTAAATTGACTTCGTTGTACTCAACCTGATTGCGCGGTGTAAATCCCTGACCACGCATAAATGGTAAACGGCGATAGAATGGAAGGTTACCGCCTTGGCGATAAATCTTTCCACCTTCGCCAGACCGCGCTCCCTGTCCTTTGGTACCGCGACCAGCAGTTTTACCTTGTCCCGCTGAAATGCCACGGCCAACACGTTTTCGATTCCTTTTAGAGCCCTGATTGGGCACGAGATCGTGTAGTTTCATCTTTCTTCCTACTCTTCTACTTGAACTAAATGAATGACCTTTTGAATCATCCCACGTAAAGCTGGGTTGTCTTTATGCTCGATAGTTTGGTGCATGCGTCGAAGACCGAGAGCCAAGACCGTTGCCTTCTGATCCTTTGTGTAACCGATAGGGCTACGCACCAAAGTAACACGAATAAGTTTGTCCACTGTTTCCTTCTTAGGCATTTTGTTTCCTCCGTTCCCAGAACGGCAGAAGATCTTTCACATTCTTGCCACGACGAGCAGCTTCCTCTTGAGGTGACTTCAACTGTCCAAGGGCATCAAAGGTTGCCTGAACTACGTTTAAGACATTAGCACTGCCTTGTGACTTGGTTAAAATATCGCGCACGCCAGCTACTTCGAGCACAGCTCGAACGCCGCCTGCCGCAATAACACCAGTACCAGGAGAAGCCGGCTTAAGCATCACCCTTGCACCAGCAACTTTACCTAGCACTTCATGAGGAATCGTAGTGCCGGCAAGATTAACAACATGCATTTGTTTGCGAGCCCGCTCAGAGGCTTTACGCATAGCATCTGGCACGGCATTTGCTTTTCCGACACCCATCGAGATGGTGCCGCGTTTATCACCTACAACCACAGTCACGCGAAACTGAAAACGACGTCCGCCTTTTACCACTTTTGCAACACGGGCGATCTCGATGACTCTTTCTTCGAACTGATCCTGTGTCTCAAAATTCTGCTGTTCTGTCTTTTCGAATTCTGCCATATCTATCTCCAAATTGGCCTAAAATTGTAGGCCGCCTTCACGCGCACCATCGGCAAGCGCTTTGATGCGTCCAATATAACGGTAGCCGCCGCGGTCAAAAACGACCGCTTGAATATCTTTGTTTTTAGCACGTTCAGCAATAGTTTGACCAACCAACTTGGCTTGTTCGGATTTTTTTAAACCCTTCATCTTTTCACGAAGTTCACGATCCACGGTTGAAGCCGATACCAATGTGTGACCTGATTGATCGTCGATGACCTGCACATATATTGCTGATAAGCTTCGAAAAACGTTTAAACGCGGGCGTTGAGCGGTTCCTTCTAAATTCTTGCGTACACGCCCATGTCGACGCGCGCGGCCAATAGCACGAGAATTTTTCGCCATGGCTTATTTGGCTCCTTTCCCAGCCTTACCGGCCTTTCGACGTACCTTCTCGTTGATATAGCGAATACCCTTGCCGTGATATGGCTCCGGCGGCCGAACGCGCCGAATTTCGGCGGCAGTCTGACCAACAACTTCGCGGTCATAACCAAGCACCTTGATCTGACGAGTCTTTTGATCCACTTCAAATGAGGTCCCGACCGGTGGTTCCACCTTGATAGGATGTGAATATCCCACGAACAAAGCCAGGTCTTTTCCTTGCATTTCGGCACGGTATCCAACACCATCAACTTGAAGCACAACTTCAAAACCGCTGCTCACACCGCGAACCATATTAGCAATGACAGCCCGAGTGGTGCCATGCAAAGCACGTTCGCTAGGATTATCTGATTTGCGCGTGATCACAACCTGACCATCCTCCAGATCGATGCCAATCAGGTTTGAAAATGTACGCTTTAATTCGCCTTTCGGCCCTTTCACGTGGACATCCGAACCCTGTACATTCACTTGTACACCGCTCGGAACCGCCACAGGTAAACGTCCAATACGAGACACTTAATACCTCCTGCCTTTACCACACTTTACAAAGGATTTCGCCACCCACGCCCAACTGTCGAGCGCGTGCACCGGTCATCACACCTTTAGGCGTCGAAAGTATGGCAACACCAATCCCTGAAAGCACCCAGGGAATATCCTGTTTCTTGGTGTAAACGCGTCGTCCGGGCTTGCTGACCCGTTCGATTCCGGAAATAACGGAACGACGAGCGCGTCTTTCACCTACATACTTAATTTTCATGCGCAATACTTTTTGACTCGATTCCTCGTTCTCAACCAACTCAAATCCTTCAAGATAACCTTCATCCTTCATGATTTTGGCAATCTCAACCTTGAGTTTCGAGCTTGGCATTGCAACGAGCGTATGCCCAGCCATCACGGCATTGCGGATGCGGGTCAACATATCAGCGATAGGATCAATAACAGTCATACAATTACCTCCACCCGAATTACCAGGAAGACTTCACAACACCAGGGATCTTGCCCTGCAGTGCCAATTCACGAAAACAGATGCGGCATAAACCAAAACGGCGGATATATCCACGGGGCCGGCCGCAACGAACGCAGCGATTTCGGACCTGTGTTGAAAACTGTCGACGAGCTTCGCGATATTGCATAGCTTTCTTTGCCATAATTTACGCTTCCTTCTTGCTGAACGGCATGCCAAGCAACTGCAACATCACTCGTGCCTGGTCATCATTTTTGGCGGTAGTTACAATCGTGACCTCCATGCCGCGCAGTTTGTCAATTTTGTCATATTCGATCTCAGGAAATATCAATTGATCGCGCAAACCCAACGTGTAGTTTCCGCGCCCATCGAACGCATTAGCAGAAACACCGCGGAAGTCGCGGACGCGCGGGAGCGCAGTATTCATCAACCGGTCAAGGAAAGACCACATACGATTCCCGCGCAAGGTAACTTTTGTACCAATCAAGCGGCCTTCGCGAAGCTTGAAATTTGCGATACTCTTGCGGGCCTTCGTCATTACGGGTTTCTGACCGGTTATAGTAGTCAAGTCAGATACAGCAGACTCGAGCGCCTTGGGATTGTCCAACGCTTCGCCCATGCCAATGTTGACCACGACTTTATCGATTCGTGGAATCTGCATAATATTTTTGAAGTCGAATGCCTTGCGTAGTGCAGGCACAACTTCCTCGTTATATTTTTCTTGCATTCTATTCATTGATCATCACTCCGGGCTAATCGATCAAAGCCTCACAGTTCTTACATACACGACGCGCGCCATCGTCATCACGCTGAACTGCAACACGAGTTGGCTCGCCGCATTTTGGACAAACCAGCATTACATTCGAGATATCGATCGGTCCCTCGAACTGGATACGTCCAGGGTTAAGGTTACGACCCGCCTGGGTCTGCACCTGTTTCTGATGTTTGGTACGGATGTTCACACCCTGAACCACAACACGTCGATTTTCAAGTAATACATTGATGACTTCACCACGCTTGCCTTTATCTTCCAAGCGTCCGCTAATGACTTCCACTGTATCGCCTTTACGAATCTTCACTCTCATACTTAAATACTCCTCAGCCTACAATACCTCTGGAGCCAATGAAACGATTTTCATAAATCCTTTTTCACGAAGCTCTCTAGCCACAGGACCGAAAATACGGGTGCCTCTGGGATTCACACCATCAGCATCCAAGATCACCGCCGCATTATCATCAAAACGAATATAAGAACCATCCTCTCGCCGCCATTCCTTTGCACAACGCACAATGACCGCACGAACTTTTTCGCTTTTCTTCACTCCGCCTTGTGGTGAAGCAGATTTCACCGAAGCAACTACCACATCGCCGATGCTTCCATATCGTCGGGTGGAACCACCCAGTACATGGATCACAAGTAACTCGCGAGCACCTGAATTATCAGCAACCTTGAGGCGAGACTCATGCTGAATCATTGTTTGCCTCCGTCTCTTCGCCTATCTCTTCCATTTTCAAGTCAGCAACACCTGTATCAGCAGTTCGAATCTCATGCTTGACGATGCTCTCCACAACCCAGCGCTTATCACGGGAAAGCGGCCGGGACTCCACGATCTGAACGCGATCACCAATCTGGCAACCAATTTCATCATGGGCCTTCACCCGTTTGCTTGAATGAACGACCTTGCGATACAACGGATGTCGAAATACTCGTGTGATCTCTACCACGACAGTCTTGGTCATTTTGTTACTGGTGACAACACCAGTCATGCGACGACGATTATTCATGTTTCACTTCACCTTCTACAGCTTCAGCGGCCAATTGTTCACGAAGAATGGTTTGCATTCTGGCGATTTCACGGCGTAAAATTCTAATACGGCTGCTATCGGTCAGTTGTCCGGTCACTTGCTGAAAACGAAGTTTCATCAGTTCTTCACGAGCATCCGCCAACCTAGATTCAATTTCACCTGCCTTCAAGTTTCGCAGTTCGCTTGGTTTAACAGATTTCATGCCAGCTCTCCTGCATCGTGACGGGCAACCACCTTGGTTTTGATCGAAAATTTATACTGTGCATTCTTAAGTGCTTGCAATGCAGTCGCTGCATCCAAACCACCAACTTCAAACATAATGCGACCCGGTTTGACCACTGCAACGTAGTACTCAACATTGCCCTTCCCAGAACCCATGCGGGTCTCTGGGGGTTTGTGAGTATATGGCTTGGCTGGGAAAATACGAATCCAAACTTTGCCGCGGCGCTTCATTTCGCGGACGATGGTCCTGCGTGCTGCTTCGATTTGCCGCGCAGTCACCCAGCCGGGTTCTAAGGCTTGCAGGCCAAATTCACCGAAGGAAACTTCAGCCCCACGTTGGGCTTTGCCTTTCATTCGACCGCGCATCTGCTTGCGCCACTTCACACGTTTTGGCATCAACATAATTACTACCTCTTCAAAAAACAACAATTTGGCGTGGCTATTCGCTCACGTACACGCCTTCTGTTGCCTCCACTTTTTCTTCAGTCTCAGGTACAGCCTCGCCTTTGTAAATCCATACTTTCACGCCGATCTGGCCATATGTAGTGCTTGCTTCCGTCTTTGCAAAATCCACATTGGCGCGCAGGGTTTGTAGGGGAACGCGACCGTCACGCAACCACACATCACGGGACATTTCTGCGCCGCCCAAACGACCACCCACCATGATCTTAATTCCCTGGGCTCCTTGACGTATGGCCTGTTGAATCGCGCGCTTCATTGCGCGCCGGTATGCAATACGGCGCTCGAGCTGATCAGCAACATTTCTTGCGACAAGCATGGCATCGGTATCAGGTGAACCAATTTCTTTGATGTCAAGATCCACCTTTTTACCAACTAACGTCTCAAGGGCATGGCGAATCTTCTTTACGCCTTCTCCTTTACGGCCGATCAAAATACCAGGCTTTGCAGTGTGAATAGAAATACGAATCTTGCCCGGATATCGCTCGACTTCCACGCGAGAGATCCCAGCCTTACCGTTTATAACGGTATCCGGTAATTCCTTTCGAAGCTTGCGTACGTCAGTACTTTTTGCTGCGCCGCCTTTTGAATCAATCCCCATTAGCAAACTGCGGATGGCAAAATCCTGATGTAACTGCTGGCGATAGGCTGAACCTTCAGCAAACCAGCGTCCCTGCCAGCCCTGGTTAATCCCAAGGCGCATACCTATTGGATGAACTTTACGACCCATATTTTCTCCTTACCTTCTATGACCCGCGTTCACGCAGGACTACCGTAACATGGGAATTGCGGCGAAGTATCGGCTTGAAACGACCACGGGCACCAAATCGACGCCACTTGCGAGTGGGGGCTTCGTCAGCAAAAATCTGAGCGATGAACAAATCATCACGGCTGACGCCATAATTTTCCTCGGCGTTTGCAACCGCTGAAGCCAGTAATTTTCGAACCGGTACCGCCGCCGCTTTAGGCACAAAACGAAGCATCTCTAACGCGTCGTTCGCCGGTCTGCCACGCACCATATCAACTACAAGGCGAACCTTCTGGGCAGACATGGGCAGGAAGCGTAGATGGGCCTGAATATCATGCATGATTCACTCTCCTCAGTCTACGCAGTGGTAGCAGTCTTCTCACCAGCCATATGGCCGCGGAATGTGCGCGTCGGGGCGAATTCACCCAAACGGTGGCCGACCATGTTTTCGGTAATGTAAATCGGAACATGGCGGCGGCCATCATGTACGGCAATCGTATGACCAACCATTTGTGGGAAGATCACACTGGCGCGACTCCACGTGCGGAGAACTTTCTTCTCGCCTTTCTGGTTCATTGCTTCAATTCTTTTCAAAAGTTTGGGCTCAACAAATGGGCCCTTTTTCAACGATCGTGACATCACTTACCTCTTTATCAATTAGCGATTCTTCTTGCTGCGACGACGCACAATAAACTGATCGGTTTTCTTGTTACGACGAGTCTTATAACCCAAGGTGGGCTTACCCCAGGGACTCTTCGGGCCTGCCAAGCCAATTGGCTGACGACCTTCACCACCACCATGAGGATGATCGCGCGGAGTCATTGCCGAGCCGCGCACAGACGGACGGATTCCCTTGTGGCGGTTTCGCCCGGCCTTGCCAAGTTTGACATTTCCATGATCCAGATTTCCAATCTGACCAATCGTCGCGTAACAAATCTGGCGTATTAAACGAACTTCTCCAGAAGGCATACGTACCTGAGCAAAATCGCCTTCCTTTGCCAGAAGCTGTGCAGCTCCACCGGCAGAACGAACCATCTGACCACCGCGTCCCTCTTTGACCTCAATATTATGAATTAAGGTACCAACTGGAATGTTCGAAATCGGAAGGGCATTTCCTGAACGGATCTCCGCTCCCGCGCCTGCCATAACGGAATCACCAACTTTGAGGTCCACAGGCGCGACGATATAACGCTTCTCACCATCTGCGTAGTGCAGAAGAGCAAGGCGCGCTGTACGATTTGGATCGTACTCAATTGCAGCTACTTTTGCCGGGATATCACGTTTGTCACGTTTAAAGTCCACTACGCGAATGAAGCGGCGATGTCCGCCACCACGATGCCTGACTGTCACGCGGCCATAAGCATTGCGTCCGCCACTCTTGCGCAAGGGCACTAGCAAAGAACGTTCCGGTTTGGACTTGGTGATCTCCTCAAATGTATGGCCAGTCATTCCACGAGTTCCGGGTGTGACTGGTTTATACTTTTTTACAGCCATTACTGTACTCCCTCAAAAATTTGAAGTGTCTGCCCATCCGCGAGCGTGATAATAGCCTTCTTATGCCCTGGTTTTCGCACAAGCAGGCGGCGACTGCGAAGACGGCGTCCTCGCTTGGCAGGGGTATTCATGATATTTACATTCACAACCTGCACATCATACAAGGTTTCAATAGCATCTTTAACCTGCTGGCGTGTAGCTGTATCTGCAACGATAAATGAATATTGATTTAATTTGCCGGACTGATAACTGGATTTTTCAGTTACCAATGGGCGACGGAGGACATCGTAAATCGTTGACATCTTCCTCTCCTATCCCAAATGCGCCGCAAGGGCATCCAATGTCTTGACTGGAAGAACCAGCTTGTCATACCCAAACAGATCCCGAATGTTTAGATACTTTGCCAATAAGACCTTTGTATGGGCCAAGTTTCCTGTTGTTTGCATGACCAGTTTGTATCCCTGATCTTTTTCAGGTAGTACGACCAGTGCAGTAGACTCACCAACAAGATTTTTAAGAGCACCGGCCATAATACGAGTTTTAGCTTCAGAAAGCGAAAGCTCATCCACGACAACTACGCCAGACTCAGCTGCTTTAGCCGATAAAGCTGAACGCAGTGCAGCCTGGCGCATCTTCTTGGGCATGCGCTGTTCATAACTGCGAGGGTGTGGAGTATGAATCCGCCCACCTCCAACCCACTGTGCAGCCCGGCGAGATCCCTGACGGGCACGGCCCGTTCCCTTTTGCTTCCAGGGCTTGGAACCCCCACCGGCCACTTCGCTTCGAACTTTGGTATCGTGGGTACCGAGACGCGCGTTCGCCATCTGACGCACATAAGCCTGATGCATCAAATCGACATTAATTGGGGCTTCAAAGATCGCTGAGGGAAGTTCGACCTCACGAAGCTTTTTACCTTCTACACTCAAAACATCAACTTTCATGGTTACTTTGCTCCAATTTCCTCAGCACTATTGCTTTCGCGCTTCCTTGATAACAACCAAACCGCCTTTTCCACCCGGAACAGCACCATGAACACCGAGTAGATTACGTTCGGCATCCACTAGGACTACTTTTAAAGCCTGAACAGTGACACGCTCGTTCCCCATGTGGCCAGCCCCACGTGAATTCTTAAAGACACGTCCGGGCGTTGTGCCTGAGGAACGTGAACCTGGTGCACGATGGCGATCCGATTGACCGTGAGTCTTTTTTCCGCCTTTGAAATGATGTCGTTTGACAGCACCAGCAAAACCCTTACCTTTGCTAGTCCCGATTACATCAACATGTTCACCAACGGAAAATACATCAACAGTCAACTTATCCCCAATGTTCGCAGTTTCCTTTGAACGAAATTCACGCAGGAAACGCAGTGGTGATAATTCATTAGCCTTCAAGTGTCCTAGTTCACCGGCCGCCAGCTTTTTCGGATGAACCTCTCCAAACCCAAGTTGGATCGCTGCATAGCCATCCCGCTCGGGATTGCGTACCTGTGTAACGTAACATGGCCCAGCTTCGATGATTGTCACAGGATACGCGACACCTTGCTCATCGAAGATCTGGGTCATGCCGATCTTCTTTCCAATAAGCCCTTTCAACATACTCTATTTTCTCCTTCAAAGAAATTTATGAGACTGTCAGCCGGGGCTTCGGCTGCATCATCTCCAGACAGCACAGTAAACGATTGGGCGGGATTCTCAGTATTTTGTGATCCCGGGGAGAACCGTTCTTGTACTGTCGAAACCAAAGAGTAGTAAATTGAGATCTACTCTTCTGTACAACGAACTTAAGAACTAAATCTTAATTTCGATATCTACACCAGCAGGCAAATTGAGCCGCATCAACATATCGATTGTTTTGGAGTCCGGATCAAGAACA
>Ga0081539_10003414_pt1 | contig 19562 bp, 17 predicted proteins | sample TabmetS4T2R2_FD_71023 | JGI IMG/M metagenome (GOLD analysis project Ga0081539, IMG submission 71023) | Tabebuia heterophylla rhizosphere microbial communities from the University of Puerto Rico - S4T2R2 | ecosystem: Host-associated > Plants > Roots > Rhizosphere ...
CGGAGGATGGACCGGCTACTACGACAAGCCTGGCCCAAAAGTGATGCGCCGGGGATTGGACGACTTCCAGCGCATCAAATACGGCACCACGCTTAGGCTTCACGATGTGTGAATCCGATAGCCCCGCAAGGGGGGAGGGAGCCCGCCGCGCTCGCGGCACCTGTGAATTTGCTGACGCAGCCGCCTACTCGTTCCCACCCTGCTGGGTCCCGAAACGCTGCTTGATTCGCCGCATCAGCTGGTCGCGCACCTCGCGATAGGCCTCGAGCCGCTGCTCGCGCGAGCCCTCGACGGCGGTCGGATCCGGCGTCGGCCAGTATTCGACATCGGCCGCAACCGTGCGCGTCAGTTCCAGCGCCTTGTGATGGGCCTCGGGCGCGAGCGTGATGATCAGGTCGAAATTGAGCCCTTCCCACTCCTCGAGCTCCTCGAAGGTGATCGGCTTGTGCTTGCCGATGTCGAGTCCGACCTCGTCCATGACGGCGACCGCGAACGGATCTACTTCGCCCTTGCGCACGCCGGCGGAGCCCACATAGGTGCGGCCGAAATAATGCTTGAACAGGCCCGCGGCGATCGGCGAGCGCACCGAGTTCATGCCGCAGGCAAACAGCACCGCCTGCGGTCTTGCCGAACGCCCGGGCCCCAACACGCCCTCAGCCCTTCCAGTGCAGCACGCAGATCAACGTGAACAGGCGGCGCGCAGTATCGAAGTCGATCTCGATCTTCTCCTTCAGCCGCTCGCGCAGCAGCTCCGAGCCCTCGTTGTGCAGCCCGCGCCGCCCCATGTCGATCGCCTCGATCTGCGTCGGCGTCGCGGTGCGGATCGCCTTGTAGTAGCTGTCGCAGACCAGAAAGTAATCCTTGACGATGCGGCGCAGCGGCGTGAGCGAGAGGAAATGCGCCATCACCGGCGTGCCGTCCTCCTCGCGGATGTCGAACACCAGCCGGTTCTCGGCGATCGAGAGCTGCAGTGCGTACGGGCCGCCGTCGTGATCGGCCGGCGCGAACATATTCTCTTCGATCAGGTCGTAGATCGCGACCGCGCGCTCATGCTCGATGTCGGGGCCCGAACGGCCGATCGAGCCCTCGTCCAGCGTGATCTTGACGAGACGCTGTTTCGGCTTGTCGCTCTTTCCCGCGTCGGTCATCTGCGATTGAGCCGCATCGCGACCGAGCGCGCATGGGCGCCAAGCCCTTCGGCCTCGCCGAGCGCAATCGCGGCCGGGCCGAGCGCGCCGAGCGCGTCGGCGCTCAGCCGCAGGATCGAGGTGCGCTTCATGAAATCGAGCACGCCAAGCCCGGACGAGAAACGTGCCGACCGCGCGGTCGGCAGCACGTGGTTCGAGCCCGCCACATAATCGCCGATCGCCTCGGGCGTGTGACTGCCAAGGAAGATCGCCCCGGCATTGCGGATCTTCGCCGCCAGGCGTTCCGGGTCCTGCGTCTCGATCTCGAGATGCTCGGGCGCGATCGCATCCGTGAGCGGCACCGCGTCATCGAGCGTGCCGACCAGAATGATCGCGCCGAAATCGCGCCATGAGGCGGCGGCGACCGCGCCGCGCGGCAGACTTTTGAGCTGGCCATCGACCGCGGCCGCGACCGCGTCGGCGAAGGCCGCGTCATCCGTGATCAGGATCGCCTGCGCGGCGGTATCGTGCTCGGCCTGCGCCAGGAGGTCGGCCGCGACCCATTCGGGGTTGGCGTCGCGATCCGCGATGATCAGCACCTCGCTCGGGCCGGCGATCATGTCGATGCCGACTTTGCCGAACACGAGGCGCTTCGCGGCCGCCACATAGGCGTTGCCGGGCCCAACGATCTTCGCGACCGGCGCGATCGTCTGTGTTCCATAGGCGAGCGCCGCAACCGCCTGCGCACCGCCGACGCGGTAGATCTCGTCCACGCCCGCGAGCCGCGCGGCGGCCAGCACCAGCGGGTTGAGCTTGCCGTCCGGCGCCGGCACCACCATGACGACGCGCGGGCAGCCGGCCACTTTGGCCGGCACGGCGTTCATCAGCACCGAGGACGGATAGGCCGCGGTCCCGCCCGGGACGTAGAGGCCGACCGCCTCGATGGCGGTCCAGCGGTGGCCGAGCTCGACCCCGAGCGGATCGGTCCAGCGATCATCCTGCGGCATCTGGCGGCGGTGGTAGGTCTCGATCCGGTCGCGCGCGAGTTTGAGGGCGGCGAGCGCCGTGGCGTCGCACGCGGCCGTGGCAGCCTCGAGCTCGGCCGGCGTGACCCTCAGTCCGATCGCCGCAAGATCGACGCGATCGAACTTCTGTGTCAGGTCGATCAGGGCCGCGTCGCCGCGCGCCGCGACATCCGCGATGATGGTGCGGACCGCCTGCTCGACGTCAGCCGATGCCTCGCGCTTGGCGTCGAGGAACGTGCGGAATTGGCTCAGAAAATCAGCCGAACGGACGTCGAGACGGATGGGCATGGCGGCGACCTACTGGATCACCGCTGCATGGCGTGAGCAGCCGGACCCGTCAACCCCGCGTGGCGGACGCGGGCACGTCGATCTCGTGCATCGGCCGCGCCCTGGCGTCCCAGGTCGGGCCGAGATCAGCCAGCTCGCATTCGAGGCACTCGACCTCGAGCCGGAGCCCCGCGCCGCCGGAAAAGATCAGCGTCACGGTCCCGGACGGGGCATCGGTCTCGTCGTATTCCACCGCCAGCAGGTTCAGGACGGTGTCCTTGGCGGCGGGGTCGATATTGCGGCAGCGCAAGGAATTCACCCGATCGAAGCGCAACGCGGTGCGGCGGCGCTTGTAGCAGGGGTCTTCGCACCCGCACGCCTCCCAGTCGAACCGGTTCAGGCCGAGCACCAGCCGCTTTTCCTTGGGCAGCCAGACGACGTCCGAGACTTTGACGACGGCATCCTGCAGGTGGGTCGAGACGATTTCGATATCGTCCTGGTCGAGCGCAATGAGCTTGAGCGGTTGCATGGCCGCCTTCGTGGGTTCTGGTCTGACGAGTAGTTAGGCAGCAGCCTGCGGTGGCGCAAGGCGAAAAATGCTACGGGCGTTCCCGGATTGCGGCCTCTTGCGGCCCCTTTGGCGGCCGCTATATCGAACCCGTTGCAACCAGCAATACCGGGGGAATGATGTCCGACGCTGCGACCCAAACCCATCCATTTCAGGCCGAGGTCGCCGAGCTTTTGCGGCTGATGGTGCACTCGGTCTATTCCGAGACCGACGTCTTTTTGCGTGAGCTGATTTCCAACGCCTCCGATGCCTGCGACCGGCTGCGCTATGAGGCGATCGCCAGGCCCGAGCTGATGGGCGACGGCGCGCCGCTCGCGATCCGCCTGACGCCCGACGCCAAGGCCGGAACGCTTACGATTGCCGACAACGGCATCGGGATGGACCGTCAGGAGCTGATCGACAATCTCGGCACCGTGGCGCGCTCCGGCACCCGCGCCTTCGTGAGCAAGCTCGCCGAGTCGAAGGACGGCAGCGGCCTGATCGGCCAGTTCGGCGTGGGCTTCTACTCGGCCTTCATGGTGGCGGACCGCATCACGGTGACGAGCCGCCGCGCCGGCTCGAACGAAACGCCGAACGAGACATCCAACGAGACATCCAACGCGACTTGGGTGTGGACTTCGAGCGGCGGCGCCGGTTTCGACATCGCGCCCGCGGATGCCACGGCGGCCGCGCGCGTGACGCGCGGCACCGAGATCGTGCTGCATCTGAAAGAGGACGCGAAGAAATATCTCGAGCCGCACGAAATCCGCCGCGTGGTCAGGGCCTATTCGGATCACATCCTGTTTCCGATCGAGCTCGTCGAGGAGAAGGACGGCGCGCAGACATCCGAGCAGGTCAATTCGGCGAGCGCGCTCTGGCACAAGCCGAAATCCGAGCTCAAGGAGGAAGACTACAAACAGGCCTACCAGACCGTCGCGCACGCGTTCGACGACCCGGCGATGACGCTGCACTACAAGGCCGAGGGCCGCTACTCCTACGCGGTGCTGCTGTTCGCGCCCTCGCAGCGGCCGTTCGACCTGTTCGATCCGGCGCGCAAGGGGCACGTTAAGCTTTACGTGCGCCGCGTCTACATCACCGACGATGCCGATCTCGTGCCGTCCTATCTGCGCTTCATCCGTGGCGTGGTCGATTCGGAAGATCTGCCGCTCAACATCTCGCGCGAGATGCTGCAGAACAATCCGCAGGTCGCGGCGATCCGCAAGGCGATCACCGGCCGCGTGATCTCGGAGCTCGAGAACCTCGCCGAGAAGGACGCCGAAAAGTTCGACAAGATCTGGGATGCCTTCGGCGCGGTGCTGAAGGAGGGCATCTACGAGGATTTCGAGCGGCGCGAGGCATTGCTGGCGCTCGCCCGCTTCGAGACCACCGCCGGCAAGGCGCGTTCGCTCAAGCAGTATGTCGCCGATCTCAAGCCGAACCAGACCGAGATCTACTACCTGGTCGGCGACAACGCCGACCGGCTCAAATCCAATCCCAAGCTCGAAGCCGCGCGGGCGCGCGGCATCGAGGTGCTGCTGCTCAGCGATCCGGTCGACGCGTTCTGGACCATGATGCCGCCGGGCTTCGAGGGCAAGCCGCTCAAATCCTTGAGCCAGGGTGACGTGAACTTCGATCTGGTGCCGCTGCTTGATGACAAGAAAGAGGAGCCGAAGGCGGACGAGGCCGGCGCGGCCGACGATTCGACCGTCATCGCGGCCGTCAAGCTCGCGCTCGGCGAGCGGGTCTCGGACGTGAAGGCGTCAGCGCGGCTCGCCGACAGCCCGGCCTGCCTGGTCGCGGCCGGCCAGGGGCCGGGGCTCGAGATCGAGCGGCTGTTGTCGCGCCAGAATCGCGGCACCGGTGCCAGGCCGATCCTCGAGCTCAACATGAAGCACGCGCTGGTGAAAGCGGTCGGCCACGCGCAGAAGATCGCGAACGAGGACGACGTTAAGGACCTCGCCTCGCTGTTGTTCGAGCAGGCGCAAATTCTCGACGGCGAGGTGCCGGACGATCCGGCCGCGTTCGCGGCGCGGCTCAATCGGCTGGTGGTAAGGGGGCTGTCGGTTTCGGCCTGAGGCGGGACGGGCAAAACCACCGTAGCCCGCATGAGCCTTAAGGGCGTTTACGCGCGTCTACGACGCGCTATGGCGATATGCGGGACCGCCGATCCCGGATTTCGCTGCGCTCATCCGGGCTACAGTTCTGAACCGGTCGCCACAAACTGGGCGTGCTCCCCTCCCCCCTGCGGGGAGGGGCTGGGGGTGGGGGTCCGAGTTTGGGGCATGGCTTCAGCACAGTCGCACGACCCCCACCCCGATCGCTGCGCTATGCGCAGCGATCGACCCTCCCCGCAAGGGGGAGGGTAAAGCAGAGTTCGCGGCTCGCTTTTGCCCTACCCGCTAATTCTTTCTACCGTCGCGCCGCAGCGGCCGAGCTTGTCTTCCAGCCGCTCGAAGCCGCGGTCGAGGTGATAGACGCGGTTCACCATGGTCTCGCCTTCGGCGGCGAGCGCCGCGATCACCAGCGACACCGAGGCGCGCAGGTCGGTTGCCATCACGGGCGCGCCTTTCAGCCTGTCGACGCCCTCGATCGTGGCGACCTGGCCGTCGAGCGAGATGCGCGCGCCGAGCCGCGCCAGTTCCTGCACATGCATGAAGCGGTTCTCGAAGATCGTCTCGGTGATGCGCGAGGTGCCACGCGCGCGCGTCATCAGGCCCATCAGCTGCGCCTGCAGATCGGTCGGGAAGCCCGGGAACGGCGCGGTCGTCACCTCCACGGGGTGAATGCCGCCGCCATTGCGCTTCACGCGGATGCCGGCATTGCTGGTCGTCACCTCGGCGCCGGTCTGCGCCAGCGTGTCGAGCGCGGCCTGCAGCAATTCGCCGCGCGCGCCTTCGAGCAGCACGTCGCCGCCCGTCATCGCGACCGCCATCGCGTAGGTGCCGGTCTCGATGCGGTCCGGCAGCACGGCGTGGCGCGCTCCGTTGAGCCGCGACACGCCCTGCACCACGATGCGCGAGGTGCCGGCGCCGGAGATCTTGGCGCCCATTTTGGTGAGGCACTCCGCGACGTCCACGATCTCAGGCTCGCGCGCGGAATTCTCGATCACGGTCTCGCCGCTCGCCAGCGAGGCCGCCATTAGCGCAGTGTGGGTGCCGCCGACCGTCACCTTGGGAAACTCGATTGTCCCGCCCTTCAGGCCATCCTTGGCCTTGGCGATGACGTAGCCGCCATCGATCTCGATCTTCGCGCCGAGCTGCTCCAGCGCCATGATCAAGAGATCGACCGGGCGCGTGCCGATCGCGCAGCCGCCCGGGAGCGAGACCTTCGCCTCGCCGGTGCGGGCGAGCAGCGGCCCGACCACCCAGAAGCTCGCGCGCATTTTCGAGACCAGTTCGTAGGGCGCGGTGCTGTCGACGATGCGCGCGGCCGAGATGTGCAGCGTCTGGCCGCGATGCTCCTCGTCGCCCGGGCGCTTGCCCTTCACCATGATGTCGACGCCGTGATTGCTCAGGATGTGCTGTAGCAGCGTCACGTCGGCGAGCCGCGGCACGTTCTCGAGCACGAGCGTGTCGTCGGTCAAAAGGCTCGCGATCATCAGCGGCAGCGTCGCGTTTTTCGCGCCTGAAATCGGAATCGTGCCGTTCAGCGGCTTGCCGCCGACAATCCGAATACGGTCCATGGAGTACCCCGTGCCCGCCGGTCGCGCCGGCTTCGTCTTAGTTGTGGTTGTGCTTGTCTGCGTCAATTCCGGCGGAATCGTGCTCGCGCTCGAGTTCCGCACGCCCGCGCGCCTGCGCCTTGCGGCGCTTGAGGTTTTCCCGCAGCGCGGCCTCGAGGCGCTGCGCGCGCAGCGCCTTTTCGGAGGCTTTCGGGCTCTCGGTCATGGGGGATAAACTTACGCGTATCGACTGCCGCCGAAAAGGCGGAACCCGAGGGAGGCGCTGGTGACGGACTTTGCCGAGCTGCTGTCGCGATTCGCCAAGGCTGTGGCGGCCAATGACGGCGCCACATTCTCCGCCCTGTTCACCGAGGACGGCGTCTACGACGACGGCTTTTTCGGCGAATACCAGGGCCGCGCGGCAATCCGCGAGATGCTGCAGCACTTCCACGACACCGGCTCGAACTATCGCTGGGACTTCTTCGATCCCTTGAGCGACGGCCGCACCGGCTATGCGCGCTACCGCTTCAGCTACGCCTCGGGGATGCCCGGCGCCGAGGGCAAGCCGGTGGTGTTCGAGGGGACCTCCCATTTCGTGTTCCGCGACGGCCTGATCGCCCGGTACGAGGAGAATTTCGACCGCGGCCTCGCCCTGGCGCAGCAGGACTTCGCGGCCGAACGGATCAAGAAGGTGCTGCTGAAGCTCGCCGCCCGGCAGAATGCCAGCGTGGGAGCGCAGGAGCACCTGGCGCGGTTTGGGTAGCTATCCGCGCCTTGCGCCGCCTCCCCCCTTGTGGCAAGGAACGGCCCGTTTCCGGCCGTGATTTGCATGGGTTCGCTGGGGCACGCTGCCGTAGCTCAGTGGTAGAGCACTCCCTTGGTAAGGGAGAGGTCGACAGTTCAATCCTGTCCGGCAGCACCATTTCTGTAAGTCTCCTCTTCCACCGATTGCTGACCTCGTCCCGCGGGTCGGTCATGTCGGAGAAGGACTATCAGTTCGCCTTCTTCTGGCGCTCGACAATAAGCCGCTTCTCGGCGCCAGCCTGAAGATCGTCGAGCTGCTTGCGGAAACCCGGCAAGTCTACAAGAGGATGCGGATCTCCAGCCTTGCGCGTCTTCAGCAGATCTTTCGCTTCGGTGAGACCCGTCGCGAAGCCATGTGTCGTAAGGTGCAACTCCACGGGGCCTGCGCCATCCTGCGTGAGGGTGCGGATGCGCTTCAGGCTGGCGATGAATGCCTCCACCTGCTCTGGCCCGCGGATGCGATTGAGCCCGAGGCCGCCGATCGTGAACGCGCGATAGGTGCGGGCGCCGTCACGGGCATCGAATGCGAACGAGGCGGTGCCCATTGAGTGACCTGGTGTCTCGAACGCCTGGATCGCGGTGTCGCCGCCGGTGACCGTCTGGCTATCGGTGAGCACGATGTCAGGCTCGATCATCTTCCACGGGAACCGCGGATGCGAAACCGAATCTTCCGCGCCTTCGCGCCATCCCTCCTGTGTCATGGCAAAGCGCGTTCCGGGCGCAAGCTCCGATTTGAGCTGGCCAATGCCTCCTGCATGGTCGAAGTGACCGTGAGTGACGACGACCAGTTTGATGTCCTTGGGATCGAATCCGAGTGCGCGAATATTGCCCAGCATCTGGCTGGTGTAGGGGCCGTAGAGCGTGTCGATCAACACGTGGCCATTCGGCGAGGTGATCAGCCAAGCAGAGACCCAACATATGCCGACATAGTAGACGTTATCGAAAGCCTTGAAGGGCTCGATCTTCTGCAAGACAGCATACTCAAGGAACTGCGCGACTTTTCCCTTTTCACCGAATTCGATCCATGCAGCCATCAGAGGAGCCGACTCGCATTTTGTTGTCAGCGGCTGCTCCTGCGCAGACGCTTGGGCCGATAACAGAGCCAGCGCCGCGACGGCATTTCGGAAACGAAGCTTCATGGTCGTTTTCCCCGACTGGTGAATGCACCCGACATCGAGCAGAGCTGGCTGTGTCCGGCATCGACCTCATCACATCTGACGTACTAAGAAAACAAGCTTCGGAGAGCAGCGGTACTACGATCGTTGCGCCGCGACAAATGCTCGACTTCGCCTGTGGGTCAGAAGGCGACAATCATGGTCCATCAAAGATCGAGATCGAGGAGCAGCTCCCGGCTAATTCTGTGCGCGAACTTTGCAATCTCGGCGAAGGCCTGTTGGCAATCGGCGTCCTGGGACGGGGCCGCTTGCCAAGACGCCAGCGCGCTACACGCCATCCTCGGGTGAGAAAGCGTAGCCCCTGCCATCCTTGACCAGTGTGCCGACGTTCGGCATCAGCCAGTGCGTCCCTGAAATCATGAGCTTGTCCGCGACCGCGCGCTCGAAAATCTTCTTGCGCGTTTCGACAGCCATTTGCGGATCCTGGTCGATGGCAAGCTGCCACTCCGGATTTGTTTGAATGTGGGGCGAAAGATTGACCACGTCCGCGCTGATGAGGAACTGTCGGCCGCCGGACGACACCAGATGGGTGACCATCCCTGGACTGTGGCCCGGCGCCTCAACGGCGCGTACACCGGGTAGCAGTTCTGGCTCTCCCTCAAACAGTCGGACGTTTTTCCACGTCGCAACCGTCGCCCGAATGCGGGCGGCAAGGCCTTTGCGCGTCGGTCCGAGATCGAGCGCCTCCACATCCGGTCGCGTCCACCATTTCATCTCCGCAGCGGGCACGACGATCTCGGCATCCGGGAAGACCTGTGCATTGGTCTCATTGTTCATCAGGCCATAAATGTGGTCGCCATGGAGATGAGAGATGAGGATCGTCTTGACTACCTTGCGATCAAGGCCTGCCGCCGCCATGCTCTCGAACAGCCGCCCGTTGCCATTGCCGTAGATTGGGTGCCCGCCCGTGCCCGAATCGATCAGCACCACTTGCTCACGCAGCCTGAGCGCCATGACGATAAAGCGCAGGGGCGCCTGGTTGTCGGGAAAGCCGGCGGCGCCCAGCGCGGCCTTGACCTGTTCGACGTCGACATTCCTGACCATGCCGTCCCGGAGCGGAATGTCGCGCGTGCCATCGATCAGAGAAAAGACCTCAATGTCGCCAACCCGGTATTTGCGGAAATACTGCGTGACAGCCCCTTGAGCGTGGGCCGCACCGATGAACGCGACCGGTCTGTTGATCCCGAACGCCGCGTAAGCACCGGCTGTGCCAAGAACCAGATCGCGACGTGAGATGCTGAACATGCGCTTCGTCCTTCTACTCGCCTGATTTCCCTGCGCGCGCCAAATCCGCGTCAATCGGGCCTGCCGGAGGCGTGGCGCGACACCATGAGCCGGAAGCCGCCGCGCTTGACGTGGGCCTGGCTGGCAATGAGCGAATACACGGTGACTTGGCCGGCTTGGCTAATGCCCTGGAGCCCAACAGGTCGCGTTGCGAGCCATTGTCGGTCCTACCGGCGAGGCAGCGCGGCCTGACATTCAGAGCATGCCGCGTTTGCGCTATAAGCGATACGGTGAAATCGTCGATCGCCACATAAGAGAAATCTATGTCCGCCGCGCTCAAGGACTGGGATCATCGCATTGGTCGGCGCCTCAAGCTGCGTGACCTGCATATCCTCTCTACCGTCGTGCAATGGGGCAGCATGGGGAAAGGCGCCGCCCACCTCTCAATGACGCAGCCCGCCGTTTCGGATGCCATCGCGAAACTTGAAGACACGCTCCGCGTGCGGCTGCTTGAGCGCACCTCGAAGGGGGTATTGCCGACGATCTATGGAACAGCGCTGCTCAAGCGGGGAGCCGTAGCGTTCGATGAGCTAAGGCAGGGCATCCGTGACATTGAATTTTTGGCCGACCCCACGGTGGGCGAGGTACGCGTCGGATGCTCGGAATCCTTGCTCACGGGTTTCTTGTCGACTGCAATTGACCGCTTGTCGCTTCGATATCCAAGAATCGCCGTTCGCGTAATCGACATCCAACCTACCGCGACCGAATATCGCCTGCTTCGAGATCGCGATGTCGATTTCATGCTGGGTCGGGTGTTCGATCTCGATCCACATGGTGAAGTCGACGCCGAAATCCTTTTCCAAGATCGGTACCTGGTCGCCGCTGGCGTGAACAGTCCGTGGACACATCGCCGCAAGATTGCCCTCGCGGAGCTCGCGAATGAACGATGGATCCATATGCCGCATTCGGTGATCGCCGCGGCCTTCCTCAAGCACGGCATTGATGTCCAGAAGAATGTCGTCAGCTATTCGCACCATCTGCGCAATGAGCTACTCGTGACCGGACGTTTTCTCACGGTCATTGCCGGTTCGGTGCTGAGGGCCAATGCCAATCGATGGGGTCTCAAAGCGCTACCTGTTGACTTGAACATTCGACCGCACTCCGTCGCCGTCTTCACGCTGAGGAACCGAATCCTCAGTCCGGTGGTCGGGTTGTTTATCGACCACGTTCGCGAGCTGGCAAAGGCGTTTCAACGGCCTACTAAGGATCGCCACGGTCAGCGGTAGGGAGAGACGGCGGCTCAGACCTGTCGCGGCCTCAGGGCTGCCCTGACGGAAGCGCAACCCGAGGCAGTGATGCGCGCACGACTGCGCGCCCAGCGACTCCGAATAATCCCGGCCGTGCGGGACATTAGTTGCCAGCGCCGGGCCATCACCTGGCGCGATTTCGTGCGTGTTCCTGGGGCGTGCGGCAGCGGCGGGCTGGATTGTCCCACCTTTGATCTGCCTGTTAGCGTTTCGCCGTCTCGCGATCGCCGAGACGCCGTTCGCCGCTGACCTTGTCGACGCAAGGCCGCGGCGGGCGCGCACAAAAATCGGGAGGAAAACGATGGGCGGCTCCGAAGGCGGCGCGCGCGTGCGCGCAGGTTCGTCCCTGCAACACTGCCTGCAACGAAACTGGAGGCGAATGGGCCTTGCCGGGCTGCTCGCCTCGACCATGCTGACGGCCGCGCCTGACGCGCAGGCGCGCATCACGCAGATCCAGATCCTCAATCGCGGCGTTGCGTTCGGCGGCTATTCGTTCGACCGCATCGGCCAGTACGAGTTCATCACCGGCATCGCGACCGGCGAAGTCGATCCGAAGAACCCGCAGAACGCAATCATCACCGATATCGAGCTTGCGCCACGCAACGCGAACGGCAAGGTCGAGTATCGGCACAATTTCTACATTCTCAAGCCCGTGGACCTGAACAAGGGCAATCACAAGATGATGTACGAACCGCCGAACCGCGGCGGCAAGACCTATCAGACGCTCAACAACACCCCGACGCCGGCCTGCTCGGCCTGCGTCAACGATCCGGCGCAGATCACTGATCCGGCGATCCTCGCGGACTCGTTCCTCTGGACGCGCGGTTACACCACGGTGTGGAGCGGCTGGGAGAACAATCTCGGGGCCCTCACTGGCCTGACCGCGACCGCGAGTTTCCCGGTCGCGGTCGGCAAGAACGGCGAGACGCTCACGGGTCCGGCCTACGAGTACATCGTGACGGGCGGCGCAACGTTCGCCCTCGCCTACCCGGCGGCCTCCGGCAGCCAGAACCCGCCCGACGCGGTGCTGACGCATCGCGTGCATCTCGACGACGTGCCGCAGGTCGTGCCGGCCTCGGGCTGGGCCTATACGGACGCAAACAACACGGCGATCAAGCTCACGACCGGCAACTTCATCAACAACGACATCTACGAGTTCTCCTACGCGGCGAAGAATCCGACGCCGAACGGCCTCGGGCTCGCGGCAATCCGCGACTTCAACTCGTTTCTTCGCTATGCGACGCGCGACGACTTCGGCGTCTCCAATCCGATCTTCGGCTTTGTCGATCGCATCTACACCGAGACCTCATCGCAGCCTGGGCGCACGCTGAACGACTTCACGCATCTCGGCTTCAACGAGGACGAAAATCACAAGAAGGTCTTCGACGGCATGATGCAGTGGATCGCCGCCGGTGACGGCCTGAACATGAATTATCGCTGGTCGCAGACCAAGCGCACCAATCGCAACCGGCAGGACCTGCTCTATCTCGAGGGGCTCTACCCGTTCGCAAACGTCCCGACCTTCGATCCGATCTCGGGCACCAGCGACTGGCGCTACAAGCGCTGCGAGCGCACGCACACCTGCCCGCTCGCGGTGGAATTCTATTCGGCGAACGAATACTGGGTGAAGGCGGGCTCACTGATGAGCACGGACCCGACCGGCCGCTTCGACCTGCCGGACCATCCGATGACGCGGCTCTATCTCCTGTCGAGCAAGCAGCATGGCGGCGCCGGCGATCCGACGTCGAAGGGTGTATGCCAGCAATTCCTCAACCCGCTCGACTCCGCCCCGGTGCAGCGCGCGCTGTGGGAAGCGCTCGACGACTGGTCGACACGCGGCCGCAACCCGCCGGACTCCGAGGTGCCGAAGCTGCGCGACGGCACGCTGGTGCCGCCGCTGCCGCAAAGCCGCGTCGGCTTCCCGCACATCCCGGGCGTCACCTACACGGGCCTGAAGACGACGCGCTATCGCTTCGACTACGGGCCGGACTTCTACGAGACGTTCATCCCGACGATCAACCCGCCGCGCATCACGCCGCCCTATGAGGACAATCCGGCGAACGGCCGGATCTATCCGAGCTACGTGCCGAAGACCGACAGCGACGGCAACGACATCGCCGGCATTCGCCTGCCGGAGCTGACCGTGCCGCTCGCGACCTATACGGGCTGGGCGCTGCGCGCGGGCGTTTGGGCGAATGATGGTTGCGAGGCGAGCGGACAATACGTTCCGTTCCCCAAGACGCGCGCGGATCGCGCCGCCTCGGGTGATCCGCGCCCCTCCGTGCAGGAGCGCTACGCCTCCTACAGCCAGTATCGCGCCAGGCTGATCCAGGCGATCGACAAGCTGGTGCGGGATCGCTTCCTGCTTTGCGACGACACGCAGGACATGCTCACCCGGCTGCTGCAGGCCGGGCTCGATGCCGGCGTGCCGGCGCCGAACGCGAATGAAAATTCCGCCGCGCCGGACCCTGTGCCGGCGTGCCGCGGGCGACCACGACCGCCGCACTATCACTACCGCTATCACACCATGCGTCATGACCACGATCGAGATCATGATCATCACTGAGTTGCAGCGTTGACTTGAGCGCGGCAATTTCGGGGGGCGAGTTCGATGCTCGCCACCCCGCCGACGATGGGACGCGACCGCACCGGCCGCGTGCCGGCGCGGCATCGCCTACCCCCACGGGCCAAGGTTCTGTTTTCCGGCCATGACCTGGTAGGCGAAGTGCGCATAAGCATCGGGATTGCGCGGCGCCAGCTGCCAGGTCATTTGGTAGTAAGCGTCGCGGTAGGAGTAAGGGTTGTTAGTAGGACCTGCCGGATCGCCATGGAACGAAGGCTCCTTCAGGATCGCGTGAACCGACTCGTGAATTGTGATCCATGACGCACTTCGCCGATCCAAGCCGCCCGGTCGTCCCGGTGCCGCTTCGAAAAAATTCTTCTCGTGGAAAACGATTTTCTTGGTCTTGTTGACGTCCCAGAAGGCCAAGTCGGTGGTGGTGGCATCCGTGCTGTTAAGAAAAATGTTGTCGGGGTCGGATGCGAGAAGGGCCTTCATGCCGGCAAAGACATTCGAAACCATGTTGATCTTGCTGATCACCTCGCCGATCCGCGACGATTTCGTTGCCGGGTCCTGTTCGTTGTAGCGCAGCATGACGTCGTCGCGCAGCTTGCTCTTGACGGCGTCTTCAATGGCCTTGAAGCAGATCTGCAGCCGGAAGTGCTGCATGAACGGTTGATAGACGTGACTCGGAAAGTCAGGCTCGGTCTTGGCGTTCATCGCCTTCTTCATCGATTGCTCGACGCTTTGGCACGTCTTGAGCGCTTCTTCGACCCATATCTTCGTCGTCGGCAGGTATTTGACGGCGAAGTCCTTGCCCTTTGCAGTCATTGACTCGGGCACGGCCTTGAACCGCCTTTTTTCGACCTTGCCGTTCAGGATGGCGTCGATCTTTTCGAGCACCGCCTTGTCGGCGAGATCGCTTTTGCCGCGCACGTCGTAAAGCGCTCGGAAGTCGCGGATCATGTCGGCGGTCGAGGCGCCGTAGAAATCGGTCTTCTCGAGCGATCTTTCAAAGCCGACCGCTTCGAGATTGCGGCGCAGGATCTCGATGTGCTTCCCGGTATCACCCTTGCGGATGGGATTGCCGCCGGTCGTGGCGGCTTGCAGGCGAAAGTTCTTCTGCCAGGCTTTGTTCGTGAGCGGCACGGCGATGTCTCCGAGATTCGCGAGTGAATGTTGGCGAACCTATGCGGGACGTCGACTCCGATTGCTTGATGGGCAGCTACATTTTTGCTGGAGATTTGCTGCAGAGGTCTTGCGACCTCACGTCAGGTGTGGTCGCGACGCACGCATCACAAAAGCAGCGATGCCCGCTTCGGATCGAAGCGGGCATCGTGCAGAGCCAAGATTTTGGATCGTCGGCCCCAACTACCCAAAGGCGCCGTCGTTGAAGGGAACGCGACCTTCCTCCCGGCCATTCTCCAGGAAGTGCGCGAGCGGATCGATGTGCGCCGCGGCCACGTCAGGGTTGTGCGAGAGATACATGAAAGTGTCGAACTGCTTCGACGGATCGCGCTCTTCCCGGAAGCCGAACTGATCATAGTGCATGAGCGGATTGACGCCTGCCGCGGCCACGTCGCTGTACTTCGCAAGATAGCCGTTGGTGTCGAAGAACGCGTTCGGATCGCGGCCTTCGCGCCAGCCGAACGTATTGAAGTGTGTGTCGGCATCGACATGCGCATTCCACACGTCGTGGTACTTCGAATAGTAGAACAGATCGTCGATCAGCGGACTGCCATCGCGATTGTCCACGGTGCCGTCCGTGAACACGAACCGCTCGAAGCCACTGATCACGGTGTGGCTCGACGGCCCATCGATGATGATGACGTCGTCCTGGAATGTGATCGTCGCATCGACCAGGCGGAAGTTGAAGGTGATGGTGTCGGTGCCGCTGAACGCCTCGATCACGTCGCCGGCCGTTGCCGCGAAGCTATCAGCGCCAGGCGTGCCCGTGACCCGCACGAGGGTGTTGAGCAGGACCCTGGCTGTGTTGGAACCGAAGTTGGCAGTGGCCAGATCGAGCATGCCATCTTCGTTGAAGTCACCCACGACGCCGCCGGCCGGCGAGACTCCGACCGCATAAGGAGAACTGCTCTCGAGCGTGAAGTTGCCGTGTCCGTCGTTCAGAGCCACGGTGATGGAGCCACTGCCGGAGTTGGTGGCCACAATGTCGAGATCGCGATCACCATCGAGATCGGCCACTATCACTGCGTAAGGGTTGTTTCCGGTCGGCACAGTTGCGGCAGCCGGCGTGAACCCACTATCGCCATCGTTGAGCAAGATCGTCAGGCGATTGGCCGAGAAGTCGGCGACTACAAGGTCGACATCGCCATCGCGATCCACGTCGCCCGCCGCGATGCCGCGCGGACCGCTGCCGGCCGGCGCCGACGTGCCGATGACGAAGGGACCGGGGCTGGTGTTGTGCAGGGTCGCGACGCTGTTTGTGCCGCTGATGGTCACCGCGACATCGACGAGGCCATCGCCGTTAAAGTCGGCCAGCACAGCGGCCACGGGATCCGGTCCGAGCGCGAACGGCGAAAAGGTCGCGGCGGAGAAAGCGCCATGACCGTCGTTGAACATCACCGACACGGTGTCGCTTAGGTAATTGACGGCAACCATGTCGAGACGGCCGTCGCCGTTGAGGTCGCCGACCGCGAGGCCGCGCGGCCGGGTGCCGACCGGCACGGACGAGGTCGCAAAGGTGCCGTTGCCGTTGTTGAGCGCCACCGTGACGTTGTTGCCGCTGTAGTTGGTGGCGAGGAAGTCGATATCGCCGTCGCCATCGAGGTCGCCGACCTCGACTTCTCGTGGGCCGTTCGTGACGGCTACGGGCGTGCCAGGAACGAAGCCGCCATGGCCATCGCCGAGCAGCACCGAGACATTGTCGCTGTTGTAGTTCGTGACCAGAAGGTCGAGGTGACCGTCACCGTTCACATCGGCGGTCGCGTTGGAAACTGGACCGTTTCCAACTGGAAACGGCGAACCGCTGCCGTTCACAAACAGCGCCATTGAGGCTCCCTCCGTTGTCGAGACGAACCGCCCGCCCTCCGTTGCTTCAAAACAGGAAGAAAGCCTGTCTCAAAGCGGGGGTATCAAAACACCTGAACGCAGACAATAACAATTCGCCATTATCAAGCCAGACCCGATAAATGTCAGAGACGTGTCACATCGCCCCGCAAAGCGCAGAGGACATGCCATTTTCACCGTCCATTCTCGTCGCGCGCGTTCGAGCTTTTCAGGATTAAGCAGGAAGAAGAGAACAGCAAAAGGCGACGCCCGCTTCGATGCTGAAACCGCCATGGCCGTCGCCGAGCAGCAGGGTGACGTTGTCGCAGATGTAGTTCGTGGTCAGCAGGTCAAGGTTGCCATCGCCGTTCACGTCGGCCGTGGCAATCGAGACTGGGTTGTTGCCAACGCGGACTGGGTTGTTGCCAACGCGAAAAGGCGACCCGGACGCGGCATGAAACATCGCCATCTCGACTTCCTCCGAACAAATCGGCGCGCGGGCACCCACTTCTTCAAAGGAAGCACGCCCCACTCAGCCCGGGGGAATCAGCACTATGACCTTCGAAATGCGCCGCATGGGTCGGGTCGCCAGCAGCGATCCACGCACGAGACGCGCGGACCTGTGTCAGTGCATGCGAAACATCAACGCCAAGCCGTGAATTGAATGGACCTGCTGGCAGGCGGCGGGAGCAGCACGCGCGGTCACGCCCGCTCGATCGTGATGTCGCGCTCGATCTCGTCCGACTTGAAGCCGATTGCCTCGGCGGCGCGCGTGCCGGGCAAGACCGCGACGTCGTAGAGCTCCTCGATCGTATGTGCGAAGCGCAGCCACTCGATGGCGGCGCCGGTCTCGAGGTCGACGATCACCACGCCGCAGCGCGCGACGGCGTCCTTCGCGGCGAGGCGCTCGTCGAGCGCGAGCCCGGAGAACGTCTGGCCATGACGCGGCTTGGACAATCCGATCGCGGCGTAGCGGCCGACAAAGGCGAGCCCGCGCGCATAGCCGGGACAGAAACAGACCGGCGTGAACGTGCCGTCGGCGGGATCGACGGTGCCGAACTCGCCTGTCCCGGAATTCAAGACCCACAGCTTGCCGTCATGGAGCCGTGGCGAATGCGGCATCGAGAAGCCGCTCGCCACCACTTCGCCGCTCGCCACGTCGATCACGATGCCGCCGTCGTGCCGCCGATCGCGCCAGCCGTCGGCGACGTCCGAGCGGCTCACCGCGGTGACGAAGGCCGGACGGCCGCCATCCATCGCCAACCCGTTGAGATGGCAGCGATCCTCCGGCACCAGCGCGCTCACGAATTTCGGCCGCCACAGCGCGCGAAAGCTCGCCGTTTCGCTGATGGTCGCGAGGCAGTTGTAGAGCGTGTTGACGAAGATCGGGCGCCGCGCGCCATCGACCTCGCCGAACCCGATGTCGTGCATGTCGATCCGCCCGACGACGCGACCTTCGCGCGGCACGAACTTGCGGTCCGCGCCCGTCGGCGTGACCTCGCCGTTGCGCAACACGTTCTCGAAGCGCCACAGCATATAGAGCCCGCTGGTCCACAGCGTCTGGCCGTCGGTCCAAAGCCCCTGGCATTGCTCGATCATGCGCTCATGCGCACGCACGCCGCCGTCCGCCTTGCGGCCGATGAAGAACAGCCGACCGGCCTGGTACGTCGTGAGCGAGAGCGCCGCGTCGACCGAGGCAAGCCACTCGGAGAACCGCGACGACAGCGTCAGCATGGGTCCCTTGTCGGTTGCGGCTGCGGGACTCGTGCTCATAAATTCCTCATGGCGAACGTGATCTGCTTGGCGAGGATTTCCCCGTCAACCTTCATTAGTGCATGATCCCGAAAAGTGGAAACTCGGCCGCGCGAAAGACGACCGGCTACGAACGCGGCACACATCGTAGGGCCGGCCGTCGGTCCTGGTAAAGAGTAAGCCTGCGGCGCAATCCAGCCTGCTAATGCGCGCGCGCGGCCTCTTCGTCCTCATCGGCTGTGAGGATCGCCGCAATCTCGCCGGGGGTGCCTGGCAGTGGCTCACCGGCTCCGAAAATATCGCGATCGCCCGACAGCGACACCAGCGCGTTCTCGAGGTCGCGAATGGTCGGCCGCAGCGCCAGGATGTCCAGAAGCTTCGCCTCGTCGAGCTGTCCGAACACGCGCCTGATGTCATCCGACGAGGCCCGAACATCGAGCTGTTGTGCCATCGCTGCCTCCGTTGCGGTCACGCGCCGTACAGGACAGAGCCGCGCGCTTCTCAAAACTGGCTTTTCCGGCGCGCGTTGGTTCCTAGAACCGCGCGGCCCCCGAGGGGCTGTTATCGCTTACAATTGCGGATCGATCCTGGCGTTCCAACGCAAGAGCCCCGCGTTTGGAGCGGCAGGAACAGCGGATTCCGCGTGCCTAAGTGAAAGATTTCGCCCGATCCGGAACTGTTGCAATGCGGCCCTTGTTCCATCCGACGCTGATCAACGGCCGCTTCGGCGATCCGGCGCTCTCGATCGAGACGCTGTTCGAAAGCCGGCTCGTGATGTTCGACCTCGGCGACATCAGCGCGCTGAGCCCCCGCAAGATCCAGCGCATCAGCCACGTGTTCGTTTCACATGCGCATATCGATCACTTCGTCGGATTCGATCAGCTGCTGCGTCTCCTGATCGGGCGTGAAAAGACCGTACATCTTTACGGACCGGCCGGATTTGCCGCGCATGTCCACCACAAACTTCAAGGCTATCAGTGGAATCTGGTGGACTTCTATCGCAGCGACCTCGTGCTTGTGGTGGACGAGCTTGATGCGGGCGCGGTCCGCACGACACGCTTTCGATTCAAGACGGCGTTCGCGGCCGAGCCGATGGACGCCAAG
>Ga0081539_10003415_pt1 | contig 19558 bp, 17 predicted proteins | sample TabmetS4T2R2_FD_71023 | JGI IMG/M metagenome (GOLD analysis project Ga0081539, IMG submission 71023) | Tabebuia heterophylla rhizosphere microbial communities from the University of Puerto Rico - S4T2R2 | ecosystem: Host-associated > Plants > Roots > Rhizosphere ...
CGCGCAATTCTTGTACACTTTGTACAGAGGCGCTTCTATTTTGTATTTGCATACATCCAGCATAGCGCTGGAGAAACGCCTCAGGGGAGGGGCGACCCTCCCCGTTTTTTGTCTAAACTCGTGTTAATGAGATCGTCCGGTATTGGCAGGAGTTGGGACGCAAACGCTATAACGCCAACCCGCCTGCGGATGGCCGTAGTTTCGATGAGCATTGGCCGCTGCTGCTCGACAATTTCTTTCTGGCGGAGACCATTCGCGTGGCGAAACGCCTTCGTATGCTCTCGGAAGATCGCGGAAACTGACATTGTATTGTCGAGAGATGGAATTGAGAACTTAAGGGATGGAGATATAACCGAGCAAAAAGAGGAACTCGTCAGGCAAGCCGGTCGGATTGTAAAGCTAGCTGATATGGTCTGGAAACTCCGAATGCTGCTGAAGAGAGTGGCCGGATCGAGTATCTCGACACAGGTAAAATGATTGAAGCAATCAGCTGGTTGGAGACGGAAGAAACGATCGACGGGCTCGCTGATTTGTGGCAATTGGCTGAAGGCGTTCAGGAAGCGGATAAGCAATGAAAATGTGGCGTCATTAGTCCAAAGAATTAAGGAGGATCTTGATGTTTAATGTGTACGATCCATCGGGAGCGTACGAAGAAGGACAGGAAGACGAAAAGAGTAATGAATTCACCTCCCCTTCTATAACTGATCTTGAGCTTGAAGAAATCGCGGGAGTCCAGCCATTTCGGCTTCGAGAACAGGTCGTACCAATGCCTACTTCCATCAATCTCAAAAAGCAGTTATCCGAATCTCGGCCGACAAATCTTTTGCCGCTTGATGATATCGGTGAAGAAACTTTCTAATTCCCGGGTATAGCCGGAAGCGTCGAGTATCGCGTGGTGGAAGCGGCCGGGGTCGAATATCTCTTGCCGGCGCAACTCTTCATCAGAAAATCGCTGATCCTGCCTGAGGATGGATGGTTGAGCGTCCGTGTCTTCGATACTCCGGTGGCGTCAGGGTATCGCCTTCTCTTCGTTGAAGAGGCCAACCGAATCACGAGGTATTCCCGTAGAGATCAGGCCCCGGCTGGAATCAGTGTCTATGACCGCGCCGACAAGTCAGCGCTCCGCGAAGCGGAAGCGGAGGTGTATAGCGAAGTAGCTCGAACGAGAAGCCCACTAAATGAATGCGGGGTGGTCGCGTTCGTGCGGTTTGAGGGACCGCGACGTTGCGTCCATGCCACCTTTAATTTGACGAAGGCTTTTATTTTGCAGTCCAGACTTCAGATCTTCAATTACCAGGAATCCGGCGAAATCTTCGGCCTGGGTTGGAAGGAGTCCGGCCTCAACCTTCTCCACCTGTCGATTGAAGCGGCGCTGGTCTGAAAACAGAGCGGGCAGCAGTACACAGAAAGGAGATGTTTATGCTCAAACCGGAAGAAGTGGATGCCAGAATTTTGGAAAACCGATTGCGGCGGGCTGAGCGTGAGGGGGCATTCCTGATCCTGACGGCCTCGGCGACGCACTTAGACGCAGCGGAAGCACAATTGCTCGCCCGCTTCGATCTAGAACGCCGCGATCTTAATAAAGTGTTTCTCAGTGCCATGCGAGAACAAGCGGTCAAATCGAAGGCCGACTGGAATGTGGTCCTCGATGCCCACAACGCTGCGCCCGATAGCCGCGGCGCGCAAAATCTAATGATACTCGTTGGTCGTTCAATGCCCGAGATTGAACGGCAGCTCTCAGCGTCGAACAAGACCCTTCTGCTGGTCAATTCGGATGTACTTACTCAATATGGCCGGATTGATTTGCTCGAGCGTTTGCGTGACCGGGTCTGGTCGACGAACAATGAATTACATGGCGTCTGGGCATTGATGAAAAGGGACAACTCGGAATATTCAATCCCCTCCGACAACATGAGAGCATTGGCATGTTTTAGGAATCAGTTGACGCACGTCCCGGAGAACTGGATTGCCAGACGCTAGTTGCATGTTATTGCCGGACCGAACTCATAAGTAGAGGCTGATCTACTCATCATTTCGCATAATCTTAAAATCGATCGACAGAGTCGTCTTTCCTTCCACCAACGTGAGCTAACCGCAGAACCGGGGAAGACGCACAAGACGCCATGCGCCGAGCCTGCCAGGGATATGAAGTGATCGGCAGATATGTAGAACTGGAGGGGCGATTCATTCTGGTCAATCTACCTATCACCCAATGACTCTATGGAGATCGCCGCGTCCACCACCGAAGGGCGTCGCCCGCCTCTTTAAATACATTCTTCAATCTTCCTACCAAGGCCGACTCGCCTGACAAACAGAGAGGACAGCAAGGCATAGGCAAACCGATCGAAATGATCGTCGATCGGGAATATATAATGCATCAATCTTACAAGCCAGGTGTCACGCGGCAATGAAATATCCTCATGTTTGCGAGTTTATGCTCAAACACGGGAGACTTCCGTTCCTCGGTGATGAACGGCCTCCCTGGGAATATCGCGGGTGGTTACTGCCGCAAATTCAAATGTTGCATTACCACCCGGCAGTCGTAAATCGCTGGGGCTATTACTTCCGCCTGCTCGAAGCGGGCCGGCTGACGGATGAGCCGATACCACAGATTGAATTCGCTGCCCACGGCCGCGATTTTGGTTTGGGGATTAAGCATCTGTGGCAGTGCGTTGAAATTCTCGATCGCTCCTGCGGCGGATGGGACTCGATTACGGCTTTCATCGATTGGTTGGCATTTGCTGTCGGAATTGAGGAAGAGCCTACTCGACAGATCGACGCTAAATATAATGAACAGCTGTATCGTACTTTCAACCTTGAGTTTTGGTTGAAATATCCGGGTGATTATTTCGGCGTCGCGTTGTGCGAGAGATACGGGGGGAGGCGAAATCCAACCGGGTTCTATCCGACGCCTCACGAGGTTGTGGAAGCAATGACACGGATGCTGTTTGGCACTGAATCCGGAGATACGCGGTCATTGACCGTCATGGAGCCCTGCGTCGGTACAGGCAGAATGTTGATGCACGCCTCGAATTATTCCCTCAGGCTTTACGGAATGGATATAGACCAGAGATGTGTCCAGTGCTCGCTCATCAATGCTGCGTTATATGTGCCATGGATGCTCTTCCCGCTGCCCGATCACTACTTTATCGAAAGTCAAAAAGAATCGACCGAGACGCTCGATTTGGTCGAGGCTCAACCAGATCTTAGCGCGACTCCCGCTCCTTCCACCGTCCCGGTGCAGTTCGGACTCTTCGAGAGCTTTGGAGTAAAGTTATCATCAGAATGCAAACCAAAGGAGAGAAAACGAAAAGGAAAAAAGTCCCAGTTTGAGGTTCGTCAATCCAAGAATAGTTAGGGCCTCACATGTGCGAGCCAGGCCGTCTCTAATTGGTTCTCCCTCCTGCGATCTGCGCTTCCATCGGTTCCCTGATTATACTGACACGATCAGATGCTCTTCCGGATTTTGCGGTGCTCCTTGATTGAACTCCTTTTGTAAGTCCGAGGTTTGGGCGGGCAGTAAAGGAAATGGACGCGGTGGCACTCAACCATTCCGCGTCCATTTTCACAACTAAATTACAAAAGGAGAATAACACATGTTATCTGAATTTGATAACGCTCGCCGTTCAAATCGTGGGATCTTCACCTATCCCAACACTGGATCACCTATGCACGACCTGATGATTCACATCTCCGGCCGTAATCTACAGGATCGAGATGGCAACCTTGGCTTAAATCGTCTCGATTTTGAACGCTGCATGGTTAAGGGTGATGTGCTTTATGCGATTGAGGGCGATTCGATCCCGGTCAGCCAGCAAGACGAAGAGGCTCGCATTGGAACCCTGGCCTATGCGATCAAAAGATTGGGGAATGCCGAGGATGCCGTTGAATTCCTTCTCTGTTTGGAGACGATCTGTGGGGAAGACAGCGATTCTTTGGGGCGTCAAAAGGTCGCCTCTTTTTACTATCGAGAGATTGCCGGCCGTGGCGTGAGGGTCGTGCTCAAAGAGATGGCGTTACTCTCGATGCAACTTGCTGGCCTCAACCCAGTAGTCGAGGTGGCGGAGACCGATATTGAAGACGATATCATGTTGATCGGTCTTCGGAACGAAGACGCGGAGATCGCGACACTCGCCTTTGCAAGGAAGAGATTTGGCAATGAAGATGACGCTATTGCATTCATCTTGTGTTTGGATGCGATCTGCGGGAAAGATTGCGGCGAGCGCGATCGGATCAAGACTGCGGCTTTTTACTACAATGAAATTGACAATTGCGGCGCGATCGATGTGCTTAAAGGAATGGTGACGCTCTCAATGCGGCTCACCGATGCCAGGCCAGTAGTCAAAGCGGCAGAGACGGTCAATTCGAACACCACTTCGGCTTCACGACACAGTTCCGGTGCCAAAGGAAGACAATCGCCTTTCAAGCAGGAGCTGAAGTCGGTCAAACGGATGCTTCGAGGCCGCAGAAGAGCGTGCGTTGTTTATGACTACTCGACCGAGTGGTTGAACGAACTCGAATCGAGCGGCGCAACTATCGAGGAACTCGATGACGCCTTCACCCGGGCGGAAGCGATGGCTCAGTATGATGAGCGGGGCGCAGGCATTGCGATGTCGAGCCACGAGCGCACAGTCGCCTGCGGCCGCATCGATCCCGAATTCACGGCTGACGACCTGCCTGAACAAGCGCGCCATCTCGCCGGCTACATGCGCCGCGCATATGTTGAGGGCTTGAAGATCAATGAGATCTGGGACGAAGTCGATGCCGAACTCCGGATCATCTTCCCGGTCAGTATTGAGTTTGATCTGCCTAAATCTTACTTTCCCTCCAATCTGACGATCGGCCGCATCGATCTGGTGTCGGTCGAACGTCACCCGAGATTCACTTCCCGGGCTAACATCGAGCTGCAAAGTTTCACTCGCGAGATCCTCGAGGCGATGCTCGATGAGTGTTCTCAGGACATTCATTTGACGGCGATGCGTTGTAACCGCATTTATCGATATTTCCATGCGGTCATTCGTAAAGCGACTGACACGAAGGTGATCGGGAAAATAATGCAGGCGGCATACGCTGCCAAGGAAGCAGGCAGATTGTCCCTCAAGTATTTCACTCTCCTCAAGACTGCTTCAGACCTCCAACGTGGGCGGTTGATGGACGCAAATCTCTCGCCGGAAGCCTATAGGCTTATGAAGAAAGTCAAGAACGCATCGCCTGGCGAACTCCGGTATCTCGCGCGGGCCTTCTATGGTGACAACGAGCCGGATCATCCAATCCACAGCCTACCGTCGCAAGAGCAGGCTCGCTTATGGGATGAGTTGAAGGGGCGCCAACAGCTCTTCGCGGAGAAAGGGACTGCATTTGTCATGGCCCGCTATCTTGTCACGAAATCCGAATCGCTCAGGAGGCTGCTCGTCTTGTTAATCGCATCCGCGCTATATCATCGCGCATCGAGACTGCCGAAAAACTTCGCACCTCCTACTTCCAACTCGAAATAAGGTCTGCCCACAGTGATACGCGCTCATGGAGGGGATTCCTCTATGAGCGCGGTCCTCTTCCGCCTTCAGAAGCCGCCAGAACTCCTCATTTACCCCGTGGAGAGATTCAGAGATTGAGGCGGGAAGTAGGGCATGTGAGCACGGGACACGGAGCTTCGTGCCTCAATTCCAATTTAATTTCAATCAAAGGAGACCAACACCATGTCATTCAATAAGATCACCATCGTCGGATACCTGGGAAAGGATCCCGAACTTCGCTACACTCCGCAGGGAACAGCGGTTTGCAAACTGTCGGTGGCGACGACGGAGCGGCGCAAAAATGCCTCGGGCCAGTCCATCGAGCATACGACCTGGTTTCGCGTAACGGTTTGGGGGCGGCAGGGGGAACTGGCGAATGAGTACCTGGCCAAAGGCCGCCAGGTCTATCTCGAGGGAAGATTACGCCTCGAAGAGTATACCGATCGTGAAGGCCAGCAGCGGATCAGTCCTGAAGTTACAGCCACAGATATCCAGTTTCTGGGCGGCAACGGCAGTCGCAATGGCTCTTCGCCGTCGATTGAAGCGGGACTCGAGAGCACCATTCCGGCCGAGGCTGGAGTTGAGAATACTGTTCCTCCAACCGAAGGAAGAGAGTCTTCGGCAAACGGCTCCGGCAAGAAGGTGCGTTCAAGCCGTGGGGCGAGGAAAAAGTCCGCGGAACCGGTCCCGGAGGATTTCCCATACACGCCGGATAAATCTCTTGTTACCACGGTGGATGAGGATGATCTGCCTTTCTAATGACACCCTTAACCACCCGCGGGGGAGATCGTACGTGCGGCCTCCTCCGCCACTACCGGTCGATCAAGTCACGCCTGTTGCCTTCCATCTTCCTGCTTTTTAATTTCTTACCATTAAAATCCTATCGCGCGACAACGCCTCCCTCTATTCATTCATTCTTCGGCGCCAACCAAGGGAAAGAGCTGCCGGCAAAGTGGGCGGTGTGGACGGGCATCGTGTCCGCCCACGCTGATAGTTCAATCTGTTCCGAAAAGGAGAGTACCTTATGAAAGTTCGCGCCCTGCGCGTAGGCTCCAAAAGTCTGCTCTTTGGGTGGAATCCCACGCTCAGCACCTTCATCCTGAAGATACAAGAAGACGGCCAACCTGAGATTTTCCTTGGCACGCGGCAAGGAGAGCTGCCTACTTACGCTGCCTTCGAGAAGCAACTCCTCTCCCAGGTCCCTCTCACGGAACAACTCCGATCTGAACTCGAGCCATTGAAGACCGAGAGTGCATAATCAGTGTCCGTTGGCGGCCCACAATCAATATTCATCCGGGTAAATTCCGGGACTGCATCAACCGGGAGGTTGCTTCGGAAGCGGCCTCCCGGCTTCTTGGCTGAAATCTTGTCGAGAGCGGATTCTCCGCCACTCTCTTCCGTTCCACTATCCTGCTACTACTACCGGCTCCACTTCGACTACTTCCCGTTTTCATCAATTCCACACCACTCGAGTTCCACCCTGCTGAAACGCTTCCGCCTTATTATTCACTGATCGTCGCCGGAAAAATACTGGGGATCGAAATCGATCCTGAGACTGGTAAACGTGTCCTTGCGGCGCCGCGGTGTAGGTAAGAAATCAGATGCGCCGCCGCGGCGCCGCAAGGACATAGACAAGAAACCATGAATTCTGCTCGGAGGAACACAATGAATCATCATCCACAATTGGAATTTGCGATCACTTATTCAATCTTGTGTTTATTTCGAGAGCTCTTAAGATGCGGCGATAGAGGCCTAGGTAGTACTCGACCGCCTGGCCTAACGGCGTAGTGATCGTGAGCGTTCCCCGCCCTCCATTAATATCAAGTTTAAATTTTTGACCCAGAACATCGGTGCCCAAAATGCCCGCGATAAAATCCGGAAATGGCGTGTCGATTATTACGAAATTAAACGTTCCGAGGACTGGTATTCCCACTGAAGTGGCCAGACCGACGGCTCCGCCACCTACTCCCTGGACGGGAACAATGACAGGAATTAACTGCCATGGGAATGGTCCGGGCATGAACAACGGCGCCAACCCCATTTTCGACGCTTGCGAAGGAGTGACCACACTAAGCTGCGCTCCTGTATCCAGGAGGAAGAGCTTCCTCACTCTTGCTCCTTTCCCATCAAGGACATCGACAAAAACGAAGAAAGACCCGCCGATCTGGAATACCGGGTAGGTGACTGTAAAGGGCGGGGGCAGATCTGCATTCAATGCAGTCCCGTTCAACCCAGTCCCTGAAGTCGAGCCAACGACGCCGGTGAAAGAAGTATCGGTCAGCGAAAAGTCTGAAAACTGACCCAGGAAATCGGCTCCCAGAATTCCTTCTATCTCCGGCGCGCCCGCATGCTCGCTCACCAGACTCAGGTTTTCCACCACCGCCAGTTGGAAGGGAAATGTGCCGGCGTCGGAGGCAAGGGTCGCGCGGTAGAGTTGTGCCTGCAGTGTCGGACCTGTCCCAGGGATAGTCTTTTCACCCGTGGGGACCAGGCCTAACAATGAAGCGACGCCGGGATTGATCGATGAGTAGGAACTCGCCAGGTCAACCAAGAACGTCATCGCCATATTATTCACAGTGATACTAACCGTTGGCTGGGCCACATAAATAGGCTGAGCGATGGGATTGTCTTCGGTTTGCGCTGCGAGACTATGCGGAAACACGAATGCGCCAAGGCCGCTGAGTAGAGTAACTGTAGAGAATTGCCTTCTGGAAAGGCTTGTCATAACTCCTCCTTCAAAGAGATTAACGATGAGTGTGCAAATTAAACTCGAACGAAATCAAGAGCTTGTTACCGAGGCGAGGGGCTGGATCCAGTTGCCGTGTAGAGGCAGACTGAGTTTGGCACGGCGTTATAACGCCGTGGTTGTTGATCATCGCCCTCGCGTTGCGTAGGGACGCCTGAATGATTCAACCGTCACGACGTGACTGGAATCACTCACCACGCTTTCCCCGGCGTTAAAAAGCCGGGCCAAATTCACGTCGCCGATACACGGCGGAGATTGGTTATGGCCATTGATTCTAGGGGACTTTAATTTACACAGCCTGCAGTTAAACAACTTGGGAATTTTGTGCCCGGAATCTACTAAGGCACACCAAGGTTGAGCATTCGAGTGTTGCCCGGATACCCTTCCTACTAACTAATGCAGAAATCGGAAAACTGTTACATCAAACTTCTCTACCAGAAGAAGACGAATTACCGTCTGGAAAAAGGCGAGGACATCCGATGTAGCCACGAGGAGTACTCGAAACCGAACTTTTCATAATTGGTTATTTAGAATTACTGGAAGTGGTACTTTTCATTGAGCCAATTAAATCTAAAATAGATCTCGGAAGCAACACTGGAATGCTCGAAAAGGAACATCCGAGGCGGAAGGAGATGTTGAGACCACTTGAGCGAGTTCGCTCAAGCAACGATTGTTTTGCTCTGATCAAGGGCACGGAAAAAGTTACAAGAGTTGAAGGGGATGACGCAGGCAACTAATCCATCCTGAAGGGGGCAGAAGAGTTATATCGAAGGAACACATCTCCCAAACGAATCTCGTGCTGTGCTATCGTCCACAGTTTCGTGATTCCGAAAGAGCCGCGAAACCGCCGAACTTGACTGAAGCGATGAGCATCGCGCCCGGTGCCAATCCGGCAAATGCTGAACCGAACGATCTCATGTTGGATGTTGTTACGCCATCAGGTGCAGTCGTCGCTGTTGATGACCCAGCGTTGATAGAAATGCTGGGTAAAGGATTGCGTGGTGAAAATCACCTCACGCTCGTACGTTCAGACCGGGCTTTGACCGACTGTCGCCCGTTTTCGTTGATCAGCCTGCAAACCGTCCGACAGGTCGAAGCGGAGTTGGGCATCCCGATTGATAAACGCCGCTTTCGAGCGAACATCTATCTTAATCTCGCAACGGATGATGGGTTTGCCGAGGATCAGTTGGTCGGTCGCCAGCTGCGGATCGGTTCGAGGGCAGAGATGATGGTTCTGGAACGCGATCCGCGCTGTAAGATGATTTCGCTCGATCCTGACACAGGCGAACATCACCCTGATGTTTTACGCAAAGTCGCCCAAGCACACGCTGCCTGTGCCGGGGTTTATTGTGCTGTGTTGGTTGAAGGAATGTTGACGAAAGGCGATTCAGTCGAACTGTTAGACTAAAAGTTCGACGCGGCAAACAAAATATTGCGCGATCCAATTGACATGATTACTGAAATTCTGAATCAAAAACAAAGGGCAGCCTAACATTACTCTGAAGCCAAGCTGGTAAAGTAGGCCCTGATCGAAGCGGAAGGGCCTCGAGACAAGGCCAGCTCAGCTTTGTTGCTGGACGCCGGGAGGACAAATCACCGGATGGAGCCACTAAATACGAATACAGTCAACCTTGCGGAAAAGCTTGCCACCTTCGCAGAGTATTGGCAGCCGAGAACCGTCGGTCAGTTCAACGGCCACGATCTGATGGTGGTCAAAATCAAAGGTGACTTCGTCTGGCACAAACATGATGAAACTGACGACTTCTTTCTCGTACTAAAGGGTCGGGTCACGATCCAGATGCACGACCAAAACGTCACAATTCGTCTCCGGCTGTTTGTCCTGTCTGTCTGACCTGCCTCAAGTCGTTTGTCTCGTCTGATCGATTTCAAGCTCGCAGAAAATCGGAGCACAACCGATTGATGGCGTCGAGATCCAGATGCGGCAAGGTCAGCGTCAGGCGTGAGCCATCAGGTCTGTCGATTTGAAGACGGCAATCGGTCGAATTTGGTGGAGAGGCGGATGAAGAGCCTTGAGGCAACAGGGCGTCCGGTCGGCAATTGAAAAAAGATCGGAGGAGATGGTTGCTTAACTGGAGGCGCGGCAGCGGAAATCGAGGCGCGCTTGGATGTTCTTGTCAAGATTTTGGGATCGACGTTCAGAACCCGGCGCAGGAGGGCCGGAGGATGAATGTCGAGCATTTTCTGGGCGTCGCGACGAAGATCATCGGGCATACGTTCGAGCATCCGCTGGCGATGAGCGCGCCAGTGATCAAAGCGATGTTTCAGATTCAGCAGTTCCGCCGGAATTTGTGAATCCATGACTGAGCCTCCATAGACAAAGAATGTGATCTCGGAGGCGAGAGTAGAGGATCGGTTGGGTCCTGTCACGCCGGGTTGCCGAAAAGGGGTAAATTCGGCCGAGCGGTTTGATGGATTGCAAGCCGGATTCCCGAGGGGACACGGTAAACATGTCAACAATTGAGTGCACAGGATAGAAACGGTAAACGAGATCATTGCTTGTTGACATCATTGCATCCAAAGACCTTAGCGAGGTGGACAGCGTACACGAAAGCGAGCATTGCAAAGCGCTTCGTCAACATCAGGAGCTGTTGAGAGCGAGCATCTTCTTAAATGACAACAGGTTTGCGACGTTGACGAAAAATTGTTTTTCGGTTGACGAAACGTGCCTCCTTGCTCTCTATCTTGCAAGATCTGGGCACGTTTACGTAATGACAGAAAATGATTCTTTCAGAGAGGTCACATGACCGGCTCAATCGTCCAATGTTTACGGACAGGAAGGACCGAAGACTTTTGTATATGAGATTGACTAAAGATGATTAGAGGCAAAAATGTGTTAACACTGTAATTATTGATCTCCTTCATTCGTCGGACACCGCCGTTTTCGCGACGTTCGCGAGGCTCAGCCTCCGGCAGAGGTGAGCCGGTTGAATCGGGAGCGTCATTGGATGATTGAAGAAAATCTCGTCTGCCGGAAGCTTTAAAGATCTGAGTGATGCGTCGGTCCGGATGATGTTTATGGCGTCAACACGAGGGGCATGGAGAGATCACTGTATACAAAAAGGAGCGCGGATGCCTGCAATCCATTCATGACCAACATGTTGACGTTGGTTAGGACGTGGGCGAAATAAGATCGATCCCAAATTTCTCAGCCGCGACCAAGGCCTTGTCGCGCTTAGCCGGATCACGAAGGAAGCTATAAAGGTTAGCTGTTATTTGCTCGCGGATTCTATTTCGGGCGTTTCCCGGACCACGTTGTTTCAGTGCCTGAATTTCCCCTTTTACTAGCCGAAGCAATGTGAGTACCTGCAGGTCCGGGTCGCGCCAACGAAAGTTGATAGTGAATCGCTCACCCTTTGCGCGAATATCCCACCAACCGTTTGAGGTTTCAGGCAAAATGTCTTTCAACCACTGCGATGTGGATTCGCTCAGTGATTGCTCACTTCCAGGTTGCTCACCCGTGAGCCAATGATTTCCAGGTTGCTCACTCGCGGATTGCTCACCTTCAGGTTGCTCAGCTCTAGATTGCTCACTTGCGAGTTGCTCACCTGATGACTGCTCACCTTGGGATTGCTTACTCAGAGGTTGCTCACCTCCAAGCTGTTTACCCATAGATTGCTCATTTACAGGTCGCTCCCCTGCGGATTGCTGACGCGCGCATTCTAGTTGCTCCCCTGTGGGTTGTTGCCCTCCGGATTGCTCACCTTCGGATTGCTCACTCTCTTTATTTTGAAAATTTTGCGCCGGCGCGCCGGATCGAGAGTGACGGCCGGTCTCAAGTCTCGATTCCGCGTTCATCCGGTTCGCGCGTTTAGACGAGATGTCGGTCACTTTCCGTGGCGCGTTCTCTTCGATCTTGCCCGGCAGATAGAGGCATGGCGAGTCATCGAGGCTCTCCCGGTGGTGCTCAGCCGGGGCGGAACGGATGTTCTGATCGCCTCGAAGTAGCTGTAACGCCAATCTCATCCCATCAAGCCAGCCTCTGATTCTGGCCGCTAGCAATAGGAGCGGATGTGTGCCGGCGGCCGCTCTCCTGATGAGCAAGAGGTCATGCTCGGCTGCTTCCGCTTTCAACTCCCGGATGCGATTCTCCGCTACTGAGTCAGAGTCGCGGACGGCCGAAACTCCGATCAGCGCGAGCCCAAAATGCACCGTGATACTATGACGACACCAAAGATGGAGCGGCCAGGGCAACTGCCAGCCGGTCACCCAGGCGCAGAGAATCGCGGCGTTGGCGGTCATTGTTACTTGTAGTAGCCGGTAACAAAATGCAGCGAAGAACCTCTGCCGCCTTGTCCGGTAGACAGTCGTCAGTCCGTGCCTGAGAGTGAAGTAAAACTTCTCGACGAATCCCATAATGAGGATCGCCAGTAGCCCCGCGCCCACCCAGCCGAGGCGGTCCCGGTGAGCGAACGCATTGACGCCGCCGGTCGCACAGGCCGAAACCGTGATAACGCAGATCTGGATCTGCCGCAAGCTCCGGTCATTGCGCTGGTGATCGCTGCCGCTGCCCGCGATCCGGCCGTAGATCTTCGCGATTCGTGAGCGTATTCCGGACGGCTCACCCGGCTGACTGAGACCTAGTCTGATCATGCTTTCTTCTCTTCCTGATTCGGAGTTGCCGTCATCGCTGAAGCCGCCTGGGAAGCGCCGGATTGTTGAGTGCCCGCCGCCGGGAGATTATTGATTGCCTGCTCCAATGCCTCGGCCAACTCGTCTCGCTCCTTGATGCATGCTTGCGTCTCGGCTTCGTGGCGCTGCCCGATCTGCTCGTCCGAGTAGCCTGATTGCCTGAGCACGGTCCGCGCCGCGTAGTTCCAGGTCAATCGCCGCGCTCCGATAGCCGCTGAGAGCGTTTCGAGCAGAAGTCCATAGAACTCACGCATATTCATAGACAGCGCCTTTTTCTCCCTCGTGTTTCGATCGAGCAGTTCCTCATATCGCTTAACGAGTTGCTCCTGCCGCGCAGCCATCGCCTGATTCTGTTCGACCAACATCCGGTTTTGCTCAACCAGCTGTTCGAGCAACTGCTTGATTCCGGCGGGGCCGGCCGGCAAGTGGCGGCGGAGGCGCAGTGCCTCATCAACGAGGTCGCGCAACACCTCCCCCGGTTTGCGGCCGGTTTCAGTGCATAAATTTTCTACGTCAGCGCAATTGTCTTCGTAGGGGCGCAACGAATATGGTTGAGTGGAAACGGCTCGGGTTTGAGCGTCGTTATTTGTATTCATCTTCATTCCTCATTTATTCCTCAGATTTATTTCTGGTTGTTGATCATCGTGCGTACCCAATGTCCCGAACGGGAGACTTCGGCGCCGGTTCGAGATCGGTCGAGCGCGTTGGCGATTGAGCATAATGATCAAAGAAGCTTTGATCACTCCTTCTCGCCACGTCGAGAAGCTGCTTACGCTCTTCAGCGTCGGTCTGTCTTGTCGCATAGATCTCGATATGCATGGCTTGGTCCGGTGTCGGCGTCAGGGGCGGATCGGGAAACTCCTGTCCGGCGATCAAAGTTCTCTCAACAGCCTGTTCCGCGGCGATCGCCTTCGCTGCCTTCAAGTATGCTTCGGCCTGCTCAATCTCCGCTTGCAGCCTGGCTTCATGCCGGGTGAATGCTTCATGCGTGTGATGCCTGATCGTGCGTTCATCCTCTGTCTCGATCAGCGGGCGCGTCGCCCACTCGATGAGAGACTGTGGCCGCGTATCCGTCAGCCTTTGAGTGAGCAGTCCGCCATCAGGCGTCTCGACGAGCATCGGTTGCCTCTCCCCGCGTTCATCAAAGGCGGCGCGCCGGTCGCTGCTCTCTTCATGGAAGATCTTGGCCATCAGGGCGCGGGCCGGGGCCCTGCCAAACTGTTCGGCGGGCGTCAACCGCTCCTTCGGATCGGCGTATTTGTTGAATTGTCCTTCGGCGCGAGTCAGGTAACGTAGTCCCTCTGCGTCACGGGCCGTTTCAACATTGCGCGCGGCCCGATCCAGCTCCCGGCGGGTGAACTGTGGATCCGGCAATGTCAGCCTCGCCTGCTCGCGCATCGAGGCTTCGCGCTCGTAAGCGCGGGAGAGCGTATCGGCAAGTCTTCCGGCCTCGGAGACTCGCTCTCGATGATCTTCCTGTTGCTCTTTGATTCGCTCGACGACCGTGACTCTGATCTGATTCAACCGGTCGAGCTCGGCTCTCGCCTTTTCGCGCTCGCCCCTATCCTTGTGGATCTCGTATCTTCCGAAGACGCGCGACTCGTCGGTCAGCCGCTTGATCTGACGATCGAGATCCGCCAGGGATAGTTTTTCGTCCTGGATCTCCCATGGACGAACGTGGCGCGTTTCATCGAACTTCGCCGCTCGCGCCTCCTGCGCCCGCAACTCCGTCCGAGCGGTGAAGAGTTGCGCCGCGAGCCTCGCCATCTCCGTATCCGAACGCATCGGCCGGCCATGCTCTTGGGCGAGATCCTGGCGTAATTGCTCGAGGCGTTCGGTATGACCCGCGAAACGATGATCGATGGCTTCGTTCTGGATCTCGATCAGGGCCTCACGATGAGCCAGCGGCCTGGGGATCGGTTCTCCCCGCGCCTGGTATTTCCCGATGACCTCGCCGGCATGGCGCTGAGCATGTTCGTGTTCGGCGAGAGCGATCTTCGCCTCAGTCTCACGTTCCTTGATGAGCTGCTCGAGCTTGGAGGCGTGTGCGTCGAGAGTCGCCGAGTGAGCGTTCAGATTCGCTTGAGATACCCGGTTGCGTATTTCGAGGCGATCTTCATAACGCTCGACGCCGTCCTCGTCGGCTGCCCGGTCGCCCAATGCCTTGGCCCGCAACTTGACGTCCAGCTCTGAAATTCTACGTTTTGCCCCCAGGCTCTCGTCCTTGATCTCAAAGCGGAAAGTCATTCCGTAGTCTCGCGCAATCTCGTAATCTAGCGTCGCCGCGTCATAGTGCGCATGCGCGAGGATGGCCCGGCCCAGAATGAGGCGGTCATCTATTCGTTCGCTCTCGTCTTTGAAAAGATCTATCCCGGCATGAGACTCCCGAAGCGCCCCACCGGCGTTGCGTTGAAGGGCAGCCAATTCCTGAGCCGGCGTCGGCGCTTCGGCCACCTTGGTGACGAGCTCCTTGACTGGTTGTCCGGCAGGCGACCGAACTACTTGTTTCCAGAATCCGTTGAGAGTGCTTCGAGTTTGAGATGGCCCATTGCCGGCCGGACTACCCTGACCTCTTCCGCCGTCGCCGGGAGCCGCTCTTTCACGGCCGTTCTGCAATTTCTCGATCTCCAGCCTGAGCCGGTCGATCGCGCCGAATTCTGCCTTAAACTCACCGAGGGCCGCGCCGGCGGCTCTTTCAAGGTTGGCGAGTTCCTGTCTGTCGGCGGGCTTCAATTTCTCGATCTCAGCTTTCGGAATCTGATCTGTATAGTAGAAGTAGTCGGTCTTCTCCCTGGCGAATTCGTCGAGGTTCCGCGTCCTGATGAACTCGTCGACTTTCCGTGCCTCCTCCCGCACTCGCGGCTGCATCTCATCACGCAGGCGCATGACCGCTTCCTGCAGAGAGAGCAGCGGGATCACAGCCGGGTCGTTGGTCAGGATCTGTCGCGGTTCAAGCCGATTCCAGGCGAGACGGGCGGCGGTCTCTCGGATCCCCAGTTTCTCTTCGCGAGCGAGGAGGATCTCGTCCTTGGCCGCCTGAGACACGTCTTTATTATTGGCTTGTTTTTCCCGGACCGCTTCTTCAAGCATCTGCCGCTCAATCTCCGCCACCGCCGCCGTGTACTCGCGGTAGGACCGGCTTTCGCGTGGAGGTTCGCCAAAAGCGCGACCGGTGGATGAAGGTGTCTGTTGCCGGAGGTGATCTTTCGTGACGGATGGAACAGGAGCGAGGACTTCCGTTTCTCGATCCGGTGTGGTCTGGAGATGAACCGGCGCTTCAACCGCTTTGACCGTGGCCTCGGCGCTCGGCTGCTTAATTGCGTTGCGTGAGAGTTCGATCTGGAGCCGCAGGTCATCGATTCTTTCAAAACCGCGATAGAGTTCCTCCAGGGCCTGGTCGGCGGATTGTTGATGCGCCTCAAGACTTCGAGCGTCCAGAGGTGCGAGTTTACCGAGGACCTCCGCCGGCATTTTCTCATAGAGATAACCGGTCTTTTCGAGACTGAGCTGATTGAGTTGCCGCGCCGCGAGCCGCGCCTGCGGCTGTGTCCTCTCCCGGAGCTCCGTGATCATGTCGTGCAGAGTTCGAGCCGCCTCGCTCGGATTCTCCGCGAGCGCCTCCGGAGGGATGAGCCGGTTCCAGGCCTGATATGACGCCTCCTCATGTATCCGATCGAGCTCTTGCGGTGAGAGCGCGCGGCCGGCTTTGAGCAGCTCCTTCTCTGTGACCTCACGTTCAACCAGATATTCGCGAAGCGATTCGGTGTCGCGCGAAGCGCGTGTCATGGGCTCGATCCCAGACATCATCGTCTCCGCAGTTTGACCCCGGCTTAAGACCTTTTTTTCATTCTCCGCGATCTTCATAAACAGGTAGTCACGCTCCCAGGTCGGCAACTGCTTGTGCAGGTTGTAGAGATCGACCTTGCCGGGGTTGTTCATCTCTTTATTGAGGAGCGATGCACGGTAATGACTGATGCTTCCGGGCGTGTTCCGGGTCTTCAACTCGCCGATCAGTTGCTCGAGGGCAGGTGATGGTTCGCGTCCTCCGGCTTCGATCTCCTGCGCATAGCCGGCCCGCTCCTTGCGGCTCAATCCGAAGGAGACGCGCAGGACTCGCATCTCTTGGGTATGGTGGCTCGGGGCGCGCCCCGAGAAGAGCAAGGCGCGCCGGCGCCAGTCGAGTCTGCCTTCACTGAATGCCCATCCGGCCGCCTGGTTGAGATCCTGAATGGAGCGGGCCTCCGTTATTCGCCGGTGAGCCTCACGAAATGTCGCGGACCGATTGATCTCCCTCGTCTCCGGATCGTTGAGCCGTTCGTCGAGATATCTTTGGCAGAAGCGAACGATTTGAGAGCGCTCCGCGGCCGTCTCTCGCGGCAGACCGGGAATGGCCACCGGCCGGCGAAGAAGGTCTTCCGCCGTCAGCTCAACATTGTGGAATCGCTGCTTGACCAACCTGTAGATCTCGGTGAGCCCGGCGCCGGCATCGATCTGTCGATCGATCCAGGGCAGGGTTTCATCCATCAGCCTCGCCCTGGCCTCTAGGGTCAGTCCCGGAGGTGGTTCGCCGGCGCTGATGCGAAAGTGGCGCGCCGTGTCCGCCGGGTCGGTTTGCTCCCGCGCTTTAATGCGCTCGCCGGCATATGCCTTGAGGTAATATCCGATCCGGTGATATGCATTCTCCTCTCTCTCCAGCCGTTCGGTGAGCGAGAGCCGTGAGGAATCGCTCCACTCGTAGTAGAACCGGTTGATCTCCTCCAGTATTGCGGACCGGTTCACGCCGCTCTCGATCTGCCCGTCGATCCAGGGCAAGGTCTTGTTGATGAGTCCCTCTCTGCTCTCTCGGCTGATCTCTTCCGGAAAGCGCAGGCTCTCGTCGCGCAGGGTTACTTTACGCGCGGCGGTGTTGAAGACGTAGGAGCCGCTTTCCGGCCTTCTCCAGGAATCCTTCTCACCGTCTTCCTCACCGAACCCAGGGTTGCCATATGAGGCGGACAGACTGAACTCTCGACGCTGGTCCAGGGAGACCATCAGATCGGCTCCGCGGACCTCGATGCTCACATCGGTTTCAAGTTCTTCCATCAATGGAGCCAGCTCCCGCATCCTGCCCAGTGTTAGCTTGAGCGCTTCGGCGCGGGCCTCGGTCTCGTTGGGTCTTAGCTTGCGTCCCTCTTCCTCTCCCCGTTCTCGATTAAGCAGCCCATAGTAGTAAGTGAAGAAGGCCGCCTGTCCATCGGCGCCCGCATTGCTTCCGGCGATGGCCGTTGCGAGCCGGTGAAACTCGCTTGCCCTCTCCGCATCGCCGATCTCCCGGAGAGCATAGTGAAGCTCATGAATAAACGGCGGCCGGTCGTGGATCTGGGTGTTCAGCTCGTGTCCTTCAGCCGGAATAATGAGGACATTGCTTTTGATGACGGCCCCTCGTTCATAGTCATCGCGCAGCCATTGACTGGAGGTCGAAAGCCAGTCGGCCTTGCCCTGCTGAGTCTCGTGATACGAATCGCTTAAAGGTCGATCTTTGAAAGCCGCCCGCGGATCGTGGAGGACATCGGGCGGTCTCCCGGAGGCAGGCTGAAGTCCTCTCGTGACGATCTCCAAAGTCAGGTCCCGCCCGCCGGGCGAGGACCGGCCAAAAGCCGCCTCGAGCAACGCCGACTCATCCGACCCACGTTCAAGGGCGAGCGTTCGGCTCCTCTCCGCGATCCTCTCCGAGAGATAGCGGCGCTCGTAGTCCGCAAGCGATTCATAGTTCGCCCGCGCCTGTTTGCCTGGCCGGGCCTCGTGGAGCGAAACATCATACAAAGAGGCCTCGAGGTTGAGTATCTCGCGTTCGTGATGACGGGACTCCAGCCTGGTCAGTATTGCGGCAAGCTCGGGTGACGGGGCGGCCCGCCCCCGGCGAAGGGCCTCGAGCTTGATCGCTCTCTCAACCGCTGTAATGAAGTGCCCGCCGATGACGCCCTCGGTGGGGAGCGGTTTACCCTCGGAGCCCGCGACGCGGCCTGGAAGCAGCCGCTTCAGGATCAATCCAAGCCGGTCTGGTTCTCCCTTCTCGCCGGTGACCTCTTTGTGAACCAAGAAGTGAAGGTGGGGATGAGCGGTATTGAGATGGATGCCTCCCGCCCATCTCCACGCACGCACGCCGAGATCCGCCCTGGTCTTCTCCATCGCTTCACGACCGGCTTCGCGCAGCGCCGCGATGCGTTCTTCGTCGTTCTGTCCGAGGACCTCGAAGTCCTCGCTTTGAAAGCTGATCATGAGATGGATCAGATCAGCCTTCAGCGGATCGCCTTTGCCGCCCGTCAGGAATCGATTGGCCCCGCGATAGGTGAGCCGGTCGTGGCCCAGATTGGAGAACAGAGGACGAGATTTCTCTCCTTCACGTTCACGCTTGAGCTCAGACTCGGCGATATAGCGCGCCTGATATGAGACGCCCTTTCCACCGGTCTGCCGGATTTTGACCACGGCGCGCATCGCTCACCTCGCTACTTCCTCTTGACCAGGTCGATTGGCTGTTGCTCGGTCATTCCCAGCAGGCTCATCTCACCATACTGTGGCACCCCGCGGAGCCTGCCGATTTCGTCGAGCGCCAGCGGCGGGCCTTTCCCACGTCGCCGGCTACTTTGGGGGAGCAATAGGAAATGAGGTG
>Ga0081539_10003416_pt1 | contig 19549 bp, 15 predicted proteins | sample TabmetS4T2R2_FD_71023 | JGI IMG/M metagenome (GOLD analysis project Ga0081539, IMG submission 71023) | Tabebuia heterophylla rhizosphere microbial communities from the University of Puerto Rico - S4T2R2 | ecosystem: Host-associated > Plants > Roots > Rhizosphere ...
GGCGAGTCGCCCAGCGCGTTCCGCCAACGGGGACGCATGCCGGCGGTGCCGACCTGCTTCATGATGGCGTGGGCGCGGCCGAGCAGTTTTGGAGAAGCACGCGTTCCTGCGCTCCGTTAGAGTGGCTGCCATTGAAGGAGTCACTCACGTGCTGAACACCATCAGTATTTCTCACGTATTCGTCGCCGATCAGGACAGGGCGCTGGATTTCTACGTCGGCAAGCTCGGCCTGGAAGTCAGCAGCGATCAAGATCTCGGATTCATGCGCTGGCTGACGGTTCGTGTGCCGGGACAGCCCGGTCGCGACATCCTGCTCGAGAAGCCCGGCCCGCCGGCGATGGACGACGCGACCGCCAAACAGGTCCGCGAGCTCGTCGCGAAGGGCGCATCGGGTTTTGCGATCGGATTCACGACGAGCGACTGCAGGAAGACGTATCAGACGCTCCTCGCCAAGGGCGTCGAGTTCACGCAGGAACCGGTCGAGCAGCCGTACGGCATCGACATGGGCCTGCGCGACCCGTTCGGCAATCACATTCGCATCGCGCAGCTGAAATAGCCGGCAGGCCCGTTGCCGACTTGACTTCCGGCAGGCACGCCCGGCAACATGCGGGCGTGCGCCGGGAGCGCCCGCGGGTCCGCGCGAAGGACTGAGTCCACCCCCTCTCACAGACACGACTGCACGGCCTGTCTCCGTGCTGGCCGGCTTGCGGACCGCTGGCATGCATGGAGGCACATGCCGGCCACGCAGTTACCCGAGCGTCCGAATCTCGATCAGCTCAAGCGGCGGGCAAAAGATCTGCTGCGCGCCGCGCGCGCGAACGAGCCCGGCGCCCGCGCGCGATTCCGAATCCTCCCCGCCTACGCCGGACTGTCCGACGTCGATCTCAATCGCCTGACGCTGGCACTTCACGACGCGCAGTCGGTGATCGCGCGCGAGCACGGCTCCGACAGCTGGAACGCTCTGCGCGAGCGCGTCGAAGAGTTGACGCTCGAATTCGGCGCCGCGCTGGATCACTTCATCGATGCCGCCACCGACGGCCGCGGCGCTCGCGCCGAGCGCCTGCTCGCGCTTCACCCGGCGATCGCGCGCGCGAACGTCCACACGGCGCTGCTGCTCGGCGACCTCGCGACGGTCGAGGCGCGGCTCGCCGCCAGTCCGCAATTCGCGACCGAGCGCGGCGGCGCGCGCGGCTGGGAACCGCTGCACTACGTCTGCCATTCGTCGGTCGGCGCCCGGACGGACGCGCGCGAGACCGGCCTTGTCGCCATCGCGCGCCGGCTGATCGCGCTCGGCGCCGATCCGAACCTCCGCTATCCGTGGCCCCATCACGGTGTGCACCGGCCCGTGCTCTGGGGCGCGGTGTTCGTCGCGCGCTCGCTGCCGTTGGCCGCGGCGCTGCTCGAATCGGGAGCCAATCCGAGCGACGGCGTCACCCTCACGCTCGCGGCGAGCGACGGCAACGTGGCGGCGCTCGATCTCCTGCTCGCGCACGGCGTGGACGTCAATCACCCGTGGGCGACCGACGGCTCGACGCCGCTCTACGCGCTGCTGCACTGGGCGAAGACAGCCGACGGCGCGCGCTGGCTGCTGGCGCACGGCGCCGGCGCCGATCCGGTGTTCGCCGACAACGGCGAGACACCGCTGCACGTCGCCGCGGCCCGATGGGACGCCGCGCTCGTCGAGGAGCTGGTCGCACGCGGCGCCGACATGACCCGCCGCCGCGCCGACGGCCGCACGCCCTACGCGGTCGCCGTGCTGAACGGCAACGACAATGTCGCGGCGTGGCTGCTCGCGCACGGCGCGCCGAGCGAGGTCTCGGCGGTCGATCGCCTGGTGGCCGCGTGCAGCCGCGGCGATCGGCCGGCCGTGGACGCGCTGCTGCGCGCGCAGCCCGATCTGCGGTCGGCGATCGCGGCCGAGCACTACGCCGCGTTCCACCGCGTGGTCGAACGCAACGACCTGCCGGCTATCGAGGCGATGCTGGCGTGCGGCTTCGATCCGAACCGGCCGGACGAGTCAATCGGCAAGACCGCGCTGCACGCGGCGGCGATGGAAGGGTGGCCGGATGCGGTGCGCGTGCTGCTCGCGCACGGCGCGTCGGTGGCTGCGCGCGACCGTGAGTTCAAGGCACAGCCGCTCATCTGGGCGGCGGAAGGATCGCGAACGCGGCGAACCGGCCGCGATCATGCCGCCGTCGGCCGCCTGCTGCTCGACGCCGGATCGCCGATCGACTGGCAACAGGGCGAGGAGCCGTCCGACGCCATCGTCGAAATCGTCAACGAGTGGCGCGGCGTCGAAACCGCGAGCGAGGCACCATGACGAAACGCCGGAAGGATGACGGCACGCAGCTGAAGCGGCTTCGGCGCATCTGCCGATCGCTTCCTGGAACGACGGAGAAGATCTCTCACGGCGAGCCGACCTTCTTCACGCCGAAGAGGGTCTTCGCGATGTTTTCCAACGACCATCACAGCGATGGCCACATCGCGGTGTGGTTGCCGGCCGGGCCCGGTGTACAGGAAGCGCTGATCGAAGAGGAGCCGGAGACCTTTTACCGGCCGCCGTATGTCGGTTCAGCCGGCTGGGTCGGAGTGGAGCTCGCCAACGTCGACGACGATCGCCTCGGCTCGCTCGTCCGCGAGGCGTTTCAGCTCATGGTGGCGAAGGATCGCCGGCCTACCCGGCCGTCGCGTTCAAAGCGCGCGGCTTCCTCGACCGCGGCGACGCCACGCAAACGTAAGACCTGAACCGAGCAGCAACAGCGTGGCCGGCTCGGGCACCGTATTCACGGTGACGTTGGCACCGAGCTCCGTCGCGGCGATCGGCGCCAGGTTCGAGTCGAGCAGCAGGAGATTGGCGAGCGTCAGTGCCGTCGTCCGCGAGCGGCTGGCGTTGGGCACGCCGACGAAGTTCAGTAACGCCAGCGTGCCGTTGCCGCTGACGCCGCTCAGGCCGAACAGCGAATTGGCGGTGCCGAGGATCGCGCCGGTCGTGTTGTCCTCGACGCCAGGGATGAAGAAGGTCGAACCGCCCGTCGCCAGAAACGGCCCCTCGGTCGACGGACCCGTGGCGCTCAACGCCAGCGGATCGAACAGCACGTCGAATTGAAACGCGAACAGATCGACCGCGCCCGTGATCTGGACCGCGATGGTCAGCGGGTCGCCGGCGGCAATCGTGCTGCTCACCGGCTGCAGCGACACGACGGGCGTCGCTGACGCCGTCGACGGCGACGCCGCCACGCACGTCGCGACGAGTGCGGCCAACAGGAATCGATAGGAATGCAGCTTCACACCAGCCTCCAGTATTAGCGACACTGCGTCCCGGCTGGCAGCAGCCGGGTCATGAGCGCGAGATCGGTGACGTCGACGACGCCGCTGCCGTTCAGATCGGCCCGCGGATCGAAACCGCTTTGTCCGGCCCGCTTTCCGAACGACGCCCGGACGATCGCGAGGTCGGCGCACTCGAGCGCGCCGCTGCCATCGAGATCGCCGATCAGCACCGTATTCGAGGCGGCGGAATCGCCGCCGCCCGTGTTGGAGGCCCGCACCCGGTAGAACCTGGTCCCGGACACCGCGCCGGGGTCGGCGTAGGTCGTGGTATTGGCGGCGAGCGTCGCCAGCGTGGTGAAGGTTGCGCCGTCGCTCGAGCGCTCGACCTCGAATGCGTTCTCGCTGTCGGCGTTGTCGGTCCACGTCAGCGCGACGCCGGTCGGAGACACCGACGCGGCCAGGCCGCTCGGTGCGTTCGGTACCGGCACGGACGCCGCGACGAATGCCGCGCCGCCGCCGACGACGGGCAGCGTCAGGCTGCTGCTGACCGCGTCCAGCGTCAGCTGCCGGCCGGCCGGCGGACGCAGCGTGAACAGACGGTCGCTCGACATCACCGCGAGGCCGATGCGCGTACCGGCCGGGAAGATGTAGTCGTGCGGCTGCAAGGTGAACTCGATGTCGTAGGGCACGCCCGGCGTGACGGCGTAGGTCTGCGAAATGGAATAGCGATTCTGCGGGTCGGCCCAGCCGCGGCAGATGATCGTGCTGGTACCGTTGGCGTTGTACTGCACGAGAATCGCGCTGACGGTGGCGGAGGGCTGCGCGAACGCCAGACGCAGCTTGACGCCGATCATGCCGCTGATGTGGACCGGCGCCGTCAGCAGGTTCGACTTGTAGATCAGGCGATTCGGCGACTGCGCCGCCTGCACCAGGACCGTGGCGTCGATCGCCGAATTGTCCGTGAAGCTCTCGAGCAGGTGATCCGGATGGCGATCGTCGACGCCCATCTGACCGGAGCCGTTGCTGCCCATCGGCACGAGATTGAACGTCGTCGGCGTCGCCCCCGGCACCGGCCAGTCGTCGTAGTCGGTCCACACGGTGCTGGAGCGCTGCACGGCCGCGCGCGGTCCGCCGGTCCAGTTGTTGTCGACGCCGAACAGGTACTGGCTCCAGAAGCGGTTCAGCTCGTCGCGCCACGCCGCCTGCCGGCTGCCGCTGTTGGCGTTGTCGCCGTGGCCGCCGGTGTTCAGCCAGATCTTGCGCGGCACGTCGTTCGCCTTGAGCGCCTCCCACAGACGGAAGAAGTGCCGCGGCTTCACGTTCAGATCGTTCAGGCCGTGAGAGATGAGGACGGCGGCGTGGAAGTTGCCGACGTAGCGCGTGTAGTCGCGCTCCTCCCACCACGCGTTCCAGTCACCGGTCGTGCGATCCATGTTGGTGGTGATCTGATCGCGCATGTACTTGCAGACTTCCGGAAACCTGCGCGACAGGATGTTGTCGAACAGCGTATCGGCATCGGTGCCGACGGTCGGATTGGAGTTGATGACGACGCCGTAGGAGCGCCGATGGTCGTAGTAGCTCGACACACCGGCAACCGGCACGATCGCTTTCAGCCCTGCGACGCCGGTGCTCGCCGCGGCGATCGGCAGCGTCCCGTCGTACGACGTCCCGATCATCGTCGTGGCGCCGGTGGTCCAGTAGGCGGTGACCGGGTTGCCGTTGGCGTCCCACCCGTTACCGATGCCGTTGAACCAGTCGATCACGGCTTTCATCGCGAGGCTTTCCTCGACGCCGCCGATCGTCGGACATCCGGTCGACATGCCGGTGCCCAGGTTCTGCGCTTCAACAAAGACGAAGCCGCGCGGCAAGAAGTAGCTCTGATACGCGCTGGCCGGCAGCACGGGAATCGGCGGAGTGGTGCCTGTGTACGGCGGATTGGTGCCCGCCGGCGGCGTGGGCGGCGGCGTCGGCGGCACTCTGAGGTCCAGACCGTTCGCGTCGACGCTCGCCGGCTCGTAGAGCTGCCCGGTGATGTCGTAGGTCGGAAACGGCAGCTGGCCGCCGGAGTATGGGCTCGCCGTCATGACGATCGGCAGCCGCACGCCGGTCTCCGTCACGGCCGGCCGGCGAACCTGGATGCGGATGCGATCGTTGATGCCGTCACGGTCGGTATCGAGGTTCGGGACCTCGATCCAGACGTTGTGCGTGACCAGATTGGTCGTGCTGAAGACCGGTTGGGCAAGACCGTTGATGAATTGCTGCGCGCCGGCGGGCGCCTGCCAGATGAGAGCGATGAGAATGCCGGCGGTGATAAACGTTCGACCCTGTCTCGTCATCTGACCAGGTCCCTTCTCCTGCCGAGGTGGAAGAGAACCTACTGGTACGTCAGAGCCGAGGCAAATCCGTTTTTCCTATTGCCCGATAAGGCGGGAGACTTTTTTCGCGCCCTCCGTCAAATGCCGGCGTACCAGGCGTAACCGGCTCCAGCAGATCCGGAACCGAGGCCCTTGCCGAATCCTTTGAGGCTATCGGTGACGACGAGGCGGTTGATGTATTTGACGCTCTTGTAGCCGAGTTGCCGCGGCACCCGCAGGCGCAACGGGCCGCCGAACGCGACCGGGAGGTCCCCGCCGTTCATCGCATGAGCGATGAGCGTCTGCGGATGCAGCGCGTCGGCCATGTCGACGCTGTCCCACCACCCTTTCTGGATCGAGAAATAGACCACGTAGCGCGCCTGCGGCAGGATGCCGGCGGCATTCAGGACGTCGACGAGCGGCGTGCCGATCCATTCCGCGATATACGACCAGCCCTCTTCGCACGCGATCTCGGTAATCTGCCGCCGCGCGGGAAACCGCTTGACGTCGTCGACCGAGAGCGACGCCGGGCGTGCGACGAGTCCTTCGACGGAGAGCCGCCAATCCTTGAAGCCGTCAGCCTCGAGGCGCTTGAAGTGGTCGCTCGGCGGCGAGGTTTCGTTGGCGAAGGGCTGCGGCGAGATCTGGCTGCGGTCGAATTCGCGCGCGAGCGAATGTCGTGTGACCAGCCGGTGCGCGGCGTAGGTCATCGTCTCGCCGGGACCGTAGATGCCGCCGCCATCGGGCGGCACCAGGCCGTATCGATCGGCGATCCGAGCGGCGGCTGCCAGCCCGGACAATCCCGCGGCAGCCGCGAGACCGCGGGTAAGCATCGTGCGCCGAGAGATTGCGCTCATTCAGGCCCCCTCTTGTCTCGGCGACGCGCCGGTGATCATCGCCGTGACGTGCCGTCTGAATCCGGCGAGCCAGACCATCGCGACGTGAATGACCAGGAACGCGACGAGCGACAGCGCCAGCACGAAATGCAGCGTGCGCGCCGACTGCCGGCCGCCGGCGAGCGTCGCCGTGGACGGCAGCGCCGACACGAACGCCGGCGACATCGCGAGGCCCGTCCAGATGACGAGCGGGAACAGCACGAAGATCACCACCAGGTAGGTGAGCCGCTGCAGAGCGTTGTACGAGGCCGCATCGCGTGCGGCGTCCCGCTCCGGCAGCAGGTCGCGGCGGAAATGACCGCTCACGGCGCTCCAGGCGACATAGAGCGCGCCGGTCAGCACCAGGAGCCACGCCGCCTGGAAGTGCAGGTAGCGGCTCCAGCCGTTCTGATCCGGCAGCACGTAGCCGTACCCGGTCGGGACCGTCCCACGAGACGCGGGAATCGGCAGCGAGAACAGCGCCGGCGTCAGGACGTTGCCGGTCTCGCCCCAGTAGAAGCGCGGATGCGAGACGACGATCTCGAGGCCGCTGACCAGCAGGGCGAAAAAGCACAGCGCGGTCAGCCAGTGCGTGACCCGCACCAGCGCGGTGTGACGCGGTGTCTCGGCCATCGGCGGATACTACCTCAACGTCCCGGCCGCTACTCGCCGCGCAGCGCTCGAGCCGGATCGAGCCGCGTGACGGCATGCGCCGGCACGTAGCTGGCGAGCGCGGCAACGCCCACCAGACCTAGCGAGACGAGTCCGTAGGTGATCGGATCGAGCGGACTCGTGCCAAAGAGCAGCGACGCCATGAGCCTCGTCAGCAGCGCCGCGCCGGCGAGGCCGCACGCCACGCCCGCGGCGCCGAGCGCCATCCCATGGCGCACGAACATCCGCTTCACCTGGTGATGCGGCGCGCCAAGCGCGACGCGGATGCCGATTTCGTGCCGCCGCTGCGAGACGGCGTAGGCGATGATCCCGTAGATGCCGACGATGCCGAGGAAGAGCGCCATCGCGGCCGCGGCGGCCAGCATCACGAGCGTGAACGACGTGGCAGCCAGCGAACGATCATAGAGATCGCCGAGCGTGCGCACGCGGGTCGGCGGCACGCTCGCGTTGACCGACGCGATGGCCTCGCGCACGTCCGCGAGCAAACGCTCGCTGCCTGCGCGGTTGCTCCTGATCGCGAACGTGACCGCCCGTCGAAGGTTGACCGGCACCCCATAGAACTGCTGCATCAGCGACGGCCAGTAGACGGTCGTCGGCGCCGGCTCCTGCACGCCGCTGTCGTGGACGTCGCCGACCACGCCGATGACTTCGCGCCACGGGCTGGCGGTGCCTTCGCGGATGCGGCGGCCGACAGCGGCGCCGGGCTCGCGCCACAGCTCGCGCGCCAGGTTCTCCGAGATGACGGCGACCGGCCGGTGATCGACCAGGTCGGTCCACGTGAAGTCGCGGCCGGCGACGAGAGGCGTGCCGATCGTGTGGAAGTAGCCGGGCGTCACGAAACGAAACCACCGCATCGGCTCGAGCCGATCGGCGTCACCCGCCGGCGCATCGTCCCGGATAATCGTGGAGCGGTTCCGTTCGCCCGGCGCCAACGGCACGTTGGCGGTGAAGGACACGTCGGAGACCTCGGGAATCTCCGCGAGGCGATTCCGCATCGCCCACTGCACGCGGAACGCTTGTTCGGGGTCGCCGACCAGCGCCTCGGGAATCGTCACCCGCACCAGTTGCACGTGATGAGGATCGGTGAAGCCGGGCTGGACGGCGCGCAGCGCGAGAAACGTGCGAATCATCAGGCCTGAGCCGACGAGCAGGACGAGCGCGAGCGCGACCTGCACGACCACGAGCGTGTTCCGGGCCCGCAGACGCTCCCGCGTACTGCCGCCGCTTCGTCCGTTGGCCCGCAGCGCAAACGCGAGCCGCCGTCCGGTGTGCTTCGCCACCGGGATGCTGCCGAACAGGAGCGCTGACAGGATTGACACCCCCAGCGTGAACAGCACCACCGTCGAATCGAGCGTGATCTCCCGCAAACGAGGAATCGTGGCCGGGCCCACCGCGGCGAGCAGCCGCAGCGCCGCTGCCGCCAGTCCCAGGCCGAGCGCGCCGCCGGCCAGCGCGAGGAGCAAGTTCTCCAGCAGCAGCTCGCGCGCGAGACGCACGCGGCCGGCGCCCAGCGCCGTGCGAATCGCCAGCTCGCTATCGCGGCCTTCCGCCCGTACGAGGGCGAGCGTCGCGACGTTGGCGCAGGCGATGACGAGCACGATCCCGATCGTCCCCATCAGGACCCACAGCATCTTGCCAACATCGCCCACGAGCTCCTGCTTGAGCGGACGCACGACGGGGACCATGCGGCTGTTGGTGAACACGGAGCGATCGATCCCTGGAAACGAGGGCCAGGCATCGATCCAGATCGGAATCATGCGCGCGACGTCGGCGCTCGCCTGCTCTACCGTCACACCGGGAGCCAGGCGGGCGAACCCATCGAAATTGAAGCGGCCCAGCGTCAGCGTCTCGGGCGCGAACCGCAGCGGCAGGATCAGATCCGGCGTCTCGTCGAGGAATCGGAAGCCCGCGGGCATCACGCCGACGATCGTGCGCGGCCGCGCGTCGATCATGATCTCTCGGCCGACGGCCGAGATCTCGCCGCCGAACCGGCGCTGCCAGTAGCCGTGCGTCAGCAGGACCGTCTCGGCGGCGCCGAGCGCGTGATCCTCGTCGACGAACCAGCGACCGATCGCGGGAGGAATGCCCAGCGTGGGCAGCGCGCCGACGCTGACGTTCAGCGTCGTGACCTCCTCGAGCACGGCGCCGCTGGTGACCGTCTCGCTGCCGCGCGACCAGATGCCCAGCCTCTGAAACGTCCGGTTCTCCTTCGCGTAGGTGAGGAGCAGCGTGGCCGTCATGCCGACCGGCGGCCCGCCATTCAGATCGGCGGACCCGTGCTTCAAGCTCACCAGCCGGTCGGCATCCGGAAACGGCAGCGGCTTGATGAGCACGCCGCTGACGACGGTGAAGACGGCGGTGGTCGCACCAATGCCGAGGGCGAGCGTGAGGACGGCGACGACCGTGAAGCCCGGCGCCCGTCGCAGGCCGCGCAGGCCGTGACGGAGATCCTGCAGCGAATCGAGGAGGAGCACCGGCCGGAACTCGTCGCGCGTGCTTTCCACGGTCCGTTCGATCCCGCCGAACTGGACGAAGGCGCGGCGCCGCGCTTCGTCGGGCGTCATCCCGGCCCGCAGGTTCTTCTCGGCCTGCCGATCGATGTGGAAGCGGATCTCTTCCTGAAGCCCGGTCTCGAGCGCGTCGCGGCGAATCAGCGAACGAAGACGATGCCAGCTGTCACGTAGCCACGTCATGGATGCCCTCCAGCGACGGCGCCGGCCGTGCGATTACTGAAGCGTCGCCGCGAGGACGAGATTGATCGCCTCGGACGTGCGCCGCCACTGCGCGAGCTCCGCGGCGAGCTGGCGCCGCCCCTTGCGGGTGAGGCCGTAATAGCGCGCGTTGCGGCTGTTCTCGGTGACCTTCCACTCCGATTCGATCAGCCCCTGGCGCTCGAGGCGATAGAGGGCCGGGTACAGCGTGCCCTGCCCCAGCTGGAGGACGTGGCCGGACCATTGCTCGATCCGCTCGGTGATGCCCCAGCCGTGCATCGCCTCGAGCTGCAGCGCTTTGAGCACCAGCATGTCGAGCGTGCCTTGCAGCAGATCGCCCCGTTCCTTCACGCGCCCTCTCCCTTCGACGAACGAAAGGAGAGTAGCGCCGGCTCCTTTCGATTGTCAAGGGGAGCGATTATCGGTTGGCCGCGGCGCTCTCGTCGGCGATGAACTGCGCCATGCGCTCCTCGAGCACCGGCAGCGGCACGGAGCCGATCGCCAGGATGGCGTCGTGAAAGCGACGCTGGTCGAATCGGACGCCGAGCTTCTCTTCGGCCTCGCGGCGGTGACGGCGGATCTGCAGCTCGCCGAGCTTGTAGGCGAGCGCCTGGCCGGGCCAGGCGATGTAGCGGTCGATTTCGGTGGTGATCTCGTGCTCGGCGAGCGCGGCGTGCTCGCGCAGATAGCTCAGCGCCTGATCGCGCGTCCAGCCGAATTGATGGATGCCGGTGTCGATGACCAGCCGGCAGGCGCGCCACATCTCGTAGGTGAGCCGGCCGAAGTCTTCATAGGGCGTCTCGTAGATCCCCATGATGGTGCCCAGCCACTCGGTGTAGAGTCCCCAGCCTTCGCCGTAACCCGAGAACGACGTGGCGCTGCGGAACGGCGGACGCGCCGGACCTTCGAGCGCGAGCGCCGCCTGAAAGCTGTGGCCCGGCGTGCACTCGTGAAGGGTCAGCGCCGCCAGCGTGTAGAGCGGCCGCGCCGGCAGGTTGTAGGTGTTCATCAGGCACGCGCCGAGGCCGCCGCGGCCGCCGGTGTAAATCGGCGCCAGCGCGTCGGGCACCGGCCGGATGCCGTGGCGGCCGCGCGGCAGCAGCCCGATCGTCTCGCTCAACTTGTCGTCGGCCTTCTTCGCGACGTAGGCCGAATAGGACAAGAGCTCGCGCGGCGTCTTCGCATAGAACTGCGGGTCGGTCCGCAGAAAGGTGAAGAACTCCGCCATTGTCCCCTTGAAGTTCGCCTTGTCCTTGGTCGCGCGCATCTCGGCCTCGATGCGGGCGACTTCCTTCAGGCCGATGTCGTGAATCTCCTGCGGCGACAGCGTCAGCGTCGTGTGCTTTTCGATCTGCGCCCGGTAGAAGGCCTCGCCGTCGGGCAGCGCTGTGGCCGCCAGCGTCGTGCGCGCCTTCACGAGATACTCGTCACGAATCATCGTCAGCAGCCGCGCGTAGGCGGGCGCGACAGTCTCGCGGATGACGGTTGCGGCTTCGCCGCGCAGCGCGCTCTGCTCCGCCTGCGGCACGCTCGCCGGCATCTGGTCGAACGGCGCGAAGAGCGGATTGCCGGAGTCGCCTTTCACGTACGGCTCGATGGTGCGATCGCGTCCGACGACCGAGACGCGCGGCACCGTGTAGCTGCGAGCCAGCCCCGCGCGCATATTGGTGATCTGCTCGTCGAAGTAGCGGGGTACGTCGCGCAGCCGCGCCAGGTACGATCGGTAGGCCGCCGCGGTCGCGAAACCCTGGCGCGGCGTGAAATCGGTCCAGAAAAACGTGTCGCTGTTGAAGGGCGCTTCGTAGGTCCGGTACTGCACGTCGCTGACGAGCGCGCGCAGCGACGTCCGGAACACCTGCGCGTTGATCTTCTCCTCGGCCGAGAGCTGATCGAACGGAATCGTGTCGAGGGTGGCGAGCGTCCGCGTCCAGTACGCGAGCCGTGCCTGCTGCGACGCGGCGTCGACGCGCGGGAAGCGATCGCTCCCGCGCCCCAGCTCCTGCTGCCGCCAGTTCCACTCCTCCGTGTAGAGCGCGCGGAGTCGAGCGTCAGCGGACGTGTCGGTCTGCGCCTGAGCCGCTGACGACATGAACAGTGCCGCGGTGATGAGAAACGCGATCGACGTGACGGACGGAGAAGACCTCGGCATGGCGGCCGATTATCACACGCCGCGGCGCTGCACGAAGTGCCACGTGATCAGGTCCGCCCCATGGGAAGGGAGCGTTCGGCGCACGGCTCCCGAGCACGACGCCGATGGCGCCGTGCCCGGGGGGCATCTGATCGGCAGGGTTCCCGTCGGCTTAGGTCGAGGTCCGCCGCACGTTCTCGGCGCGCGGTCCCTTCGGTCCCTGACCGACGTCGAATTCGACGCTGTCGCCCTCGCGCAGGTTGTCGAGGCCTTCTCCCTGCACCGCGCTCTGGTGAAAGAAGTACTCCTTCCCGGCCGCGTCCTTGATGAATCCGAATCCCTTGTCCACACGCAACGTACGAATCGTTCCGGTCATTGTCACCACCTTCGTGTATCCGCTAGATGAGGGCCCTCACCTGCCAGTCCGAGGCGTCGATGAGCGCTTGATACTCCGCTTCTGAAATCGAACGCTTCGAGTACCGGCACGCCGTGACGAACATGTTCTTGTCGTGATGCCAGTCGCTCCGGACGACCTCGCACTGGAACGAGATCTCGGTGCCGATCGTCATGGTCAGCACGTCGCCCGCCTTCGGAACGCGCTCGAGCTCGACGAGCTTGATGAACCGGACGTCGCTGTTGGAAATGGTCTCCGGCGAATCCTTCCCCTCACGCCGGACGCGGAGCGAGGGGATTCTCAGGCTGATCTCGAACATGCAACTGAGCATTCTAACAGCGGGACGAGGCTTCCTCGCACATGGCGCCGATTTCTTGATCTAGATCAATGGCAGGGCCGCCCCGGGCCGGCGACGATAGGGGCCTAGGAGAACGCCATGAAGATCTGTTCCATCGTGCTCACCTCCTGTGCGCTGGCGGCGACCGCCGGCGCGCAGGTGCCTGATTTCACACCGAAAACCGCCCTGATCGGCGCTCTGCTGCACAACGACCGCGCCGAAGCCAAGCGCCTGCTCGACGCGGGCGCCGATCCGAACGAGGGCCGCTTCGCCGACATGCCGCCCGTGGTGCTGGCCATCATGCGCCAGGACGTGGAGCTCGTCCGCCTGATGCGCGCGAAAGGCGCGGACCTCGACGTTCGCGACCACTCCGGATCGACGGCGCTGATGTGGGCCGCCTTCAACGAGACCGGCGACGCCGCGATGGTCGAGGAGATCCTGCGGTTCGGCGCCGATCCCGCGGCCGCAAACCTGGCCGGCGAAACCGCGCTCGATTGGGCGCTGCGGCGCGGCGAGACGCCGGCGGTCGCGGCCCTGCGGAGGGCCGGTGCCTCGAACGTGGCTGCCATGAAGACGTCGGTCGAGAAAGCGATCGGTCTGTTGCAGACGAGCGGTCCGCAGTTCACCAGAGTCTCGGGCTGCACGTCCTGCCACCATCAGTATCTGCCGCAGCTGGCGTTCGGCGCCGCGCGCGCCCACGGCATCGCGGTGGACGAGGCGTCCGCGCGTCAGCAGAACGACGTCACCATCTCGATGCTCCGCCGGGTTCGCGACCAGGCTCTGCAGAATCGCGACCGGATTCCGGACGTGCCGGTCAGCGTCAGCTACGCGCTGCTCTCGCTGTCGGCTGGCGGACACGCGGCCGACGACACCACCGAGGCGATGACCCGCGTCGTCGCCGCGTGGCAGACGCCTGACGGATCGTTTCAGCCGCTTCCGCCGATGCGGCCGCCGCTCGAAGCGGGCGCGATGACGGCGACGGCGCTCAGCGTGCGCGCGCTGCAGATCTACGGCGCCGGCGCGGACGAGCAAATCGCCCGCGCGCGCGAGTGGCTGCGCAGTGCCGCGCCCCGCAGTCACGAAGAGCGCGCGATGCAGGTGCTCGGCCTGGCATGGGCCAACGCACCGGCGGCGGACGTTCGCACGCGCCTCGACGGGCTCCTTCGCGAGCAGCGCGCCGACGGCGGCTGGGCGCAGATGCCGTCGCTCGAGTCCGACGCCTACGCGACCGGCCAGGCGCTGGTCGCGCTGCAGACGGCCGGGTATCCGGTGTCGAGCGCGGAGTACCGCCGCGGCATTGCGTACCTCCTTCGCACGCAGTTCGCCGACGGATCGTGGCTGGTCCGCTCGCGCGCGTTTCCGGTGCAGCCGCTGCGGGAGAGCGGCTTCCCGCACGGACGCCATCAGTGGATCTCCGCCGCGGGCACGAGCTGGGCGGCGATGGCCATCGCGCTCGCCTTGCCGCCGCAGGCGCCAGCGACGTCCGCGCCAGCGTCCCGATAAGACTGGACCATGTGTTTCCGCGCACGTTGGCGTAGATTGTGCGACATTCACAATGGTCGAGAAGAGAGGAGGCGTCATGTCCAAGCTGGGGTTAGGTGGACTCGTCGGTATCGCGGCACTCTGGGCGGGTGCGGCAGTACTGGACGCGCAAGCGCCGCCAGCCATCCATGGCGTGACCGGAACCATCGCGACGGCGCACACCATCAAGGACGAGCACAAGGCGGTCAACAAGGTCGTGGTCGCGACCGAAGACGGCGTGGAGCACGTCTACGACGCCACGAAGGGCGTGCTGATCCACGGCGGGAAGTCGTTGTCCGATTTGAAGCCGGGCACGACCGTGGTCGTCCACTACACGACCGATACCGGCGGCGACGTGGCTCGAGAGATCGATCGGGTCGGCACCGACGGCTTGAGCATCACCGAGGGCATGGTCACGAAGATTGATCGCGGCAAGAGGGAAATCAGCATCCGATATGACAACGGTAAGACGGAGACGCTGACGCTCACCGATCGGGCCGCCGAGGACGCGGGTCAGGACTTCAGGAACGCGCCGTCGGGGACGACGCGGATCGTCGTGTATTACTCGGACGAGGCGGGCCGTAAGGTCGCGCACTACTTCAGGCAGAAGAGCTAGGACCCAACCGCACCGTATCGATGGACACCGCAAAGGTGTCGCGCTAGATTCACGTGCGATGGCCCAAGGGGCAACGGGTCTTGGGACGACACTGGAGCTGCTGCTTCAGGATTTTCGGCACGCGCTTCGGCAGCTGGCGCGCAGTCCGGCGTTTACCGGCATCGTCATCGCCACGCTCGCCGTGGGCATCGGATCGACGACGGCGATCTTCAGTGTCGTCGAGGCCGTGCTGCTGCGTCCGTTGCCGTACCCCGAGTCGGATCGCCTCGTACGCATCATCGAGCGGCCGGCCGAACCGGCGCGTGACATCGGATACCAGCAATCGCTCGCCGCCATCTGGACGCGTGACCTGCCGGTTCTGCGGGCGCAGGCTTCGACGCTGTCGCATGTCGGCGTCTATGCGGGCGTCACCGCTGTAGTGATCGTCGAGTCGGGGAGCCCCCCGCTGCGCCTCGAAGGGACACGACTGTCGCCCGCCGTCTTCGAGATGCTCGGCGCTCGCCCCGCGCTCGGACGCATCTTTCTCTCCGCGGAAGAAACGCCTTCGACCGAGCCAGTCGTCGTCATCGGCTATTCGATGTGGCAGCAGTACTTCGGCGGACGGCCCGACGTTCTCGGCCGCACCATCACCGTAGACGGCAAGGTCTCGACCATCGTCGGTGTGATGCCAAAGGCGTTTCAGTTTCCAGATGCTCAGACGCTGCTCTGGACCCCGTACACGCTCGACGCGCGGATGGCGCGGATTCCGCCGATCGCGCGCCTTGCCGACGGCATCTCCGACAAGGCGGCTTCGTCGAACGTCGAGGCCGTGCTGCGGCGGATTCGCAAGACGGAGCCGCGATTCCCAGGCTCGACGTCCATCAGCGCCCCGTCACGATTCGAAGTGCGGACGATCCAGGAACACCTCGTGGCACCCGTACGGCCGCTCATCGTGGTACTCGCGTCGGCCGTGGCGTTTCTTCTGCTGATTGCGTGCGTGAACGTGACGAACTTGCTGCTCAACAGAAACGCGGCTCGCTGTCAGGAAGTCGCAGTGCGCATTGCGCTTGGTGCGAGCCCGGCGAGAGTCGCGCGCTATGTGCTGACGGAAACCTTGCTCGTGGCAACGTGCGGTGGAGCAGCCGGAGTCCTGTTCGCATTCGGCAGTGTGTCGTTGTTGCGGACGCTCGGTACCAGCCTCGCCCGCCGGGATCTGACGCCCGGCGTCAGCATCCCTCGGCTCGAAGAAATCCGGATCGATGCGACAGCGCTCTCATTCACCGTGGCGATCACCGTTTGCGTCGGACTGCTCGTCGGACTCCTGCCTGTCGTTCGGTACGCGCTCGCACGGACCACCACATTGGATCTCCACTCGGCGCCGTCCCGTGGCGGACGCGCGGCGCTGCTCGTCGTGCAGAGCGCGCTGGCCACGATGGCGCTCGTCGGCGGCGGACTATTGGTGCACAGCTTCGTGAAGCTGGCCAACGTCGACCCTGGCTACGACGCGCGCCATCTCCTGACGTTCACGCTCCGCTCAGCGTCGCCCGCCGGATCGATCCGGTTGTATCAGGAAGTCGCGGACCGCCTTCGAGCTCTGCCGGGCGTGAAGGCGGCAGGCTACGCGGAGCTTCTGCCGATGGTGCGGTTTCGGACCGGCGGCCCGCTGGCTCCCGCGCGACCCATGCCGGCGGGCACGCCACCGCCGCCCGCGCCGATCGACATGCGAACCGTCAGCCACGACTTCGTTTCGGCGATGGGGATGCGCATCGTCGCGGGCAGGAGCCTGCGCGAAGGCGATCCGCGTGCGGTGCTGATGAATGAAACGCTGGAGCGGAGCGGCTTCCTGGGACCGCGCGCCTTGGGCCAGCAGGTTCTTGTCGCCGGCCGTCCCGGTCCATTCGAGGTCGTCGGCATCGTTCGGGATGTTCGGCAGTACGGGCTCGACCAGAATCCCGATCCGCAGGTGTTCGTCGACGCGCGACACCTTCCGCCCGGCAATCCGGCGCCGTACTTCGCCGTGCGCGTCGATGGCGACCCCATGAGCTACATCGCCAGTGCGCGTGAAGCCGTTCGCGAGATCGATTCGTCCGCGGCGCTCGACAACGTGGCGACGATGCAGCAGGTGGTCTCGAATGGATTGTCGCGGCCCCGGCTGTTCGCGGTGCTTGCGGCAGCGTTTGCCATCGCCGGCGCGTTCCTCGCGGCGATCGGCGTCTACGGGATCACCGCATATGCGGTGACGCAGCGTACGCGAGAGCTCGCGATCCGCCTGGCGATTGGCGCGCGCCCGCGCGCACTGCTCGTGCTCGCCATTCGACGAAGCGTGGCCTGGACCACCGTCGGATTGTTCGTCGGCGTGGCCGGAAGTGTTGCGCTGAGCCGCTATCTCCAGGGCGTGCTCTTCGGTATCACGCCGGCGGATCCGGTGACGTTCACGGTGGTGTCCGCGGCATTTCTCGTCGTCGCCATTCTGGCGACACTCATTCCCGCTCGCCGCATTGCTCGCGTCGATCCACTCGTCGCACTGAGAACGCTGTAGATGAACCGGATCAGCCTGTGGCTGGATCTACCGTCAGCTGCCGTAGATGCGCCGCACGTGATTCGCTGCAGAGCGTGTAGTGTTTGCACGACCGTCTCCCTCACAGTCGCGAAGCGCACACTGACAATTCTGTTGATCGACGCGTCAAACCGGTGACCAGCGCGACTTAGATCGCCGCGTCGTACCCCGCTCACCCGGCTCGCAGGTTGCATGGCCGTCGCCGAACTCAACAATGCTCGGGCTCATCTGTCTTTGGGATTATCCCTTCTACGCAGCGAACTGGAGTGCGCGATGACCAGCCGCCTTCGACGATTCTGTGGACTTGCGTCGGCCCTGCTGCTCGCGATGGCGGTCTCGCGGACGGCCGCCGCTCTGCCGCCGGGATTTCAGCAGACACTCGTCACCGCCGGACTGACGAATCCGACGGCCATGCAGTTCGCGCCAGACGGCCGGCTGTTTGTCTGCGAACAGGGCGGCCAGCTTCGCGTCATCAAGAACGGCACGCTGCTGGCGACGCCGTTCGTGACGCTGACGGTGAACTCCGCCGGGGAGCGCGGCCTCCTTGGCGTGGCGTTCGATCCGGCGTTTGCAACCAACCATTTCGTCTACGTCTACTACACCGCGACCACGCCCGCCCTCCACAATCGCATCAGCCGCTTCACCGCCAACGGTGATGTCGCGGTCAGCGGCTCCGAGGTCGTGATCTTCGATCTCGACAACTTGAGCTCGGCGACGAACCACAACGGCGGGGCGATCGCCTTCGGACCCGACGGCAAGCTCTACGCAGCGGTCGGCGAGAACGCCAACCGCGCGAACGCGCAATCGTTCAACACCGTGCTCGGCAAGATGCTTCGCATCAACAGCGACGGCACGATCCCCGCGGACAACCCGTTTGTCGCGACCACGACCGGAAAGAACCAGGCCATCTGGGCGCTCGGCCTCCGCAACCCGTTCACGTTCGGCTTCAACCCTGCCGGAGCCGAGCTGTTCATCAACGACGTCGGCGAGAACACATGGGAGGAGATCAACAACGGCATCGCCGGCGCCAACTACGGATGGCCGACGACGGAGGGACCGACGGCGGATCCGAGATTCGTATCGCCGCTGTATGCCTATCAGCACGGGAGCGGCGAGTGCGCGGTGACTGGCGGCACGTTCTACGCGCCGCTCACGACGCAGTTCCCCGCCAGCTACGTCCGCGAGTACTTCTTCGCCGACTTGTGCGCGGGCTGGATCCGCAAGCTCCATCCTCAGGACGCGTCCGTCGTCACGTTCACCACCGGCATTTCACAGCCCGTCGATCTGAAAGTGTCCGACAGCGGCGCGCTCTTCGTGCTCGCCCGCGGCGCCGGCTCCGTGTTCCGGATTGACTATGTCCCGTCCGATCCGGTGATCACGACGCAGCCGTCGAGCCAGACGATCCCGACCGGCTCGCCGGTCACCTTCAGCGTTCGCGCGAACAGCACGTCGCCGCTTCGCTATCAGTGGCAGCGCAACGGCGCCGACATTTCAGGCGCCACGCAGGCCGACTACACCATCGCGTCCGTCACGCCGGCCGACAACGGCGCGCGCTTCCGCGCGAATGTGACGAACGACTTCAGCAGCGTCCTCAGCAACGAGGCGGTGCTGACCGTTACCGGAACACCTCAGGGCTCGACGCTGCTGACGACGCAGACGCCCGCCGCGGAGAACGTGAGCGACGGCCGCACCTGGGAGCTCGGCGTGCGCGTCGTCAGCGACGTCGCCGGCCAGATCACCGCGCTGCGCTTCTGGAAAGGCAGCGCCGAGACCGGCGTGCACACCGGTCACGTCTGGACCGCGGCGGGTCAGCCGCTCGCCACCGTGACGTTCAGCAACGAAACGCCGTCAGGCTGGCAGCAGCAGGCGCTGCCCTCGCCGGTCTCGATCGCCGCGAACGCCGAATTCGTCGTCAGCGTGACGACGTCGGCCAACGCCATGTTCGTCGTCACCGGCAATGCGTTCCCCTTCGGCCTGACCAACGGTCACCTGAGGGCCGTCGCCGGCGCCAACGGCGTCTACGGCAATGCCGGCGCGTTCCCGGCGCAGTCCTACAACAGCTCCAACTACTTCCGCGACCTCGTCTTCGTGCCTGGCACCGGCGGGCCCGGCGCCACCCCGCCGCCGACGGTCCCGCT
>Ga0081539_10003417_pt1 | contig 19544 bp, 11 predicted proteins | sample TabmetS4T2R2_FD_71023 | JGI IMG/M metagenome (GOLD analysis project Ga0081539, IMG submission 71023) | Tabebuia heterophylla rhizosphere microbial communities from the University of Puerto Rico - S4T2R2 | ecosystem: Host-associated > Plants > Roots > Rhizosphere ...
TGATCCGCGCGGTCGAGAAGTTCGACTACGCCAAGGGCTACAAGTTCTCCACCTACGCCACCTGGTGGATCCGGCAGGCCATCACCCGCGCCATGGCCGACCAGGCGCGCACCATCCGCATCCCGGTGCACATGGTCGAGCAGGTCAACCGCATGGTGCGCACCCGCCGGGATCTGGCGGTCCGGCTCGGCCGCGAGGCAGGAGTCGCGGAGATCGCCAGGGCGATGGACGTTCCCGAGTTCCAGGTCATTGAACTGATTTCGTACGACCGTGAGCCGGTCAGCCTCGATCAAGCGGTCGGCGAGGACGGCGAGAGCGCGCTCGGCGACTTCGTGGTGGCGGTCGACCCGCGTGGCGAGCCGGGCGACGGTCTGGCTCAGGGCGAGCTGCGCAACGAGGTGGAGATCGTGCTCGCCACGTTGTCCGAACGGGAGTCGGCCGTGATCCGGCTCCGGTTCGGCCTCGACGACGGCCGGCAGCGCACCCTCGATGAGGTGGGCCGCGAATTCGGGCTGAGCCGGGAGCGGATCCGCCAGATCGAGAAGGTCACGATGCTCAAGCTGCGCGACCCGCAGCGTTCCGCGCGCCTGGAGGCCTACGCCGGCTGATCAGTCTGATCTCAGCCGCCGGTGAGCCGGCGCGGGCCGGCGTCCGGGCGGACGCCCGGTTCGCCGATCGTCATGGCGGCGTGCAGCACCGAGTAGCCGTCCGGCCGGGCCAGCACCGGATTCAGCGACAGGGATCGGACCCGAGGATGCTCGTCCACCAGCCGGCCGACCCGCAGCAGCAGGTCGATCAGCGCGTCGCGGTCCACCGGCGTGGAGCCGCGGTAGCCGTGCAGCAGCGGCGCGGCCCGCGGCTCGTCGACCAGCGCCGCCGCGGCGCGGTCGCTCAGCGGCGCCCCCCGCCAGGCGAGGTCACCCAGCAGTTCACTCGCCACCCCGCTCAGCCCGAAGCCCACCACGGGACCGAACGCCGGATCCTCGACCACCTCGACGGTGCACGCCACGCCGGGCGCCACCATGGTCTGCACCAGCACGTCGGGGCCGAACGCGGCGGACAGCTCCGCGTACGCCGCCCGGACATCGTCCTCGTCGGCCAGCGCGAGCCGGACCGCACCGAGGTCCACGCGGTGCCGCACCGCACCGCCAGCCGCCTTCACCGCCACCGGGTAACCGGCCTTCGCGGCGGCTGCCAGCACCTCGTCCACCGTGGACGCCGCGATCGAGGGCACGACCTCGATGCCGTACGCCGCCAGCAATGCGGCCGGCGGTCCGTCCAGCTCCGCGGCCGCGGGATCCACTCCGGACAGCTGTGGCAGGACTCCCGGCGGCTGGCGCAGCCAGTCGGCGTACCCGGCCACCCGGCCCAGCGCCCGCACCGCCTCCTCGACCGACGGGTACGCCGGGACCCGCGGCGGTACCACCCCGAGCAGGAACGTCGCCACGGTCGGCTTCTCACCGGCCAGTGCCACCGTGGCGAGCGCCGACGCGAAGTCCGCATCCTCGTCCAGTAGCTGGCCCGGCAGCGGCGGCGCGAACACCACGACGAGCGCGTCCACCCCCTCGTCGATCGACGCGTCCGCCAGTACATCGCCGAATTCGCCGGCACCCGCCTGCGGGTCGATGTCCCGCGGGTACCCGTCAGCGACCGTCAACCCGTTCGCGTGGCAGGCGGCCACGGCCAGACCGGACAGCGCCGTGGAGTTGCCGACGATCGCGACCCGCCGGCCGGCCGGCAGCGGCTGGTGGGCCAGCAGAACGCCCACATCGAACAGTTCCGCCACCGTGTCGACCCGGATGACGCCGGAACGGGCGAACAGCGCGGTGACCGTGTTCGCGTCGGGCGCGGGGAGATCGCCGGCGAGGCCGGGCCGCCGCGCGGCTGACCCCACCGCCACCACCGGCTTGGTCCGGCTCATCCGGCGCGCGAGCCGGGCGAACTTGCGCGGGTTGCCGAACGTCTCCAGGTACAGCAGCACCACGTCGGTGTCCGGGTCGTCCTGCCAGTACTGCAGCAGGTCGTTGCCGGACACGTCAGCGCGGTTGCCCGCCGACACGAAGCTGGACAGGCCGAGCCCGCGCCGGTCCGCTTCGGCCAGCAGGGCCACGCCGAGTGCGCCCGACTGGCTGAAGAAGCCGACCCGGCCGGGGCCGGGCAGGACCGGCGCCAGCGTGGCGTTCAGGCTCACCGCGGGATCGGTGTTGGCGATTCCGATGCTGTTGGGTCCGACCAGGCGGAGGCCCGCGCCCCGCGCCGAGTCGAGAAGGGCCCGCTGTGCGGCCGCCCCGTCCGGCCCGGCCTCGGCGAAGCCACCGGAGACCACCACGACACCGCCCGCGCCGGCGCCGGCCGCGTCCGCCACCGCCTCGGGCACCGCTCCCGGCGGCACGGCGACCAGCGCCAGGTCGACCGCGACGCCGGCGTCGGCCGCCGAGCGGTACGCCGTCAGGCCGGCCACCCGGCCGGCGTTGGGGTGCACCGGCACGACGCTACCGGTGTAGCCGCCGTCGCGGAGGTGACCGAGCATCGCGGCACCGATACCCTGCCCGCTGCTGCTCGCGCCGTACATCGCTACGCCGCGCGGGCTGAGCAGACGCGCGATCGACCGCGCCTCGGTCCGGTGCTCACGGCTCTCCTGCACCTCCCGCGACTTCTCGGTGGGCGCGATCGGGAAGCTGAGGTGCACCACCCCGTCGGCGTACCGGCGCCGAACCGGATAGCCGAAGTCGCTGAACACGCGCAGCATGCCGCCGTTCTGCGGCAGCACTTCGGCCACGAACCGGGTGATGCCGTTGCCCCGCGCCGTGTCCGCCAGGTACTCGAGCAGGACGGACCCGATGCCGCGGCCCTGGTGCGCGTCTTCCACCACGAACGCCACCTCGGCGTCCGGTGCGTCCGGCCCGAGCCGCTCGTACCGTCCGACCGCCATGATGCGCGGACCGCTGACGACGACGAACGCCTCACGGTCGCGGTGGTCGACGTTCACGAAGCGGTCCAGGTCCCGCTCCGAGATCGTCGGGTACGGCGAGAAGTAGCGCAGGTACCGGGTCCGCTCGCTCAGCCGGGAGTGCAGCGCCACGATCGCATCCGCGTCCGCGGGTTGCATCTGTCGCAAGTGGACGGCTGTGCCGTCGGAGAGCAGAACGTCGGCGCTGCGGTCCATGGTCACCTCCTCAGTCACGCGGATCCTGCGGGTCCAGACCGTGTAACGGGAACACCGCCGTCCGGGTCGCCAGAATGGATCGATCCACCGGGTCCGGCGTCGTGCCGGGCTGCCAGTGCTCCACCGGTGGTTCCACGCCGTCGGTCATGGTCGCCGGTACGTGCGCACCGGGCCGGCGCTCGGCCGCGAAGCGGCGCCACGCGTGCGGTGTCGGCGTGCCGGGCTCCAGCGGTTCGCCGGTGGCCACCGCGAGCAGGTGCGTCCAGGCGCGCGGGACCACTTCGACCAACGCGTACCCGCCACCGCCGGTGGCCACCCAGCGGCCGTCGCAGAGCTCGTCGGCGAGCTGCCGCAACGCGAGGTACGCGGCGCGCTGGCCGTCCACCGACAGGCGTAGATCGGCTAGCGGGTCCAGCCGGTGCGTGTCGGCGCCGCACTGGCTGAACAGCAGCTCCGGGGCGTACGCCCGCACCAGCGACGGCACGATCGCGGAGAAGGCGCGCAGCCAGCCGCCGTCGCCGGTGCCCGGCGGCAGCGCGACGTTCACCGCGGTGCCCTCGGCGCCCGGGCCCCCGGTCTCGCTCGGATAGCCGGTACCGGGAAACAACGCGAGCGGCGTCTCGTGCAGGCTGATCGTCAGCACCCGTGGGTCGTCGTAGAAGGCGGCCTGCACGCCGTCGCCGTGGTGCACATCGACATCGACGTACGCGATGCGCTGCGCGCCCAGGTCGAGCAGCCGGGCGATGGCCACCGCCGGGTCGTTGTAGACACAGAAGCCGGACGCGCGGGCGGCCATCGCGTGGTGCAGGCCGCCGGCGACGTTGACGCCCCGGATCGCCGTGCCCTGCCAGACCGCCTCGGCGGCCGCGAGCGTGGCGCCGCAGACGCGAGCGCTCGCGTCGTGCATGCCCTCGAAGACCGGATTGTCCGGAGTGTTCAGACCCCAGCCGGTGAAGAACGGGTCGCCCGGCGCCCGGCGCACCGCGTCGAGATATTCCGGACGGTGGACGCGGGTGAGCGCGGCGTCGTCCGCGGGTGCCGGGGTGACCATGCGGACGTTCGGCCGGTCCAGCACACCCAGCTCGCGGGCGAGCGCCATGGTGAGCTCCACCCGCACCGGATTCAGCGGATGGTGGCCCATGTCGTACGCCAGCAGCGCGCTGTCCCAGATGACCGCCGTCGTGCCCTCCGCCATGCCGCCATCGTTGCACGGCGGCGACGGGGCTACAGCGGGGTAATATCGCCGCCGGGAGGACCGCAGAAGTGAATGACCTCGTCGACACCACCGAGATGTACCTGCGCACGATCCTCGAGCTGGAGGAGGAGGGTGTACCGCCGCTGCGGGCGCGCATCGCCGAGCGGCTGCACCAGAGCGGTCCCACGGTGAGCCAGACGGTCGCGCGGATGGAACGTGACAGCCTGCTGACCGTCGAGAACGACCGGCATCTGCTCCTGACCGAGAAGGGCCGGCGGGCAGCGATCGCGGTCATGCGCAAGCACCGGCTGGCCGAGCTGCTGCTGGTGAACGTCATCGGGATGCCCTACGAGGAGGCTCACGACGAGGCCTGCCGCTGGGAGCACGTGATGAGCGACTCGGTGGAGAAGAAGGTCTACGAGCTGCTCAACAAGCCGACCCGGTCGCCGTACGGCAACCCGATTCCAGGGCTGGAGGTGCTGGACGACGCGCAGGTGGCATCCGACGGCGGGACCGGCGAGCGCAACCTGGCGTTCCCGGGGCTCAGCGGAAGCGTGGTGGTCCGGCGGATCTGCGAGAGCGTGCAGACCAACGCCGGTGTGCTGCGCCAGCTGCACGCGGCCGGCATCGACCCGGGCGCGACCGTGACCGTGTGGCAGGAACGCGACGCGGTGACCGTCGACCGCTCCGGCGACAAGATCACGCTGCCCCGCGAGGTGGCGTCCCGGGTCTTCGTGGACGCGCGCTGAGTTGTGATCAACGATCGCCTGATCGACGCCGGGGAGTTGCCACTGGCCGTCCGGGACTTCGGCGGTGACGGCCCGCCGTTGATGCTGCTGCACGGCGGGGGCGGGAACCTCGCGCACATGACGACGCTCGCCCGGGCGCTGCGCCCACGGCACCGGGTGGTCACGGTGGATCTGCGCGGCCACGGCCGCTCCGGCGATGGGCCGTGGTCGTGGGACGCGGTCCTGGGGGATCTCGCCGCGGTCGCGGTCCAGCTGGACCTGGACCGGCCCGCGGTCGTCGGCCACTCGCTCGGCGGCGTGATCGCCGCGGTCTGGGGGCGGCACCATCCGGAGTCGCCGGGCGTGGTGAGCCTGGACGGCAATCCGCCTCCGACCCGGCCATCGCAGTTACCGGGCCTCGAGCCAGGGGTGGCGGATGCCGAGGTGGCGCGATTGCGCGCCGCCTTCGACGCGATGCAGGCCGGGATGGGCCGGGTCATCGAGGCGGACCAACTGGCCGACCTGGTGGAACGCCAGCAGATGGCGGCCCGGGACATGGGCGCGAACGAGAAGGTGTGGATCGAGGGCTTCCGGCGGAACCTGGTGCACCGCGACGGAGCCACGTCGATACGCCCGGACGCGGCGACCGTCGCCGGCTTCCGCGCGCTTCTCGACGACCTCGATCTGGCGGCGGTGTACGCCGCCGCTCGGTGCCCGATGTTGCTGGTGCTGCCCACCCGGAGCTCGCCCGACCAGGAGCCGTTCGCCGATCTCTACGCCGCATACCGGCGGTTCCGCGCCGATCAGGCGGCTGCCGTGGCCCGGGCCGCGCCGCGGTTCCGCTTCCGCCAGCTCGAGGACGCCTCGCACGCCATGATCGTCGAACGACCGGGTGCCCTCGCCGCGATCATCGCCGACTTCCTCGCGGATCCGCCGCGGTAGCCGGCAGTCGCTGAGCTTGTTGGCCTCTTCGTTCGGCGGCTCGCGCCTGATGCGCCCGCGCTAACCGATTTGGATCGTTTTCGCCACACTCGGCACGCCAGCCGCATCCATGGCGAACAGCATCCAGTATCCGGGTAGCGCCACGCCCGGATCGGCCGGGATGGTGAGGCGGTAGCCGTCGGACACCGCGGTCGGGGTGAGCGCGATGCGCCGTTGGTCCGTGTCGACCGAATGCGTGGCCGTCCCCGTCCGCACGATCGCGAACCGCGACACCGCCCGGTTGGTGGTGACCGTGACGCTCGCGCCGTTCGCGGCTGTCGCAGGCGCGGTCGTGATGACCGGACGGGACGCCGGCGTGCCGTCGGCGTTCAGCAGGTTCGGTGGCGTGAAGATCTCACCGTTGAGGTGGTTGGTGGCGCATCCCGTGCCGCACAGCCCGCCACCGCCGGTGAACACCCGGCCGTCCGGCATCAACAGCGCGACGCTGTGGTACGTACGGGGCACGGCGGCCGGCGCCATCGGGGGGAAGTGCTCGGGGACCGGATCCCAGAGCTCCGCGCTGAGCACTGCGGTGTTGTCCGAGAACGGCACCGCGAAATTCTGCCCGCCGAACACGACGACCTTGCCGTCCGGCAGCACCACGCTGTTGTGGAACGCCCGCGGGTTCGCCATCGGGGCGACTTTGCGGGTCGTTACCGTGGTGCCGGTGACGGTCAGCACGTAGGCGTTGGCCCTCGCATTCACCTGCTCGTACGACGTCGCGCCGCCGACCGTGAGGATCTTGCCGGCGTCGTACATGATCGCGGTGCCGTTCATGGCGTCTGAGTCGTCGCCGCGCGTGCCGGCGGAGGTGACGCTGCCGGTGCCGGTGGTCGAATACCAGTTCATCGCCCGGCTGGGTCCAGCCTGCAGGACCATGCCGTTGGACCATCCGAACAGCCACCCGTGATTGTCCTTGCGGTAGTCGCCGTTCGTGTTGGCGTCCGCGGTCAGCATCGGAACCACGGACGCGTCGGGCAGCGCCCGCCAGCCGCTCGTGGCCGACCACACCTCGCCGGCCTTGTGCGGCGTGCTGGAGGTGCCTCCGACGCCGCCGCTCCACGAACCGCCGATGGTGAACACGCGGCCGTCTGACAGTGTCGTGCTGGCCTGGTAGCCGCGCGGCGTGGTCATCGCCGGGCCCGGCGTCCAGGCATCGGTGGACGGATCATAGATGCTGGTCTTCGCGCTGTTGCTTCCGCCGGTGACGATGATCCGCCCGTCCGGCAGCGTGGAGATGCCGGGGCAGAACATGTCGTGCCCGGTCTCCGTGATGGTGCGTTGGGTGACCACGCCGGTGGCCGGGTCGTACGTGGCGGTGACAGTGCGGCCGCCGGGGCTCCCGATGTAGGTGTCCACCGCGTACGCCGACCAGGTCAGGATCTTGCCGTTGGGCAGCATGGCGGCCGCGACCGGCACCAGCGGGAAGCCGACCGGCGGGCTCCACGTGCCGCGCTGCGACGCCACGGATCCGCTCGGTCCGAGCAGGTAGATCTCCGCGGCACTGCTCCACGGCCCGCGGTTGCCGGCCTCGCTCTGCGCGGTCAGCCGCACATACCGCGCAGTCGCGGGCGGGAAGACGACGGTCTGCAGCGCCGGGCTGTCCGCGAACGCGCCGTTAGTCACGCGGGCGGTCCAGCTCGTGCCGTTCACACTCGTCTCGATGGTGTATCTGCCGATCCGCCCGTTCGGCGACGACGGGGGCCGGGGCAGATAGGACAGACCTCCGACGGGTACGGCCGAGACCATGTCGACGGTGAGCGTATGCGGCAGCGGGGCCGGCGGCGCCGGGGTGTACCGCGTGTGCCAGAACGTCGTGGCACTCCCGTCCAGCACGTTGGACGGCGGCAAGGTCGACTCGGAGCTGTCCGCGGTGGCGGTCCAGCCGGTACGGGTCAGCCTTGGATCAGCCCGTCCGAGCAGGTTGACCTCGGCGGCGCTCGACCACGGACCGCGGTTGCCGGCCTCGGTGAGCGCGGTGAGCCGGACGTAGCGGGCCAGCGCCGATCCGAACGTCACGGTCTGCGCGGTGGTGACGTCGGAGAACGTGCCGGTCGCCGCGGCTGGTCCCCACGTGGTGCCGTTGGCGCTGGTCTCGATCCGGTACCGGCCGATGTTCCCGTTCTTCGACGTGCCCTGCCGGGGCAGGTAGCTGAGGCCGGACACCAGGTTCGTGACGTGCATGTCGATGGTGAGCGTGTGCGGCAGGGGCGCTGCCGGCGCGGGGCTGTACCGGGTGTGCCAGATGGTGGCGGTGTTGCCGTCCAGAACGTTGCCGGCGGCGCCGTTCATCAGCGCGGTCTCCTGGCTGTCCGCCACGACCGTCCAGCCGCTGCGCGGCAGCGCCGGGTCGGTGCCACCGATCAGGTTGATCTCGGCGGCGGCGGACCAGGTGCCGCGGTTGCCGGCCTCGGTGACCGCGGTGAGCCGGACATACCGCGTGATGACCGTGGTGAACGTGACCGTTTTCAGCACGTCGTCGTCGGCGAACGTGCCGGTGGCGATCGGTGAGCTCCATGTCGTTCCGGTGTTGCTCGTCGCGATGCGGTACTGGCCGATCCGCCCGTTCGGCGAATCGGTCGGCGGCAGGTACGTGAGCCCGCTGATGGCCACGGCGTTGTGCGTGTCAATGGTGAGTGCGTGCGGCAACGCGGTGGCGGCCGTGCGCCAGGTCGTGTCCGGATCACCGTCCAGTACGTTCGCCGCGCCGGAGCCGGCTGCCGCACTGTCCGCGGTGACGGTCCAGCCGGCCGGCGGCAGCGGCGCGGGTGTCGTCACCGCGGCCGGAACGGAGCGCGGCATGATGTGCCCGGCGTGCGGATCGGGTACCGGCCCCCGATGCAACACCACCGCCGCGCCGGTGAGCGTGCACATGACCATCGTGGCGGACGCCCGCGCCCACCATCTGCCCCACCGCCCCATGACCGCCCCCATCGCGCCCGTGTGGGGTCAATCAACATCGACACAGGAGAATGGGAAATCCGGCGATCGTACTGGGGAAAGCGCCGGATGGTTTGTCAATGGCGGTACCGGAACGCGTGTTGTAAGGACTGTCCGATACTTGTCGATACTTCGGTTTTGCGATGGGCCGATTGGGTTGTCCACAGTGTCCGAACGGCTACATTCGCCCGGCCGGACCACCCATCGAAACCGTTCCAGAAGGCGATGGCGGCCCACGTGGCGCCAGTCCTCGCCTAGTTGGCGACGATTGATCCCTTTGCGCTGTCAGCGGCTATAACGGCGGACGGGTGTCCCCGGGGCGACAAGCCGGGGACACCCGTCACGGGTGACGCTCATATGTGCGCCTGAGGCGCTTGGATCCTCCGTCAGCTGCAGCCTGAGGTGGAGCCGCACCCCTCGCAGACGTAGCAGCTGCCGGCCGGGCGCATCTTCGTACCGCAGGTAAAGCAGAGCGGCGCGTCTGCCGACTGTCCGAGCACCACCTCGAGAAGCTCGGTCGACGAGCCGATGTGCTTGTCGTCGGTGCCTTTCGGCGCCTCCGGGGCCTTTGGCGCCTCGGCGTGCGGCGCCGCGACCGCTCCGACCGGCGCGGACACCGGCGCGGACTGGGCCATGCCGGCCAGGTCCACCGTGGCCGCCTCGGCCTCCGCCTGGATCTGGGCGGCCCGTTCCTTGGCCGTGAAGATGCCCAACTCGGCCCGCGTGTCATACGGCAGGAAGTCGAGCGCGAGCCGGCGGAAGATGTAGTCCATCACCGACGCCGCCATGCGGATGTCCGGGTCGTCGGTCATGCCGGCCGGCTCGAACCGCATGTTCGTGAACTTGCCGACGAACGTCTCCATCGGCACGCCGTACTGCAGGCCGATGGAGATGGCGACCGAGAACGCGTCCATGACCCCGGCCAGCGTCGAGCCCTGCTTCGACATCTTGAGGAAGACCTCACCGAGGCCGTCGTCCGGATAGGACGATGCGGTCAGGTAGCCCTCGGCGCCGCCGACGGAGAACGAGACCGTCTCCGACGGGCGCTTCTTCGGCAGCCGCTTGCGGACCGGACGGTACTCGACGAGCTTCTCGACCACCTTGGTCTCGGTTTCCCCGTCGGTCTTCTTCGCCGCCGACAGTGGCTGGCCGACCTTACAGTTGTCGCGGTAGATCGCCAGCGCCTTGAGGCCGAGCTTCCAGCCCTGGTAGTGGATGCCCTCGATCTCCTCGACAGTCGCCGACTCCGGCATGTTGACCGTCTTGGAGATGGCGCCAGAGATGAACGGCTGCACAGCGGCCATCATCCGGACGTGGCCCATCGGGGCGATGGACCGCTCACCCATCGCGCAGTCGAACACGCCATAGTGCTCCGGTCGCAGCCCCGGTGCGTCCACGACGTGGCCGTGGTCGGCGATGTGCTCGACGACGGCTTCGACCTGCTCCTCCGGGTAACCGAGGCTGCGCAAGGCGCGCGGCACGGTCTGGTTGACGATCTGCATCGAGCCGCCGCCCACCAGCTTCTTGAACTTCACCAGCGCCAGGTCGGGCTCGACGCCGGTGGTGTCACAGTCCATCATCAGGCCGATGGTGTTGTGGCTGACGAACCCGTTCGCCACGTAGGTGAGGTTGTCAGGCACGGACAGGTCGAACGTGGGCCGGACGCCGCCGTCCTCGTTGACGTCCACCCGCTCGTACAAGAACCCCAAGGCATTGCCGAGCCGGGCGTCGGCCGTTTCAGCGTAAAGCTGCATGGCCACCGCTCGCGGTACTCCGCCCGTCCTGCGCAGCGACTCTAGGACGCTGCGCCGTCGGGGGTGACGATCGACTATCGCGTCCCACACCGCCATCGGCAGGTGGATCCGGTCACGGTTACCGGTCTGCACGGGGTCGTGGGCGACGAGCTTGGCCTTCCGAGCGCCCATAAAACCGACGACCTCGTCATACGCGATGGCGTGTGCGGTGTTGCGCAGACGCACCTGCCACATCGTTGATCCGAACCCGCTGGTTGTCCTTCGGGTCGTGGTGGCCATCCCGAGCACCAGGAAGAGGGTCCGAATCTCGTCAGCAAACGCCTCGCTCGCCGTGCTCACCGACGGCACTCCATCAAGCACGGTGCCGTCGGCCTCGAAGAGCCCGCGCAGGAATGCCGCGTACACGCTGACGTCGTTGGTCTCCAGGACCGCGGACGGCACCCCCGGGGACCAGCCCTTGCCAACGTGGTCGGGCGCCGGCAGGGTCTTCGCGAATCCGGCGGCCTGCCACCACCGGGCGAGACGCACCGACTGCAGGTTGACCTCCTGGTAGCCCTCGGCAGGGGTGATGACCGGCTCGATACCGAAGAGTCCCTTGCTGAGTACCTTGATCCGCTCGACCACATCGAGATCGGCGTCGGCCACGCGCAGCCGGATGCCTTTCGCGTGCAGACTGCCGTCGCCCATGAAGTAGCCAACGAGCTCGACGAGATCGGGGTCGACGGCGTCCGGCACCTGCAGGCGGCGGTCATCCGCGTAATAGGCCTGATCGAGCACCGGCAACGGCACACGCCGCGGTTCGCCGATCATCCCGCCGAGCTGCATCGGCACGACGTCACCCGGCCGGACGTCTGCCATCCGTTTCCACATCCATGTGCCGGTCGTCTCGTCGACGACCTTGACCCGGTGCATGAATGTGCCCTGGATCCGGTATCCACCGGTCGTCACGATGCGCCGGGTCGGTTCCTCGCCGTTGACGAAGAACTTCGTCGCTCGGCGGGCTCCCTCGTCGGTGGAGACCCGCATATCCAGATCCTGCCAACGGTCACCGTAGACGTCGCCGATCTCGCCGAGACGCGTGAGGCCACGGTCGGTGGTCACCAACGTGTCGGAGACGAGGCAGCCGGTGGGCGCGAGCACCGAGGCCTGCGCGTTGCGCCAGCCGTTCTTCTCGCCGATCGCGTTGCCGTCCTGCCACTGCCGGGTGGCCTCGCGGAGGATCGCGGTGGCGACCGCGCCCTGCGGGCGGATCGAGTCGTTCGCCGCGGCGTGCTTGCGCATGACGCGCTTGTGCGCCTGGGCGTTGCGGGCATATCCGTCGTACGCGCCGACTGCCCCGGCCAGCTCGGCCGAGCGACGGTACGCCGTGCCGGTCATCAGCGACGTGATGGCGGCGGCGAGCGTCCGGCCGCCCTCGGAGTCGTACGGAAGGCCGGAGGCCATCAGCAGCGCCCCCAGGTTGGCGTACCCGATGCCCAGCTGGCGGTAGGCCCGAGTGGTGTCACGAATCTTCGGCGTCGGGAAGTCGGCGAAGCAGATCGAGATGTCCATCGCGGTGATGATGAACTCGACGCTCCGGACGAACTTCTCCACCTCGAAGCCGCCGTCGGGGTTGAGGAACTTCATCAGGTTGAGCGACGCGAGGTTGCAGGACGAGTCGTCCAGCGACATGTACTCCGAGCAGGGGTTCGATGCCGTGATCCGGCCGGTCTCCGGGTTGGTGTGCCAGTCGTTGATGGTGTCGTCGTACTGCAGGCCGGGGTCGGCGCACTCCCAGGCGGCCTGTGCGATGTCGCGGAACAGCTTCTTCGCGTCGACCGTTTCGATGACCTCGCCGTGCAGACGGCCGCGCAGCTCGAATGTGCCACCCCCCTCGACGGCGCGCATGAACTCATCGCTGACCCGTACCGAGTTGTTGGCGTTCTGGTACTGCACGCTGACGATGTCGGCGCCGCCCAGGTCCATGTCGAAACCCGCGTCCCGGAGTGCGCGGATCTTGTTTTCCTCGCGGGCCTTGGTCCAGACGAACTCTCCGATGTCCGGGTGATCCACGTCGAGGATGACCATCTTGGCCGCGCGCCGGGTAGCGCCCCCGGACTTGATGGTGCCGGCGCTGGCGTCGGCGCCGCGCATGAAGCTGACCGGGCCACTGGCGGTCCCCCCGGAGGACAGCAGTTCCTTGCTGGACCGGATGCGGGACAGGTTGACGCCGGAGCCGGAGCCGCCCTTGAAGATCAGCCCCTCCTCCTTGTACCAGTCCAGAATGGAGTCCATCGAGTCGTCGACGGACAGGATGAAGCAGGCGCTGACCTGCTGCGGCGACGCGGTGCCGACGTTGAACCAGACCGGCGAGTTGAAGCTGAACACCTGGTGCAGCAGCATCCACGTCAGCTCGTGGTCGAAGATCTCCGCGTCGGCCGGGCCGGAGAAGTAGCCGTGCTGCTCGCCCGCCTTGCGGTAGGTGCTGACGACCCGGTCGATGAGCTGCTTGAGCGACCACTCGCGCTGCGGCGTGCCGACGGCGCCGCGGAAGTACTTGGTGGTGACGATATTCGCCGCGTTGACGCTCCACGACTGGGGGAACTCGACGCCCCGCTGCTCGAAGTTGATCGAACCGTCGCGCCAGTTCGTCATGACCACGTCGCGGCGTTCCCACTCCACTTCGTCGTACGGGTGGACGCCCTCGCTCGTCCAGACCCGCGCGACGCGCAGCCCCCCGACCGGCGCGCTCGCGCCGCTCGCGCGGCTGCGCTGCCGACCTGCTGTGATGCCGTCACCGGCCATGGTGCTCCCCCTCGTTGGTACTGCTCACTTGTTGCCTGCCGCACCTTGCTGCTGGCTGTCTCGTGCCGTTGCTGCCCTGTCCCTACGATGTCGGTGCCGTCATCGTGCCCGGTCGGTACGACAATTCCGGCCACGCATCTACTGCTGGTTGTTGATCCTGGGTGCGCGTCCGCCGGATCTCGGTGCGACGGCGTGGCGGGAGGCGGAGTCCCGCACCGCCGTCTCCTCGCGCACGGTTGTCTCCTCGCGCACGATCGTCGCCTCGCGCAATGCGGCGATCTCCTTCTCGAACTCGTCGAGGGAGTCGAACGCCTTGTACACGCTCGCGAAACGCAGGTACGCCACCTGGTCGAGGTCGCGCAGCGGACCGAGGATGGCGAGTCCGACCTCGTGGCTCGGCACCTCGGCCGCGCCCTTGGCCCGGACCGTCTCCTCGACCCGCTGCGCCAGCAGCGCGATCGAGTCCTCGTCGACGGGCCGTCCCTGGCAGGCCTTCCGAACGCCACTCATGATCTTCGTACGGCTGAACGGCTCCGTGACGCCGCTGCGCTTGACGACCGCGAGCACCGCCTCCTCGACCGTGGTGAATCGCCTGCCGCACTCCGGACACGAACGGCGACGACGGATCAACTGGCCGTCGTCGGCCTCGCGCGAGTCGACCACGCGCGAGTCGGCGTGTCGGCAGTACGGGCAACGCACCGCGATCCTCCCTTACGCCCCGGCACGCCAAACACGGCTCCGCCGGTGGGCGGAGCTGTGGATAACGTGTGGAGAACTTGGGGACCCAACCCCAACCTATGGATAACTTACACCTATGTAACTACTACATGTTGGGGTCGACGGTATTCCGCTCCGGACGCCGGCGCAAGCTCAATCGGACGTCGGCGCGCCGGATTTTCAAAGTCCACACCGGCGGTGTACCGGCCGTCACGGATTGCTCGTCAGAAGATCGTTTCTGGAAGCAGCGTTACCCCGCACCTTCCCGCGATCTTGGAGTTGTGGTTGGCGCAAAACCGGACAGAAGCCGCTTAAGGCCAACCACAACTCCAAGATCGCGGGAGAGGGATGAGGGCTCAAGGCCAACTGGCCAGCCAACTCCAAGATCGCGGGAGAGGGATGAGGGTCGCGCGGCGCGAAAGTCTCAGTCTTGGCTGGGCACGATCAGCGTCTCGCCTGGATGCACGACATATCCGTCGCGCTTGTTCAGCCGCTGGATCTCGGCCACGGCCGCGTACGGATCGCGCCGGGGGGAGGTCCTCGTGGCGATGGACCACAGCGTGTCGTGCGGCTGCACCACTACCATGGACGCTGGGCCGGTGTCGGGATCGGACGCGCGGGACGCCGTCGTGAACAACACGGCACTCGCGAGCGAGGCCATGAGGACGAAGAAACCGAGTACCGCCGCGCGGCCGCGCCGGGTCAGGCGCAGCGGCGGACGCCGCAAATCCGTCGTCACCATCGCACTCCTCCGTCCTCCCGGATGTGAACCTCGGCCCCGCCCATAACGACGCGGCGAGCGAGACGATGTCGCACAGGGGTTCGATCGAACGTCCGTACGGCGGTCGTATCAGAACACGCGTACGGAAGTCGAGCACTTCCGCGCGACACGCCGCGAGAAAGTCGTACAGATGTTTGAATATGTCGTACGACGCCGATACCGTTCTGCTTTAAGAGGGGTCAGCCGGAACAAACGCCCATCCCCACGGCGTCCGTCCGGCTCCGCGAAACCCCACTCGCCGACCAGAACGGCAGTGGCTGACAGGGAGGGCGGACGTGTCGACCGACGACCGGACGAGCCGGCAACACCAGCAGAACGCCAAGCCGGAAACGGCGAGCAGCTCGGCGGCCATGCGACGCCGTACGCCGAGCCGGGCCCGCGGTGGTGAGCCGCAATTGCGCGCCGTTGCGCCGGTGAGTCATTTTCCCGACATCATCACCGCGGATCTGACCGCCCGCCAGCGCCGCATTCTCGAATTCATCCGTGACTGGGTGGAGCGGTATGGCTATCCCCCGAGCGTCCGGGAGATCGGTGAGGCGGTCGGGCTGGTGTCGCCGTCGAGCGTGGCCTACCAACTGAAGGCGCTGGAGGCCAAGGGATTCATCCGGCGCGACCCGAACCGGCCGCGCGCCGTCGACGTTCGAGCTCCGAGCGAGATGGTCGACGAGGAGACGCTGAACGCCGCACGGCCGAAGCCGGCGTACGTGCCGTTGGTCGGCCGGATCGCCGCGGGTGGCCCGATTCTCGCCGAGCAAGCGATCGAGGACGTCTTCCCGCTGCCGCGCGAGCTGGTCGGCGAGGGCGAGGTCTTCATGCTCGAGGTCAAAGGCGACTCGATGATCGACGCGGCGATCTGCAACCGTGACTGGGTCGTCGTGCGCCAGCAGCCGACGGCCAATTCGGGCGAGATCGTGGCGGCGATGATCGACGGTGAAGCGACGGTGAAAAGCTACCGCCAGCGGGACGGTCACGTGTGGCTGATGCCGGCTAATCCGGCCTTCGACCCGATCCCCGGTGATGACGCCACCATCATGGGCCGGGTGGTCGCGGTCCTGCGCCGTGTCTGAGCCTGCGGGCCGGCCGCCGGCAGCTCGCAGGTCAGCGGTAGGGACTGCCTCCGTACCCGGGATTCTCGTAGTCGTGGCTGCGGTCCGATCCGCCGGACACGCCCTCACCGCGACGCGGCGAGTCCTGGCCGCCGCTGGAGCCATCCGCGGGTGATGTGCCGCCGTAGACACCGCTGCCCTGGTGCGGAGCACCGCGTGGCGGCGCGGAGGTCGCCGGCCGACCGCCGTTCGCCGGCGGCCGGCCCATGCCGGGCTGCCGGACCCCTGGTTGCCGCACCCCGGGCTGTTGGACGCCGTACACGCCGGGCTGCGGCGCCCGCTGGCCGTCCGCCCCGCCAATACCGACGACAGTCTCCGCATCCGTCGGGTCCGGCCCGCTGGGCCCATCGCCGCCAACCGCCGACTGCGACGGTGGCTGCCTCCGAGCCCGCATGATCCCGAAGATCCCCAGGGCGACCAGGATCGCGCCCAGCAGACCCACAGCACCCACCAGATACATCAAGTCCCTGATGGTCAGGCGGGAGAACCACGACGGGGCGTTGTCGTCGATGGCACCGGCCGCCGGAGTCTGGGCTGCGGCGGTCGTGGTGACCGGCGTGTACTGCAGGATGTAGTTGTCACCGCCCGACGGCCGGCCCTGCATGTCTGACACCGTGTAGAAGGTACGGCCGTCCGAGCTGTACGCGATCGCCTCGCCGAGCGGCTCGTCCGGCAGGGGCGTCACCCTCGGCTTGCCCTGAATCGCGGCCAGCACGTCCCCACCGGACACCGTCCACTCCAGCGCGTCGGTGTAGGTCCGCAGCACCACCCGGCCGCCGCCCGGCGCGACCGCCCCGCCGTCAATGGTGCCGCGGCCCAGCCGGGCGAACGCGCTCGCGCTGGTGGTGCTCGGCGGCACGGTCAGCTGACCTACCTGATTCAGCGGCACGCCGGTGAGGTTGCCGGTCTTCAGCGGTGCCGTCGGCGTGTAGATACCGGCCGGCCGGCCGGCCTCCTTGGTCACGATAATGGGCGTGCCGTCGCCGTTGAGCAGCAGCGCCTCGGCGTCGTGTCGCTCACCGGCTGGATAGCTGAGCCGGTGGACCCGCGGCCGCTCGGACCCGTCGGTGGGCATGGACCAGACGGCGACGGTGTCCCGTCGCAGCGCGTTGTCGCCGACGTCCGCGATCCACAGCGTCTTGCCGTCAGAGGACAGAACCAGGTCCTCGGTGTCCCGCGGCCCATTGCCGCCGAACCGCACGGACTTGGTGATCGCGCATTGGTCGTCCAGATAGAAGACACGCTTATGGTCGTCCAGCGTGGTGCTGTCGTTGATGACGATGAAGCCCTGCGGGGTGGCCACGATCCCGGACAGTTCGTCGAGCTTCGGGTCGGTGACCTTGCAGATCCTCTTCCCGGCGGTCTCCTGAGCCGCGCCGGCGCTGGGAGCCGGTGCGGCGGACGCGCCACCGGCCCCGATCACCACTAGGCCGAGGGCCGTGATGATCGGGAGCACGAGACGCCGCATCCGATCAGTGTCGCACGCGGCGTCACATGATGGTGCCACGTGTGGATCAAGCAGGGGCGGCCGATGACCCGCGCCCGACTTGTCGCAATTCGCTTACCTGCGGAAAGGTTCCAGATCCGCGGCGGTCTGCTCGTCCACGCGGACGTGCAACTCGGTTCCGTCGTCGGTGTGGCGCGTCTCGAGGACCTGCCCGCGCCGATGTATCCGCGCCACGAGGTCGCCCCGCTCGTACGGCAGCACGATCCGAAGATCGACCGCTGGCCGCGGCAGCCGATGCGCGATCGCGTCACGAAGCTCCTCGATCCCGATCCCCGATCGGGCGGAAACGAACACGGCGTCCGGCCAGGTGCGCTTCAGCCGCAGCAACGTCTCCTCATCCGCCACGTCGATCTTGTTGACGACGAGCAACTCGGGGATGCGGTCGGCACCGACCTCACCCAGCACCTCACGGACCGCGGTGACCTGCCCCTCGGGGTCGGCGTGTGCGCCATCCACCACGTGCACGACCAGGTCCGCGTACGCCACCTCCTCGAGCGTCGAACGGAACGCCTCGACGATGTGGTGTGGCAGATGCCGGACGAACCCGACCGTGTCGGAAAGCGTGTAGACGCGGCCGTCCTCGGCCGCGGCCCGCCGGGTGGTCGGATCGAGCGTCGCGAAGAGCGCGTCCTCCACCAGAACGCCGGCCGACGTGAGGCGGTTCAGCAGGCTCGACTTGCCGGCGTTGGTGTAACCGGCGATCGCGACCGCGGGCACGCCGGTGCGGGCACGGCGGGAACGCTTGGTCTGGCGTACCGTCCGCATGGCCTTGATCTCGCGGCGCAGCCGGGCGATCCGCGTGTTGATCCGGCGCCGGTCGGTCTCGAGCTTGGTCTCACCGGGTCCTCGCAAGCCGACGCCGCCGCCGGCGCCCCCGCCGCGGCCCGATCCACCGGACTGGCGGGACAGCGTCTCGCCCCAGCCGCGCAGGCGAGGCAGCAGGTACTGCAGCTGGGCCAGCTCGACCTGCGCCTTACCTTCCTTGCTCTTGGCGTGCTGGGCGAAGATGTCCAGGATCAGCGCGGTCCGGTCGACGACCTTGACCTTGGTCTGCTGCTCGAGATTCCGCAGCTGGGACGGCGACAGCTCGCCGTCGCAGATGACGGTGTCGGCGCCGCTTCCCACCACCACGTCGCGCAGCTCGTCGACCTTGCCGCGGCCGATGAACGTGGCCGCGTCCGGCCGGCTGCGCCGCTGGATGAGGCCCTCGAGCACCTGCGAACCGGCGGTCTCGGCCAGCGCGGCGAGCTCGGCCAGCGAGTTCTCGGCGTCGGACACACTGCCCTCGGTCCACACCCCCACCAGCACGACACGCTCGAGCCGCAGCTGGCGGTACTCGACTTCGCTGATGTCGGCGAGCTCGGTAGAGAGGCCGGCGACGCGCCGCAGCGAGTTGCGCTCTTCCAGCTCCAGCTCGCCGGTGGTGACGTCCGGTTCGAATACTTCGGTACGCAAAAGGTTGACCTCCTCGGCCCGATGGTGGCACGTCGACGGTCGCGGCGCATCCACATAACGGGGCCGGGCGTTGTCGCAGAGTGTCTGACTTCATCACAAGCACGGGATTGGAAGTCGATATTCCGCGGGAGCAACATTGCGGGGACGCACCCGCCAGCGACGGAGGAATTCCCGTGGTGACCACGCGCCTGCCCAGCGCCGGATTCTCGATCACGATCCGCATCGCCGTGACCGCCGACGCCTCGTCCATCGGCCGGCTCACCACGTGTGTGGGCGAGGCCGGCGCGATCGTGACGGCGCTGGACGTGGTGGATTCCGACACCAGCCACGTGCTCGTCGACCTCACCTGCGACACCGCCGACTCCGCGCATGCGGATCAGGTCGTCAAGACGCTGGAGGAACTGGACGGCGTCGACGTCCGCAAGGTCAG
>Ga0081539_10003418_pt1 | contig 19544 bp, 26 predicted proteins | sample TabmetS4T2R2_FD_71023 | JGI IMG/M metagenome (GOLD analysis project Ga0081539, IMG submission 71023) | Tabebuia heterophylla rhizosphere microbial communities from the University of Puerto Rico - S4T2R2 | ecosystem: Host-associated > Plants > Roots > Rhizosphere ...
GACCTGCACTGGACTGCTGCGCGAGTCCGCTGCGCTCAATCAGCAACTGCCAGATAATAGTTTTGACGTGCCACAGATTGGCGGCTTGGCGGACGAACAAAGAAAGGATTCCTGCGCGACGCAGGTTGTGGTTGGTTTTCATCTCGAATTTTTCTCCTTATAAGAAGTGCTGCCGGTAAGAAGTGCTGCCGGACGAGATCGCCGGCGCCGGAGACGTGCGGCTCAGCATCAGCTTGCGCGGCGTATCCGGTAACAAGGCGCTCGTCCGCATCAGCACATTCCAATAGGCGGCACTCATTGACTGACTACTCCTTTACTTTCTGATGTCCACCCCTGTCTCCCAAACTGCGCCGGGCAAGACCCCGCCGGTTGGTTATCTCCTGCTTTGTGACTAGGGCGCTTCACCTCCCTGCCCGTCGCGCCGATCATCACCGCTCTCCAAACTCGCCTCAGTAATTCTGCTTACACCCGGCCCTCCTTCTCCTGTAAGCCGGGTTACATAAAGGCTGTGAGTTAATCGCCTAGAATTATGCGTAAGGGACTGCGGCGTACCGCAGGGTTGCCGGTGCTATTTTGGACAGAGGTTGGCAACAGATGAGCGTGGGTGTAAAGATGCCGGTTCTCAGAATCTATGTTGCGGCGCACTGCTGGTCATGCGACGAGGCGCACCGGCTCGCCGGCGAGGTGAGAGAAAGGTTTGCGAATCTGAAACTGGAACTGATTGACCTGGACAAGGAGGGCAATGAGAACATAGACGAGGTCTTCTCCGTGCCGACTTACGTGCTCGACGGGCGCACCATCTCGCTCGGCAACCCCGCGCCCCGTCAACTCTTCGACAGGCTGGCCGAGGCGCTCGGTTGAAGACACCCCACCGGATGGACAGGGCAATCATTCGGCGGGAGAATGTCTGGAGAGGGAGAAAGAAAAATGTCGGGCACTTTATCAAAACTGAAGAGACGCCTCATGGGCGACCGCGCTGAAGATGACTCACCCTCAGATGACGTAGAGATGCTGGAACCAAGCGCGCTCCGCTCAAAGATCGGCTACCTGTCGGCGATGGACTTGTTCCGCGACTTTACGCCCGACGAGATGGAGGAGATCGTTCGCGCGACGAAGATGCAGACCTGCAAGGCGGGGCGCATCTTCTACTCGCCTGAAGAAACGGGCGAGGTGCTCTTCCTACTGAAGACGGGCGCGGTGCAGATTTACCGCATGTCGCCTGAAGGAAGAAAGCTCGTCATCGCCAGACTTCCGCCCTACTCATTCTTCGGCGAGATGAGCTGCATCGGGCAGGGCATGTACGACACCTTCGCCGAGGCGACCGAAGACTCTCTGATCTGCACGATGAGCCGCTCGGACGTGGAGCGCCTGCTGCTGGCGAAGCCGAAAGTTGCTTTGCGCATCCTCGAAGCTGTAGGCCGCCGGATGGTCGAAGCCGAGCGGCAGTTGGAGGAGGTCGCCTTCAAGGGACTCATCCCGCGCCTCGCCTCCCTCATCTTGCGCGAGGCCGAGGGCGAAGAGATCAGGGGGCTTTCTCATCAGGACATCGCCGAACAGATCGGTGTTTACCGGGAGACCGTAACGAGCGCTCTTAATGAACTGAAGACAGCCGGAATTATTGAGATTGGCAGAAAGCGCATCACTATTACAGACCGCAAACGGTTGGAGCGAGCCGCAGGCGAGTAGGGCACGCGCCAGTCCATATTGAGACGAAACGGCTAACAGTGGGCCGAGGGAGGAGTCGCCTGAGAGATGCCTGACTGGTTATTACTTCCGATTGTAATTATCGGCTACGTCATACTGATGAAGTACGTGCTGCCGCGACTCGGCGTGCCGACTTGAATGGGCGGCGGTTGCGGCGTCGAGTCTCGGCGCGAGGGTGACATGACAGGGGATACAGACAGAGGCGAACGAGAGAGTCTGTGAGCGACTACGACCTCATCGTCATCGGCGGAGGCTCCGGTGGCTTGGTCGCTGCCGCCGGCGCGGCACACCTCGGCGCGCGGGTGGCGCTCGTCGAGAAGAAAGCATTGGGCGGCGACTGCCTCTTCACGGGCTGCGTGCCGTCGAAGACACTGATCGCTTCGGCCCGCTTCGCGGCAAACGTGCGCCGCGCCGCAGACTTCGGCTTCACGCCGACCACTTTGCAGTTCAACGGAGGTGACTTCGCCTCCATCACCAATCGCGTGCAGCGTGTGATTAAGACGGTCGGCGAGCATGACGCGCCGGAAGTATTTCGCGCGCTCGGCGTCGAAGTCATCTTCGGCGCGCCGCACTTTATCTCGCCCCATAAGCTGGAGATCGAATCGGGTCAAGACAAAAATCAATCCCGCCGAACTTTGAGCGCCAGGCGCTTCTGCATCTCCACAGGCTCACGTCCCGCCCTCCCGCCCGTCGAGGGATTGAAAGAAGCGGGCTTCATCACAAATGAAGAGGTCTTTCACTTGCAGAAGCTCCCAGCTTCTCTCATCGTTTTAGGCGGCGGCCCCATCGGTCTTGAATTGGGACAGGCGTTCGCGCGCTTCGGGAGTGAGGTTACGGTGGTCGAGATGGGCGACCGCCTGCTGCCGAAAGAAGACGAGGAATCCTCCGCCATAATCGAACGCGTCCTCCGAGCCGAGGGGCTGAAGATTCTGCTCGGCGCAAAGGCTGTGCGCGCCGGTCAGGCCGATGGGCATAAGACGCTCACGGTTGAAGAGAGCGGTCAGACACACGAACTGCACGCCGAAGAGATTCTCATGGCGACAGGGCGACGACCAAACATTGAAGGGCTGAACCTCGAAGCGGCAGGCGTGAAATATGACAAGCAGCGCGTCATCACCGACGAGTACCTGCGGACTTCTGCCCCGCACATTTTCGCGGCGGGCGACGTGACTGGTCATTTCCCTTTCACGCACATGGCCGCTTACGAAGCGTCAGTGGTCGTGCGCAACGCGCTCTTCTTCTGGCCGCTCTTGCAGAAGACTGACTTCCGGGTCGTGCCGTGGACGACCTTCACCGACCCGGAGGTGGCGCGCGTCGGCTTGACGGAAAGAGAGGCTTATGAGAAGTACGGCAGAGAGAGCATTAAAATCTACCGCACAGATTTCGCTGACAATGATCGCGCGCAGGCCGAAGGTGAAACGAACGGATTCGTGAAGCTCGTCTGTGCGGAGCGTCGCTCTGAGGTGGTCGGCGCTTCAATCGTCGGCCCGCACGCAGGCGAACTCATCCACGAAGTCGTGCTGGCGATGAAAGAGCGTCTGCCGGTCACGGCATTGGGCGGCATGATTCACGTCTATCCGACGCTCACGCAGGTCAACCAGAAGGCGGGCCTCGACGCCGTGCTGGCGAAGATAGCCTCTTACAAGAAACTGCTCTCTTACTATTTCCGGCTGTGGCGGTAGCTCGGCTTCGGGCGCGTCACGGCGAGCCTGCACGGGTCAAGCGTGCGAGAGGTGGTTCGGCGGATGTCGTGGATAAAGATCATAGAGGAAGAGGAAGCCGACGACGAGTTGCGGCAGGCTTATGGTGCGGTCGGGGCCGCGCGCGGGGAGGTGGCGAACATTCTCAAGGTTCACAGCCTGCGCCCTGAGGTGATGACCGCGCACCTCGCGCTTTATCGTGAGCTGATGTTCGGGCGCTCCGAGCTGACGCGGGCCGAGTGTGAGTTGGTCGCCGTCTCCGTGTCGGTCGCCAACCGCTGCCACTATTGAATACGCCATCACGGGGAGGCTCTCCGTGTGCTCACTAGAGACGACGCGCTGCTCGCGGCCTTAGAGCGCGACCCCTTCGCCGCGCCACTCGACGAACGTCAGCGCGCCCTCGTCACCTACGCGCTCAAGCTGACACAGTCACCGCACGCGGTAACCGAAGAGGACATCAATCTCTTACGCCGGGCGGGCTTCTCCGACCGAGCCGTCCACGATGCGGCGGCTGTCACCGCCTACTTCAATTTCGTCAACCGCACGGCGTCCGGCTTGGGCGTCCGTTTGGAAGAGGGATAGTCCGCCAAGCTCGCGCGCGACCGACGTTACTTCAGGGCGTCGAGCGCGGCACGTATTTCCTCGTTCGACGGGCGCTTCTTGTAGTCGGATTCGACGACCGCCCACGCGACGCGCCCCGTCTTGTCAATGACGTACACAGCCGGGTGCGGGATGCCCTCAACCTTCTGCCCCGCGTAGGCCGGGTCGCGCAACCCGTAGGCGTCTATCACGCGTGAGTCCGGGTCGGAGAGCAGAGGGAAGCTGACCTCGCCGCGCCCGTCCTGCGCGATCTTCTTGGCGAACTCCCGGCTCTCCTCATGACTGTCGCGGCTGACGGCGTAGAGCTTGACCTGTTCGTTCGACTTCAAAAGCGTGCGCAGCTCGGCCAACTGCCGGGCGCAGAACGGTCACCAGTAGCCGCGGTAGAAGACCAGCACGACCGGACTTTTTCCGCGCGCTTCCGAAAGCGTCACCTTGTTACCGTTCTCGTCTTCGAGCGTGAAGTCTGGCGCGACTTCTCCGACTCCCACGGGAGTATTGCGAGCTTTCGTCTGAGTAGGAGACTGTTGATTGTTCATTGTACTTCCTCCAGTCGCGCAGGCCGCTCCCGCGATTATGAGTGCCAGCGCGATGTAAGTTCTTATCAGCATTATCCGATAATCCCTCCTTCGTCTCGCGGCGACTAGGCGAGCCGTGGCGCGAGTAGATAGGTCTTTGCCTTCCTTAACTGTTGGCGGCTACCGCCCCGCCGCAGGAAGAGCCTGCGCCCGCCGTGCAGCCGAAGCAGTGCGAGCCTGTCATGATGCGGCGCGCGGCGAACTTCGCGGGGTCGAACTCCGCGATTGTCTGCGGCAGTTCGGGCGCGACCGCGAGTTCGAGCATCTGATTGAAGTCGCAGTCGTAGAGCCGTCCTGTCCAGTCCACGCTCACAAGGCTGCGGCACATCAAGCCTTCGACCGTCGCCGGGTTGAACGCGGCGATGAGCCTGCTCATGTAACGCTCCTCGTTCCCGCTCCGGCGCAGGTAGTCCAGAAAGCGCTTGATCGGCATGTTGGTGATCGTATAGAGGTGGTTGAACACGATGCCGTGGCGCTTCCGCAGTTCGCGCCTGAAGTCCTGCTCGATGGAGCTTTGCGGCGGCGGGAGGAACGCGCCAACGGGATTGTAAACGAGATTCAGCGTTAAGTTGCTGCCTTCCGTTCCGTAGCCGGCGCCGTTCAAGCGACGCAGAGCTTCGATTGATTTCTCGAAAACCCCGCGCCCGCGCTGCGCGTCCGTCTGCTCGGCAAGGAAGTACGGCAGCGAAGAAATTACTTCCACCTCGTGCGCGCGGAAGAACTCCGGCAGATCGTCTTGGCCCGGCTCGAACATCACCGTCAGGTTATGACGCACCTGGACGTGAGCGCCGAGCGCGCGCGCCTCGCGGACGAGGTAGCGAAAGGATGGATTGAGTTCCGGCGCTCCGCCCGTGATGTCGAGTGTGGAGATGCGGAAGCGGCGCAACGCGACAATGACCTGCTCAACGGTCTCGCGCGTCATAATTTCGGTGCGCGCAGGAGAGGCGTCCACGTGGCAATGCTTGCACGCTTGATTGCAGAGCTTCCCCGTGTTGACTTGCAGAGTCTCTACGCCCGCGGCGCGCAACTCCAGCCCATGCGCCGCGAGCTTCTCATCGAAATCAATCACGGCGCGCACAGGCTCGTTAGACTTCTCCTGCACGACGGGTAAAGCCTTCGACATTACATTGACACCTTGTTAACCGAGTTATGCGATTGCAGCCCGTGGATGAGCGCCGCGCCGCCGCGGATGGCCGACGCCATGTGAATGGCCTCGGTCATCTGCTCCATGTTCGAGCCTGCTTCGAGGCAGCTCTGCGAGTAAGCGTCTATGCAGTATGGACACTGTAGGGCGTGGGCCACCGCCAAGCCGATCAGAGCCTTCTCGCGGCGCGAGAGCGCGCCGTCTTCCTGGCACGCCTGATACCACGCCATGAACTTCTCGAAGAGGTCGGGGCGGTGCTTACCGACCTCGGAGAAGCGCGCGAGGTCGTCTTCTTCGTAATAGGCCATTGCGGGATACCCCTTTCAATCGTTTGTCGTTTATTGTCGTCGTCGCATTCGGGTTCAAATTCAAGCCCTGAGCAAGCGCCAATGTCACACCCTGTCTGCATTGTGATGGTCAAAGCCCCGCGCGTCATCGTGTTTCACATTTCGTCCCGCGCCGCGAATCGGGGCGTACAGCCGACCGAGCGTGCGCGGGTGAACTCCCAGCCAGTAAAGCAACTGCAAGAATGACCATCTAATGAAAGTGAGTGCGAAGCTACAGCCTTCAAAACGGCGCGATGAGGTGACGACCGTTGCAGGCAGATGAATCACGCGCCCGCGCCGCCGCAATCGTCTCACCAAATCCAAGTCCTCAAAGATCGGATGCGGACGAAAGCCGCCGATCTCATCATATACTTCGCGCCGCACGAAGATCGCCGAATCGCCGTAAACTAATCCGAGCTTTCTTAGTTGCGGGTAGAGCCAAGTGAGGAAACGCGCTGCGCGACGTGTGCCGTCAAAGCGCACGCTGAAGTTTCCGCCGACCGTCTCCGGCTCGCGGCGGAGCGCCTCCATAATTCTCTCGCCCGCGTCCGGCGCGGGGTGCGTGTCCGCGTGCAGAAACAGGAGCGCGCTCCCCTCCGCAACCGACGCCCCCGCGTGCATCTGAGAACCGCGCCCGCGCGCCGCCGTTATCACCTTTACTCCGCGCCGACGCGCCATCTCGATTGTCCCGTCAACGCTTCCGCCGTCAACCAAGATGATCTCAACTTCCCCGCGCAGCGCGGCGACCCGTTCGAGCGTTTCGCTAATCGAGTCCCTCTCGTTGAATGTTGGAATAATCACTGAAAGCATAGCGTAGAGCGCAGGAAAAATCTTCCGAAAGGTTTCGACTACGATAGTTTCTCAACAGCGAAAAGATTTTATGCGCGATGCCGGTCAAAGCATTGAAGAGACCGCTCCCGGCGTTATAAACAAAAGCTTGGGTTGACTTCATCTTGAAATCCAACGTATGCCGGTGCTCTGCTACGGGCTTGGATGTTATTACGCTTCCCTACTCTTCGCGCAGTTTCTCGCCCTCGCCCTTGCGCGGGCGCAGCGTTTCGTCAACATTGATGCCGAGTTCCTTTTGCTTTGCGGGTGAAGAATCTTCCGGCGGAAAGCCGACCGCGATGCGCTTTTCCCTCCACTGCAACTTCAAATCCCGCCAGAGGTGTCCGGGCGGCTCGTAGCCGTAAGCGCGAAACTCGCCGGGTTCGACCTTGCCTTTATCTCTGACGAACCGGGCGAAGGCATCCGTCCACTCATCGAAGTCTTGGAAGACATCCGTCTCGGTCGCCATGTCTTCGGCTTGGTTGTCGCTGTATTTCTTCCCTTGCCCGAACTCTTTGTAACGCCACAGGTGATCGGGAACTTCGATGCCGCTGTAACGGCACTGCCACACGACGGGAGCGTAAGTATCCCGGTTGTCGTCGAACGGTTCTTCGTCAGGGTTGAAGTAATCTCTGTGGCGCAGCAATTTCGGTCTGCCGTCCGCATCCAACTCGTCGCCGCCGCCGTCGCCGTAAACATAAAAGGCCGCCGTCCTGCCTTCGAGGTGATTGCGGCTCAACTGCTCCCACTCCGGCGAGTGTTCGAGTTTCATCGCCAACTCCGCGTCCTTATGTTCGATTAAATCTTCACGCGGGTTGCCGCCGTTCATGCACACTAAACGGTCGAACATCAATTTCAAGTTTGATGTCGGCGCGTACCAATTCACCGGCGCGATAACCGCCCACGCGTCCGCGAGGTCAAGCCGCGCGTACATATCCAAGTCCCACATCAAGTCGGGTTCGAGCTTGCTGTTTTTTTCGTAGCAGTTGCAGTTGTGAACGGGCACAAGCTCCGCGACGAACTCGTGCGCCGGCTCGACGCTGATGTCATAGACCGCCTCGACGCCATCCGGCTCACAACTGACAACGCGGCCATAGTTGCGATTCGTGCCCGCCGCGCAGCTGCGTTTCAGTTTCGGCGCGGGCCGGTTAAGACAGGCCGACAATCGCTCCGCCTTCTCGCCAAGGAAACCGATCAACTCCGCGAAGCGCGCGACCGCATCAGTCTTGGCGATCTGCAACGCGCTGGCGCGCGGATATGCGCGCCCGCCCATGACGGTCGTCCGGTGCGACACGTCATAGACGGACGAACGTATGCCTAGCTTGGCGAGCAGCATTTGCGCCTCGCGCAAAGCGGGCACGCTGGCACAGGCGAGACTGACGCGCGTCTTGGTCACGTGAAAATCAACTGAGCCGTCAGCCGAAAACCAGCCGCGCAGAAAAGAGCAGACCTCTTGCCGCGAGCCATCGAGGATCGCCTGCGGGATGCGCCGCTCAGTGGCCGGCCCCTTCTTGTTCAGACCGAGTCGTTCGAGCAGCACACGCCCGACGCTCACGTCCCAGCAGTCGTAAAACATGTAGGGCGTGGCGGTGCGCGGCCAGCCCGTCTCCTTCGCGGAGAAAATCTGTCGGCGCACGTCCACCTTGAAGGGCGAGAGCGTCGCGACCTCTTGCGCCAGCGCCGGCTGGCGACTGTCGAAGAAGAGACGCACTTGGCCCGCGCCCGCGAACGTGCCGTCGCCGAAGACCAGACCGGCGAGCAGGTAATAGAAGTTATCCAAGCCTGAATCGCGCGCGAACGTGCCGCACGCCGCGCCGAGCGGGAAAGGAATCTTATCGCCGCGTTTGAGTTTGCCGGCCTCAACCCACTCTTCATGCCAGACGTATTTCCACTCGCCGCCGATCTTTTCGCGCCGCACTTCGCGTATGACCTTGACCGGATGGTTCGCGGTGAGCCGCAACTGTCGCCCGTCGCTCAGGCGCAGGCGATAGACCTGCGCGCGCGACGCGGACTGCCAAGCGCGCGCGACGCGCCCCGTCGAGATGCGCTCACCGGCTTTCAGTTCCGCGATGCTGCGCAAGCGCGCGCCCATGACGCGCTCGCTCGCGGGCAGGCAGGGCCAGACACAAAGCGCCATCGAAGTCGAGACACAGGCGTTGCAGCTTTGTATCCGCGCCCGCGCATAAACGTTCCCTAAATCTTCGTAATCAATTTCCCACTCCTGCGGCAGGCGATCAGCCATCCGCAGCATCAGCGTGCGCGACTTAGAGTCAACGCCGGGACAGTTATACAGCCTGCGGTCTGAGCCGGAGATGATGAGCACGCGAAAAGGGCGTTCGGCTACCGGCAGTTTTCCGTTCTCGTCATTAGGTTTCATCGCATTAAAACTCAAGCCGAAAGTTGATCGGGCGCACCGGAAGTTGTGATCTCTCGCCGCTCAGGAGGTATGCCCGTTGGCGATTCCCACGCCGGACGCTGTTCGACAAAAGGCATTTTAAGAGTTTCCACCAGCGCGACATCTTCCGGCTCGCGGTACGCCGGAACGCCGATTGTGATCTCATCCTGCGGCACATTCAAACGCAGCGTGCCGTGCAAATAATCCCACACCGTCAGCCCGCTCGACCAATTTGAATTCGTCTCCGCGCGCACCGTCGAATGATGAATGCCGTGCATTCCGGGCGTCACGACGAAGCGGCTGAGAGCGCGCTCAACTTCAATCGGCAAGCGGACGTTCGAGTGATGAAACATGATCGAAAGGAACAACAGAGTCTGCCACACGGAAAACGCGAAGGGCGAAACTCCGATTGTCAAAACCTGCCCGGCGCGCCATGGAACTGAGAGCGCGAGTTCCGCAAAATGAAAGCGCAGGGCGGTCGAGGCGTCCAAATCCAGATCGACGTGGTGCGCGACGTGGAAACGCCACAGGAAGGGGACTTTGTGCGTGAGCACGTGCCAGACGTAGAGCGTGTAATCCAAGAGCACGACGGCTAAGGCCACCTCCAGCCACGCGGGCACGGGCAGGCGCTTGAGCAGTCCCAAGTCATGCCGCTCGACGAGCGCGGTCAGCTTGAAAGCGACGGGACTCTCCGTCAACTGAAGCGCGACGGCTGAGACGCCGGCCACGGCCAGATTGCGCGCCCCGCGCGTGAGTTTGGACTCCACCTCGCGGCGCAAAGGGCGGCGTCGCTCCAGCACGAACAGGGCGGCGAACGCGACGACGACGAGCGCGCCACTCAGCCACGCCGGTATTCTCTGCCCGCTCATCAACTCGATCTCTTTTCGCGTCTCAACATTCGCCGGGCGCGCAGCACGGCGCGCCTGTCAGGTCGGTCGTGTCGTAATCCATGCCCTTCGTCTCGCGCGGGTGGCGCAGGGCCGTGCGCTTACAGTCAAACGGGGCGGCCTCTTCGAGCAAAATTGATTCGAGCGGTTCGACCCTGATGATGTCGCGCGCGTAAGGCTCTCGGCTGTAAAGCCGAAACGTCTTGTCGCAGACCGCCATCCTCTTTCCACGCTCCAACACGTGCCCGTCGTCATCAATCACTTTACGCCACGGGCCGCGATAGATCACCGCCTGCTTACGCTCAAGGCATGGCCCCTGCTTCCCCTTATGCGCCACCACAGTGATCGAACGAAACTCTATGCCTTGAATTGTCCGCCAGGGCTTTACGTCGCGTTTGACGACCTTCATGCCGTAGAAGCCTGCGCGGTCGAAGGCGTCGAGGAAGGCGTCCTCACGATACGCCCCGGCGATACAGCCCGACCACAGTTCTGCATCGCGCTGCAACTCAACGGGCACGTCTTCATCGCTCACGATGTCGCTGATCGAGACGCGGCCTCCGCGCCGCACCACGCGGAACATCTCCGCGAAGAGTTGCTCTTTGTCTTCGGGGCGGACGAGGTTCAGCACACAGTTCGAGAGCACGACATCCACCGACTCGTCCGCGACGAGCGGGCGCTCCTCTCTGGCGCGAGCGCAGTAGGCGTCAAGGGCGGCGAGGTCTGCCGCCCTGCGGACGGGATTCTCGGCGAGGTATGCGTCAACGAGCTTGAGGTCGAGTCTCAAGTCTTGAATGCGACCTTTACGGAACTCGACGTTGTGATAGCCGATGCGCTCTCCGATACTGTGCCTGTGCTTCTCAGCCAGCGCCAGCATCTCGTCGTTGGCGTCCACGCCGATGACAAAACCTTTCGGCCCGACGATCTGTGCGGCGATGTAGCAGACCTTGCCGCCCCCGGAGCCGAGGTCTAAGACCGTGTCGCCCTCGCGCACAAAGGCCGTGGGGTCGCCGCAGCCGTAGTCGCGCTCCCTGATCTCTTCCGGGATGGCGCTCAGGTATTTCGGGTCGTAGCTGACGGGACAGCAAAGCGCCTCCTCTCGCGCCTCAGCCGCGCGGCTGTACCTCTCGCTGACTGTTCTTTCGACATCCAAAGTGGTGCTCATCTTTACGTCCTCAGCAGGGGGAGTTTTCCGGCGAATGCACAGCGTAACTTCATAGCGCCGCTTGGTATGTAATCTGACTTACACCCTTAGCCGCTACAGGCGACTCCTCGCGTGGTAGGAATAGCCTTCCAACTCCTTCGTGCTCCGGCAAGGCGGAAGCTCAGTGCTTGTGCGCGCTCTCGACGGGAAGCCCCGCCTCGATCCAGTCGGACTTGCCTTCGGCGTAGTCGCGCACGTTCGTGTACCCAAGCGCCGCCAGTTCACGGGCGGCCTCTTCCGAAGCGTGTCAGGTGGGGCTGGCGCAATAGACCACTATCTCCGCCGACTTGTCGGGCAGGAGTTGCGGCGCAAGCTCGCTCACCCTGTCCGGCGGCAGGTTGATTGCGCCCGGCAGGTGCGCGTGCTCGTAAGCCACGAGCGGCAGGGTCTCCACGAGCTGAAACTTGTCGCCCCGCTCGACCTTCTCCTTCAGTTCGCCTCTCGTAATTGTCGCGGCCATCTGTTTCTCCTTTCAACTAACTTGCGCGAGTGCTTTCTGCCTGTCCTCCATTAAGAAATGCGGAGACATGCTCGGCCACCTGATCCGGCTGGTCGAGCATTACGAAGTGGCGAGCATTCTTAATACGCACGAGTCGTGCGCCGGGTATGTCCCACGCCAGCCGCTCGCCGTACTTCACGAGTTGGAACACGTCCGCCTCGCCCCACAGGACGAGCGTCGGCGCGTTGACCCGCGGGAGAAGGTGAGTGACCTCCGTCGTCAGATTCGTGTTGAGCGCCGCGGCGTCGCGGATGAGCGAGAGCTTGCCGACCTCGGTCGTGTAGGGCGCGAGTATGCCGTCGAGCAGTTCATCCTCCGGGCTGGTGGCGAAGCCCTGCTTGAGCGCCTGCTTGAGCATCTTGACGGCGGCGGAGGCCGAGAGCTTGCGGCGCGATTCGGGGTGGCCCAGTTGGAGCATCATCTCAATCGGCCAGGAGTCGTAAGCCACCGTGTTCATCACGCATAATCTGTTCACGCGCCGCGGGAAGAGGGTCGCCAGCCGCAACCCTACGCCGCCGCCGATGTCGTGCGCGACGACGTGCGCGCGTTCGACTCCAATCTTCTCCATCCAAGCGTCAATCAACTCGGCCTGCCGCGCGATTGAACGGTCGAAGCGGTCGCCCTTGTCCGAGTAGCCGAAGCCGAGGAGATCGGGCGCGAGAACCCTGTTTTGCTTCGCCAGCGCAGGCACGAGCTTGTGCCAGAGGTAGCCCCACGTCGGGATGCCGTGAATCAAGATGACGGGTTCGCCCTCGCCTTCATCCGCGTAGCTCACGAAACGGTCGCCTATTTCGGCGACGCGCTGCATTGATTGAAACTCCCTCCAGTTCATCGCACACCTCCTTGTTCCCGATTCGCCTTCCGGCGCGGCGCAGCCGGGAACGGCGACTTCACGGCCTCTTCGGGCGCGCGCCAGTCGAGTACGAAGAGCGCGATGTTGATGATGAGCGACGGCAGGAGTTGCTCGAACTTCTCGGTCGTCTGGATGATCTCGCCGGCGTCTTCGCCGAGTTCTTCCACCCGCTGGCGCGTTAAAGTAGCTGAAATCGGCAGCGCACGTGCGAGCGAGCGCGCCGTCTCGCGCAAGCGGTCGGCAGATTGTTTGTACTCTCCGCGCCCCGTCACCGGCTTTAACTTTCCCCAGCCGGCCTCAAGGTAGTCGGGCCAGAGCGCGAGCGTGCGGTAGTCGCTGTTGATTGAAGAGAGCGAGAGCGTCTGCTTGATGTCGTCGAAGAGGCGACTGAGGCGCTCGTCTTCTGGTTCGGCAGAGACCATCTCCATCGGGTACATCCGGGCGGGCGCGCCGCGCTCGATCAGCTCAGGAGTCACGGCCCCGCTCTCGCCGCGCGCCCGATACTCGCCGCCTAAGGCCAGCTTCACTGCGGAGGTGAAGACGAGCAGCTTCGGGTTGACGTAGTGATACAAATCCAGCGCGGCTTTAATCTGGTAGGCTTGACTCTCGCCCAACCGCACGTGCGAGGCGGCGTCGAGCCTGCCTAAAGCTTCGGCGGCACGCACGGCTTCTTCTCGCACTTGGTCTGCCGCCTCTTCAAAGGCGCGCGTCTCAACCGTGGGGCGCATCGCGTCCCACATCAGGGGGAAGAACTTTTCGTAGCCCGCCCACGTGCGGAAGTTCAGATTGATGCCCGTCACCCTGAGGCACTGTTTGATCTCATGGTAGGCACGCTCTATCTCGCCCTCGGCCTCCCTCTCAGTCACCTGCTTCGGTTTTCCCAGCCCGAACATTTTTTTACCCTCCTTTGCCATTTCCTCCATAATAGCCTGTGCTTCCAACTGACGCGCCTAAACTAAGCAATCTTTAATTCCCCGCGCCGACCAAGCGCACGATCACTTTGTTGCCGCGAGCGTCGCCCACCATTACGGCGACCTGCCCGCGACGCAGGAAGTAGACGCTGGCCGCGCGGTCGTCGGGCCGCCACGCGTCCGCGCCCTTGCGGTAGCGCCGCGAGCGCCCCAGCGAGCGGTCGCGCGGCAGGTGCTCCAGCACCAACCCCGTCAGCGCCTCGCAGTCGCGGTGAGACTTGAATTCCGCCTCCCTTTTCTTTGGCATAGCCGGACACTACCAGAGAGCCTTCGCCGACTCTCCCGCACACACGTCTGCCATCCGCTCGCCGAATCCGCTGCGGAGAAATGAGGGAACTTTGATCTCAGGGGAGGACGAATATTAGCACTGCGACGCGCAGTTCTTACGTTAGTCCGCTAACATCAATCCGAGTATTTTTATTTGCCTCGGCAGGCGGTGAATGCAACCTCGCTTACACAACGATCCGTATAAACATATGACGACCGTCGCAAAATGCCTCTTTCTTGCAGTAAGGCAACAGAGATGAGGAGATGGAGATGGCCGAATGGCGTATGACCGGAACTTACTTCAAGAATTGCAACTGCGACTAGAGCAATTAGAGGCCACACCTCAATCATCTCGCCAAGCACGAACCTCATACCATATAGCTAACATCGGAGGCGCTCGTCGGGTAGGCATAGATCATCGTCTTTAACTTATCCGCGCTTAGCCCCGCACGGATGGCGAGGGCGAAAAGGTTGATGACCTCCTCGGCGTGCGGCCCCAACAGGTGCGCCCCTAGTATCCGGCGGCTGCCCTCTTCTACCAACACTTTGAAGCCGGAATGTCTCACGACTATCCGGCGCGAGGAATACCAGCCGGACGTGTCTTCGTGTTTGGTCGTAAACTTCAACCCTTGTGACTTGGCCTGATCTTCATTCAACCCCACGGAGGCCAGTGGCGGCACGGTGAAGACGACCGTGGGGACTCCCGTGTGGTCCGGCTTGCGGTGATTGCCCTTTAACAGATTGCTTGCGACGACGTGCCCTTCCATGCCGGCGACGGGCGTCAGAGGCAGTCCGCCGCTCGCCGCGGCGTCGCCCGCCGCATAAACGGCAGGGTTCGACACGCTCTGGAGATACTCGTTGACCGAAACGCCCTGCTTCTCACGCCTGACGCCCGCCTTTTCGAGATCGAGGTCGTCAATATCGGGGACGCGCCCCGCGCCGTGAACCAGCATGTCAGTCTCAAAGCTCTGCCGACCCTGATCCGTAGAAGCCTTGACGACGAAATGGCCGCCGTCTCGCTCGACAGCTTCAACGACGGCGTTCAGGCGAATGTCCACGCCTAACTCGCGCGTGGCCTGTACGAGTCGGTCAACCAGATCGGTATCAAAGCCCTCAAGGGGACGCGCGCCACGGTGAAGAATTTGCACCCGCGCGCCTGCGCGGGCCGCGACGTGCGCGAACTCGAAGGAGATGTAGCCGCCGCCGACGAAGGTGATTCTTCGAGGTAGTCGTTCAACCTCCAGAAACTGGTCGCTGGTCGTGAGGTGTTCTTCGCCGGGAATGTTCAGCGTGACCGGCTTGGCCCCGGCGGCTATCAGCACGAAACGCCCGGAGAGTGTATCGTCGCCCACCTGTAGGGTCGTCTGGTCGAGGAAGCGTGTGCGCCCGTGGAAGGCGGCGATGCCGGCCTCTGCGTATCCTTTCTCCCTGTTAGCGGGAACGGGATCGGTGAACGTCCTCTTGAAGCGCATCAGCGCCGGCCAGTCTATCCCGGCGTCCTTCGCGGAGACTCCTTTCCCCTCCATGCGGCGCGTCCAGTCGAGCAACTCCGCCGCGCCGACGAGCACCTTCTTCGGGTCGCACCCGCGCAGGGCGCAGGTGCCGCCGAAGGGACGAGAATCAATGATGGCCACCTCCCAACCCGCCGAACGACACTTGTGCGCCGCCGTCGCTCCCGCGGCGCCGGTTCCGATCACGACGAGGTCGAACTTTCTATCCATCTCTCTCCGACTCCTCTCCGGTCGCACGCTGCTCAGGCGTTGGATCAGATGTCGTCAAGGCCGGCGCGTTGTGCTCTATCGAGAGGCGCTTGACCGTCTGGTTGACTTGCCCGAGACAGCACACGCCAGCCGGGTTGCGTACCTCACAGGCGCACATGCCCGCCTTGATCAGTCGGCTAATCCGCGCCGGGATCGTGCTCGTCCCCGTGCGCGCAATCTCTTCACGCGCGTCGCCCTCGGTGAATCCGAAGCAGTAGCAGATGGGCCGCGCGTCCCCGCTCGCTTTTGCGGTGACGAGTTCGCGCACGTCTTCGACGGTGAAGCGCGTCCCGCATTCGCCGTAATAGACCACCGGGCAAACCGGGTCCGGGCAGAAGCGGTAAACGTCTTCGTTCGCCCGGTCGAGCAGCTCGCGCCGGACGTGATGCAGCACCGTCTTTCGCTCGACGCTGCGACCTTCGCTCCCGCACTCCGGACATGCGACATCCGTAGTGAGACTCGGCTCGCCAATCACACACGCGCCCGACTGTTCCGGCACATTGCAACAACCACTCATATTTTATTTCTCTCTCCATTCCTGCGCCTGTGCATCAACCACCAGCCTGCGCCGGCTACGACCAATCCGACCGCGCCCAGCGTGAGCAGCACGTCGTCTCTCAGAATGAAACCGAGTCCGAGTGTGACTAAGAGTCCGCCCAGAAGCCACGGCGCAGCGCAGCAGAGCAGGGCCAACAGAGCGCCCGCGCCGCCGACGCCGATCAGAACGCCTCCCAACTTGCGGTTCGTCGCCACCGCGCGTCACACCTCCCGTCATTTGGCCTTGTAGCCTGTCGAATCTATTGCGCGCTTGATCTGGCTGACGCCGGTCTGCTTCGGGTCGTACTCGACCCGCGCGTCGCCGCGCTCGTAGCTCACTTCCGCCGAGCGCACGCCCGGAGTCTTCTCCAGCGCCGACCTGATGGGGACCTCACAGCTACTGCAATCCATCCCCTCGACGACGACCGTCACCGTTTGGAGGGCCGCCTCAGAAGATGCGCCCTCCGTGTTTGCCACCCCCGCCGGTTGCGCTGCCGCGGGCGGCTGCCTGTGCATGAAGGCGGCGACGTGGCCCGCGTAGTAAGGCGAGAGCGCGAAGGCGAGCACGGCGAAGGCCCCGACCCAAAGCCCGACTCGGCCCGCGCGGCTGGCGGGTTTGACGGCGCAAGCCTCACCCGGCGCGCACGCCGCGCCGCGCCGGAAGTAGGCGCGGTAGAAGCCGAAGGCCAGCAGCAGCACCGCCGCGCCCAGCAGGTACGGCCTTGCGCCCTCGAAGGCCGCAGCCGCGCTGAAAGCGCCGAGGCCCAGTCCCGCAAAGATTAGTGGCCCGATACAACACAGGCTTGCGGCGACGGCGGCTATGATCGCGCCGCCCGTCGCCAGTCTTTCTTCTCTCATTTCTTCTTCCTCCTATTACTCTCGCCGGCGGATTTTGGTGTGCGCCGCGACGCCGCAATGTCCACAAGCACCGGGCAGGTGGCCGCTTCCCCCTGTAGGCTCAACTCGCGCTCGCACGCCGACAGGTGACGGGCGAGCGTGCCGCGAAATTCCTTCATCGCTTTCATCCTCTCGTCCAGTTCCGCGAGCTTGGCGCGCAGCAGGTCGCGCACGCCCCGGCATTCGTTCGCCCCGCCGCCGGCCCCGAGGAGTCGTTCGATCTCTTCAAGTGAGAGGCCGATACCTTGCGCCTGCTTGATAAAGCGGATGCGCTCGACCGCCTCCGGCGTGAAAAGGCGAAAGCCGCCCCCCGTCCGTGAGGCCAGCGGCAGCAGGCGACGGCGTTCGTAGTAACGCACCGCGTCGATGCTGACGCCGGCACGCGCGGCGACTTCTCCGATCCGAAGTTCTGATCGTGCCGTGTCGCTCGGGACCCTTCTTCGCATGACAGGGGAGATTCTACACTCTGGACTTAGCTTCAGAGTCAAGCGAGAATCCGCGCACGCCGAGATGCCGGAGCGACAACTCATCGAGGAGGCCGACGCGTCTCTCGTGGCAGATCAGTTCCAAGCCGCCGTCGAGCTGCATCACGCGCTCGTGGACGGTGTTGACGCGCCCGTCCCAGTTGTGCGAACAGATACCAGCCCCACAGCAGCCCCGTCCACAGATTGAGCCAAGCGGACAGCTACGGTCGTCTGAGCGTCCCATCAGGCAAACGCACGAACACGTCTCTTTCGCTGATGAAGAGGAAGTTTTCGGCAACTCGGAACTGCTCTGCTTGGGGCGAGAGGCGCGACGGTCAACCCTGATCCCCACCGTCTGACTTGCCGACCGCGAGCTTTGTCAGTAGGGCGGCGATGCCTTCCGGCGAGAGAACGTATGTCGCCGCGCCGAGGCTTACAGCCTCGCCGGGCATGCCGTGGATGACGGAACTCTCCTTGTCCTGCGCGAGAGTAATCGCTCCCCTCTCCTTCATCAACAGCAGTTCGTGCGCGCCGTCTTTCCCCATCCCCGTGAGCAGCACGCCGACGGCTGACTTTCCGTAAACCTGCGACACGGAACGGAAGAGCGCGGAGACCGAAGGGCGCAGGCCGTTCTCCGGTTCGCGCTTGACCAGCATGATTCGATCAACCGCCGCGACCTCCAGGTGAAAATTGTCCGGGGCGACGTAAGCGCGTCCGGGCAGCAGACGTTCGTTGTGCGTCGCCACTGCGACCGCAAAGCCCGTCGCCTCGTTGAGCCATTCCGCGAAGCCCTGAACGAAGCCCGCCGCGATGTGCTGCACGATCAGCAAGGGCAGAGGAAAATCTTTCGGCAATCCTTTGAGGATGCGATGGAGGATGACGGGGCCGCCGGTGGATGCGCCGATGGCGACGAGTTTGATTTGCGCGGGCGCGCCTGCTCTTTCAATGCCTGCTGCCGGCGATGGGATAACGGGCGTCGCTCCGCTCAAACGCGAGCTAGACCAACGCTTCACCACCTTCACTTCCGACATCAAACGCACCGTCCGCACAAGCTCTCCGGCGGTCGCCTCGTGGTCGGGGTGGCCCGGCCCGGCAGGTCTCTGGAGCACGGCGAGCGCGCCCGCCTCGACGGCGCGGAAGCTGGCGTTCTCTTCCTCGCTGAGAGTCCCGCTGACGATGACGATGGGCGTCGGGTAACGCTCCATTATGAGGCGCGTCGCTTCCAGCCCGTTCATCTTCGGCATGCGTATGTCCATCGTGATGACATCCGGCTTCCGCTCCGCGACGACGGCGAGGGCTTCTTCGCCGTCGCGCGCCGTCCCGACGACCTTGAGCGCCGGGTCGCGGCTGAGGACGTGCACCAGAAAATCCCGCGCCACGGGCGAATCGTCAACCACCAGAACTTTAATCAAACAGGTCTCCTCACGGACTTTTTTGTACTCTTCAGATCATCCGGCGCACCGTCTCCAACAGGTTGCTCTGGTCGAAGCTGCTCTTGACGATGTAGGCGTTCGCGCCCGCATCAACCCCGCGCTCGCGGTCTTCGGGCGAGTCGAGCGAGGTCACCAGCACGACGGGCAGGTCGCTGAGTCTTTCGTCCTCACGAACCTTCGCCGTCAGCTCGAAGCCGTTCATGCGCGGCATCTCCACGTCGGAGACTAGCAGGTCATAGTCTCCGGTCTTCAACTCCGTCAGGGCGGCGGCGCCGTCAACGGTCGCCGTCACCGCATAGCCTGCCGATTCCAGAATGTTCTTCAAAAGCGTCCGCGCCGTGATCGAGTCTTCGGCGATGAGGACTGATTTTCGCTTCGCTTCCATCCCGGCTGGCGCGGACGCTCGCGCGGGCGCTGCGCCAACTTTCGCCGCCGACTTCAACAAGTCCGAGACGTTGAGGATCGGCGCAAGCTGGCCCGTGCCGAGCGCGGTCGCGCCC
>Ga0081539_10003419_pt1 | contig 19539 bp, 17 predicted proteins | sample TabmetS4T2R2_FD_71023 | JGI IMG/M metagenome (GOLD analysis project Ga0081539, IMG submission 71023) | Tabebuia heterophylla rhizosphere microbial communities from the University of Puerto Rico - S4T2R2 | ecosystem: Host-associated > Plants > Roots > Rhizosphere ...
CGGACCCCCCCCCGCCGAGCCGCACCGCGCTCGCGGGCGCGACGCCCGCGCGGGCGTGCCAGCGCACCTTCACGCCCGCGCGCCGCAGCTCGCGCTCGAACTGGCGGGCGGCATAGTAGGGCGGGTCGCCCTGGAAGCGCGCGCTGCTCCCGACCTTGAAGGCGTGGTTGAACGACAGGGCGCTCAGCGGGCCGACCCACTCCGAGACGCCGTAGCCCGAGTCGGGGCCGCCGCGCAGGGAGTCGAACCGCGACTCGTCGCCGATGACGCGGCGGTTGACGCGCGTCAGGCCGTTGACGGCGAGGACGCGGGCGAGCTCGCGCGCCTCGGCGCGGCCGAACTCGGGGTCGCCGCCGCCGACGAGGTACAGGTTCCCCCGCAGCACGCCGTTGTCGTTCGGCGTGGTGTCGGCCTCCACCTCGGTGGTGAGCTGGCCGTCGGGGCCGTAGCGCAGCAGCGCCGTCGACGTCGTGTAGAGCTTGTTCACCGAGGCCGGGATCCGCGGCACGTCGGGCGCGCGGGCGTACAGCGCGGCGCCGCTGTCGAGGTCGACGACGTAGGCCCCCGACCACGACCCGACGCGGTTCATCTGGCGGTCGAGCGCGCGCACGGTGCCCGCGGGGCCCGCGGCCCGCGCGGCGGGCGCGAGGGCGGCGAGGAGCACGGCGGCGAGGCAGGCGAGTCGGGCCATCGGCGGTAGGAAACCCCGGTCGGCGGCGGAAGTCGCGCGGCGGCCCCGCCAGACGGCACCGTACACTGCGTCAACAGGGATGGGGAACGTCGTCGAGCTCGAAGGTTCCGGACGACCACGCAGGCGCCGCCGGAAGGCCTCCAAGACCGCCCTCGTCCTGGGCGGCGGAGGCTTCACGGGCGGCGTCTACGAGATCGGCGCGCTGCGCGCGCTCGATCTGCTGGCGGTCGACACCACGGTCAACCAGTTCGACGTCTACGTCGGGACCAGTGCGGGCGCGCTGATCGCGGCGCTGGCGGCGAACGGCGTGACGCCGGAGCAGATGATGCGGGTGGTCAACGACCAGGTCCCGCAGCCGTTCGGCGACGTCTCGCTGGACATGCTGCTGCGGCCGAACTACCGCGAGTTCGTGTCCCGCGGGCTGCGGCTGCCGCTGCACCTGGTCGGGGTGCTGCGGGAGCTCGGCAAGTCGCTGCCCGCGCTCACCCCCGTCGACCTGGCGATCGCGCTGGCCGACCTCCTGCCCTCCGGCCTGTACACGGGCTCGGGGATCGAGGAGTACGTGCACTCGGCGCTGTCGGACCCCGACCGGACCGACGACTTCCGCGAGCTGGGCTGCGAGCTCTACCTGGCCGCGACCGACCTCGACACGTGCGAGCGCATCGTCCTCGGCGGGCCGGGCTGGGACGACGTGCCGATCTCGGGGGCCGTGCGCGCGTCGGCGGCGCTGCCGATGGTCTACCAGCCGACGCGCCTGAAGGACCGCGAGCTCGTCGACGGCGGCATCGTGTCGACCACGAACCTGGATATCGCGGTCGAGGCGGGGGCGAAGCTGATCATCGTCGTCAACCCCCTGGTGCCGTACGTCAACGACTTCACGAAGGAGATCCCGACGCTGTTCGGCACCCGCACGCGGCGCGTGTCGGACATGGGCTTCCCGAAGATCGGCTACCAGACGTTCAAGCTGCTCGCCTACCAGCGGCTGCACGACCTCGCGCACGGCTGGCGGGAGCGCTACCCGGGCGTGGACATCGTGCTGATCGAGCCCGACACCGACGACGAGCTGATGTTCCAGACGAACATCCTCAACTACCGGTCGCGGCTCCAGGTGGCGCGCCACGGCTTCCAGTCCGTCACCGTCAAGCTCGCCGCCGACTACGAGAACCTGCGCGAGGTCGCCGGCCGCCACGGGATCGAGATCTCCGCCACGCGCGTGCGCAAGGTCGTGCGCCACTTCCAGGCCGAGAAGGGCGAGAACGCGCCCGCCTGGCGGCGGATCCTCGAGCAGACCACCGGCGCGCTGCTGCGCCAGTCCGCGGGGGACTGACTTTTCGCGCCGCCGCCTATTGGCGGTATGCGCCTGTTCCTCTTCCTCCCCCTGATCCTTCTGTTGGCCGCTCCTGCACGGGCCGGCACGTACGAGGTGCAGACGCTGTCGGCGGCCTCGCCCGGCTTCGACGGCTGGTCGCCGTCCGTGTACGCCCCGCGGGGGTACGTGGGGGTGCCGGCGGGCCCGGGAGGGCTGGCCGTGCAGTTCCACACGCGCGGGCTGTTCGACCGCGGGGACATCGGGGCGTGGGTCTTCACGGCGCCGCCCGACACGACGATCGTGGGGTGGGAGGTCGAGCGCGCCGTGTCGGGCATCGGCGCGGGCGGCTGGAACACGCTGTTCGCCGCGACCGGCGACGGCCGCGCGCGCTTTCTGTACAGCGACGTCCCGTCGCAGAATCGGCCGTGGGCCGTGATGCACGCGGGCGCGCTGGCGGCCGGGCACGTCACCGCGATGCTGCGCTGCGCCGGCCCCGGCCCGTGCCGGCCGGCGCCGATCGCGACGTTGCGACTGCGCAACTCCCGCGTGCTGCTGGACGACGCGTTCGCGCCGGTCGCGTCGGCGCCGCAGGGCGACCTGGCCGGGGCGGGGCCGCTCGCGGGCACCACGGCGCTGTCGTTCACCGCCACCGACCGCGGCGCCGGGCTGTACCGCGCGTACGCCGTGGTCGACGGGCGGCGCCTGGAGCCGGTGGAGATCGGCGACGCGCGCTGCCGCGCGCTGCTCGCGGGTGGCGGCGCGTACGTGTTCGGCTACCGGCGGCCGTGCCCGCTCGGCGGCGGCGCCGTCGTGGCGATCGACACCACCGCGCTGTCCGAGGGGCGCCACACGATCGCGGTCGCCCTCGAGGACGCCGCCGGGAACGCCGTGACGGTCTACGGGCCGGCCACGCGCGTGGTCGACAACGTCCCCGACCCGCGGCCGCCCGCGCCGCGGCCCCGCCCGCGCCCGGCGCTCCCCGCACCGGTCCTGGGCGTCACGGCATGGCTTGAGCGCGGCCGCCGTCGCGCTGCGGCGATGACCGTGCGCTACGGCGAACGCGTGCGCATCCGCGGGAGGGTCGTCGTGCTCGCGGGCGGGCCTGCGAGCGCGGCGGGCGGCGCCGCGCTCGACGTCGCGGAGCGCGTGGCGCTGCCGCGCGCCGCGTGGCGCGCGCTGACCGGCATCCGCGCGCTCGCCGACGGCCGGTTCACGGCGTTCGCGCGCGTGGGGCCCTCGCGGCGGCTGCGCATCGTGGCGCCAGGCGGCGACTCCGTGTCGCTGACCGTGCGCGTGCGGGCGCCCGTGAGCGCCCGGCTCGTGCGCGGGCGCGTGCTCAGCGGCCGCCTGCGCGGCGGGTACGTCCCGCCGGGCGGCGCACTCGTCGAGCTCCAGGCGCGCTCCGGCGGGCGGTGGGTCACGCGCCGCGTCGTGCGCACGTTCACCAGCGGGCGCTACCGGGGCCGGCCCGGCGCGCGCGGCCCGCTGCGCGCGCGCGTGCCGCGCCAGCCGTGGCTGCCGTTCGCCGCCGGCGTCAGCCTTCCGCGTACAGCCGGTCGAACAGCGCCTCGTACTTCTCGTTGACGACGTTGCGCTTGACCTTCAGCGTCGGCGTCAGCTCGCCGGTCTCCTGGGAGAGGTCGTGGTCGAGGATCGCGAACTTCTTGATCTGCTCGACGCGGGCGTACTTGGCGTTGACCTCGTCGAGCACGCCCTGGATCAGCTCGCGCACCTTGGGCTCCTCGGCCAGCGCGGCCGGGTCCTCCGGCAGGCCCTGCTCCTTCGCCCACGGCGCGATCTCCTCGGGGTCGAGCGTGATCAGCGCCACGGGGTAGGGCCGCCGGTCCCCGTACATGATGGCCTGCGAGACCCAGCGCGACTGCTTGAGGTCGTTCTCCAGGTTCGCCGGCGTGAGGTTCTTGCCGCCCGCGGTGATGATGATGTCCTTCTTGCGGCCGGTGATCGAGAGGTAGCCGTCCTCGTCGATCGAGCCGAGGTCGCCGGTGTGCAGCCAGCCGTCCTCGATCGCGCCGAACGACTTGTCCTGCATCTTGTAGTAGCCGCCGAAGATGTGCGGCCCGCGCACGAGGATCTCCCCGTCGTCGGCGATGCGGATCTCGGTGCCCGGCAGCGGCCGGCCGACGGTGCCGAACTTGTAGTCGCCGACCGTCGAGACCGTCGACGCGGTCGCGGTCTCCGTCATGCCGTAGCCCTCGAGGACGGGCACGCCGCAGGCGTAGAAGAACTCGAGGATCTCGCGCGCGATCGGGGCGGCGCCGCTCGTCGCCTGTCGCAGGCGGCCGCCGAAGACGTTGCGGACGTTGGCGAACAGCTCCTGGTCGGCCTTGTCGAACGCGGCCTTGAGCTCGTCCGGCACCGGCCGGCCGGCCTCCTCGAGCTGGCGGACCTTGAGCCCGAGCTGCGTGGCGGCGCGGATCTTCTCCGGGTCGCCGCTGGAGGTCACCAGCGTGTAGATCTTCTCGAAGATCCGCGGCACCGAGGGCAGGTAGTGGGGCTTGATGGCCATCAGCTCGCCGACGATGCCCTTGGGATCGCCGCCCCAGTACGCGATCCGGCCGCCGAGGTCGAGCGCGATGAGCTGGATCAGCAGCGCGAACGAGTGGGCGAGCGGCAGGTAGAGATAGACGGTCTCGCCCTCGTGGAGGATGGCCGCCGACTCGCACATCGTCACCACCGAGCGATAGTTGCCGTGCGAGAGCACGCAGCCCTTCGGCGGCCCCGTGGTGCCCGAGGTGTAGATGAACGTGTACGGGTCGTCGGGCTGGACCGCGACCGCGCGCTCGCCGACCTCGGCGCGATCGCGGCCGCGCCCGCGCTCGCGCAGCTCGTCGAGCGTGACGGCCCCGTCGGCCTCGCCGTCGAGGACGATCACGGCCTCGAGCGCCGGCAGCCGGTCGCGCACCTCGGCGATCTTGGCCGCCTGCTCGGCGTCCTCGGCGAAGAGGAAGCGCGACTCGGAGTTGCCGGCGACCCACTCGCACTCCTGCGGCGAGTTGGTGGGATAGATCGGCACGACGACGCCGCCGGCGCTGGCGATGGCGAAGCTCGCGTACGTCCATTCGACGCGGGTCGAGCACAGGATGGCGGCCCGGTCGCCGGGCGCGAGGCCGAGATCGATCAGCCCGCGCGCGACCTCGGACACGATGTCGCCCACCTCGCGGTAGGAGACCTCGACCCAGTCGTCACCCCGCTTGAAGGTCGCCGCGACCTGATCTGCGTACTTCTCGGCCGCGAGGCCCATCATGTCGGCGATCGTCGACGACCCGGTCGTCTCGGTCACCCGGGGTGCCGTGCTGGACTCCATGCGCTCCACTCCTCCTCGGGAACTCCGGAGCGCGATTTTAGTGGCGCCGCGGAGGCGCCGGCGGCCGTCAGGCCGTGGCTACTTGACTTCTGCCGCTCGCGACGGAGTCGAACTCGGTGAGGTTCGCGAGGAACAGCGTCTTGTCGATACGGCCCTGGAAGATCGGCACGCCCATTTCCATGCACTTCTCGATGACCTCGCGACGCTCCATGCCTGCCTCGCGCGCGAGCTCCGTGGGCGTGAGATGGATTGCCATCAGACCGATGCCTCCTGTGAGGTTTGCCACGTGGCCAGCCAAGGTAGCGCGCCAGGCGGACGTCATCAACAACAACTCCTCAATACGGGCTAAACATTGGTCCGTCAGACCGGATTCGGGATGTCCACCCAGACGTGCTCGATCCCGAAGCGATCCGCCAGCCAGTCGCCCAGCGCGCGCACGCCGAACGTCTCCGTGGCGTAGTGGCCGGCGGCGACGAAGTGGATCCCCGCTTCCCGCGCATCCGCCATGACGTGCTCGCGCGGCTCGCCGGTGAGGAACGCGTCGAGCCCGAGCGCGATCGCCTCGCCGAGCGCGTCGGCGCCGGCGCCCGAGACGATCCCGATCCGCCGCACGAGCGCCGGGCCGGCGTCGAACACCGTCGGCTCGCGACCCGTCACCTCGCGCACGCGCGCGAACAGGTCCTCCGCCGGGATCCCCTCGCCCGGGAACGTCCCCGCACGGCCGATCGCCTGGCCGCGGGATGTCCCGAACGGCTCGTGGCGCTCGCAGCCGAGGCGCTCGGCGAGGATCGCGTTGTTGCCGACCTCCGCGTGCGCGTCCTCCGATCAGCGCCCGCTGGGCCGAGACGCCGGTCACGACCCGCGTGATCTCGTCGCCTCCGGGCACCTGGAGGCCGTTCGGACCGAAATCCCGGAAATCCCCTGGACTCAGCCGTTCGTCGAGCGTGGAGACGATGGAGGTGAGTCTTGTCACGAAAACGGGAACAAGGTGTCCGTCCGGCTTTAACGGACGCACACGTTCATTTGAACGCTAAAATGCCCTGGACTGCGCTGGCGGACGTGGTCGTACGGGAGGAAATACTTGACGCTCGCAGGAGGGACACTCCACCGTGGGTAGGGGTTTGAGCGGGATCGCGACGCCGACCCGCATCGTTGCAGAACCTGTCGCCGCCGACGACAACCAGCTCGTGGCGGCCGTCCGCCGGGGCGACGACCGTGCCTTCGAGGCGCTCTACTCGCGCTACAACCGCCGCATCCACGCCTATGTGATGGGCATGGTCAAGGACCACGGCCGCGCCGAGGACATCACGCAGGAGGTCTTCGTCTCCGCGCTGCGCCGGATGCGGGAGACCGAGCGCCCGATCGCGTTCAAGCCGTGGGTCTACGAGATCGCCAAGAACGCGTGCATCGACCAGTTCCGGCGCTCGCGCCGGGCCGAGGAGGTCTCGCTCCAGGCCGACGACGGCCTCGCCCCGTCCGACTACGGGCGGCTCGTGGGCTCCGATCCCGCGCCTGACGACGCCGTCGCCGCCAAGCAGGAGCTCGACAACCTGTGCGGCGCCTTCGGCGGTCTCTCGGACACGCACCACGAGATCCTCGTCCTGCGCGAGCTGGAGGGCCTCTCCTACCGCGAGATCGGCGACCGGATGGGCATGAGCCGGCCGGCCGTCGAGAGCACGCTCTTCCGCGCCCGCCGGCGCCTGACCGAGGAGTACGACGAGCTCGTCAGCGGCGCGCGCTGCCTGCGGATCCAGAACCTCATCGTCACGGCGACCTCGAACCGCCTGGGCACGCGCGACCAGCGCCGGCTGTCGCGCCACGTCGCGTACTGCCAGACCTGCCGGCGCGAGGCGCTGGCGGCCGGGCTCGATTCCGCGATCCTCACGCACGTCCCGCTGCGCAAGCGGGCAGCGGCCAAGGTCGCGGCGCTGCTGCCGTTCCCCATCTTCACGCGCTGGCGTGGCGGCGGTGGGGACGGACCGGGGTACATGGCCCAGGCCGGACTCTTCTCGGATCAGCTCGCCGGGGGATGGGGCAAGCTCGCGACGGCGGCCGCCGTACTGGTCGCCGGGCTCGGTGCCGCCGAGGTCGGGACCAAGGTCGCGGGCAGCCACGACAACACCGCGGCGCCCAAGCGCGCCGCCGCACAGGGTGCCGCCGCCAAGCCGGGCGCCAGGGGGGCTCAGGCCAAGGTCAGCACGGCCGGCGCACCGGCGAAGAGCCCGGCGGCATCCAAGCGGACGCAGCGGCGCGGGGCAGCGCGCCGCGGCGCCCGGCAAGACTCGCGCGCCGGCTCCGGCGCCACCTCGTCCACCGGCACGCGCACCACGACGGCCGCTGGCGGCGGCGGCGGGGCCGGCAGCGGCGGCGGCGGGTCGGTCGGCGGAGCGCCGCTGGGTAGCGTCGGCGGCGGCGGGGCCTCGAAGGTCCCGGCCGTGACCCTGCCCGCGACCACGGGCCAGGACCCGAGCGCGCCGCTCAAGGCCGCCGCGGGCGACGTCGTGACGCCGGTCGTCGAGCAGGCCACCGGGACCGTCCAGAACGTCACGCAGCCGGTCGTCAAGGCGATCGACGACGCGGCGCAGAAGGTCCCGGACGCCGCCGGCGTCCCGATCCCGCCGCTGCCGTAGCGGCGCGAATCGAACCCGCGGCCAGCGGCTAGACTCCAGGGCAGTCGGGGCGTGGCGCAGCCTGGTAGCGCGCACCGTTCGGGTCGGTGAGGTCCCCGGTTCAAATCCGGGCGCCCCGATTGAAGCGGCGAGGTCGGCCGGCTCGCTTGGCATCTGGGACCAAGGTAGATAAAGTGGTGGTCTAGGAGGTCGATTACCACATGGCATTGACCCTTGATCCCCAGATCGTCGAGCGCGAAGCGGTGACCGCCGACTTCACGGCCGTCGCCGGCTGGCTCCAGGACAACCTGGGGCAGCAGCTCACGGCGTACCTGGCCGGGCTGCGCGATCCCAAGGTCGTCGGGAAGTGGCGCAGGGGCACCGTGCCGCGCGCCACGTCGGAGTTCCGCCTGCGCACGGCGTACTCGGCCGCCCGCATGCTCGTGGACGCCTACGGCGCCAACACCGCGCGGGCGTGGTTCCTCGGAAGCAACAGCAGGCTGGACGACGAAGCGCCGGCGTGGCTGCTCCGTCACGCCGGCGAGCCGGGCGATGTGCGGTTCCTGGTGCCGGCCGCCCGGGCGTTCGCCGGGAGCGCGGACTGACCGCTTCGCAGTCCGTCTGGAGGCTCGGCCATCGCTCCGGGCCACTCGACTTCGTGCCGTACGAGCTGTGCAGCTGGCAGCACCGCTGGGACGACCCCTGGCGCGAGTACCGGACGCTCTACTGCGCCGAGGGCGCGCTCACCTGCCTGCGCGAGGTCCTCGCCGATCTGCGCCCGAACGCCAAGGCCATCGCCGAGCTGACGGCGCTCTTCGGCGACGAGACGCGGGCTCTGGAGGGTGTCGGGGACGTGTCCGCGCAGTGGCGGGACGCGCACCAGCTCTGCCCCGCGCTGATCGTGAGCGACCGCCCGTTCTGCCACGTCGATGCCGACGTGGAGCTGCGGAACGCGCTCGAGCGCGAGCTGGCCGCGTTGCTCGCCCGCCACGGCATGGAGCACCTCGACGTCGCGCAGGTGCGCAGCAGGGACCGCATCGTCACCCAGACCGTGAGCCGAGCGCTCTACAAGCGCAACTACGCCGGGGTGCGCTTCGGCTCGAACCTGGACGACCAGCCCTGCTACGCGCTCTTCGAGGGTCGAGCCGAGCTCGAGCCCGACGGGAGGCCGCACGACCTGACGACCGACCTCGAGCCGCTGCGCCGGGTCTGCGAGGAGTTCGGGCTGCGGCTCGTCTGACGATCTCCCTCGTCCGGGCAGGTCAAGGCGACGGCGGCTACTAGCGGGGCAGGGCGGCGGGCCGTGGGGTCGGCCGCGTCGTTCCGGGTCGCCGGCCGAGCGGGCCGTACGCGCGGTCGATGGCGTCGAGCAGGCTGGCGTAGCGCCAGTGAGCGTGCGAGTTCATGGATACGACTGTGAACGAGCGGCGCCCTCTACGAAATCCCGGAAACCCTCAATCTTTGGGCCGCCGCCCAGGATGGCCATCGCCGCGTTGCGGCCCGGGATGCCGCTGACCCCGCCGCCGCGCCGCGCGCCCGCGCCGCCCAGCTGCACGTTGGCGATGCCGGTCTCGGTGCCCCAGGCGCCCTCCTCGTCCTCGTGCTCGGCGAACGGCCACGCGAGGTCGCGGTGGAAGATGTTCCCGCGCGGCATCGCGAGCTCGTCGTCGAGGTCGAGCGGCGTCTTGGCCTCCAGGCACGGCGCGCCGTCCGGCGTGCGCAGCAGGCAGTCCTCGATCGGCTCGTCGAGCACCGCATCAAGCGACGCGAGCGTGGCGGCCAGCGCCTCGCGCGTGCGCGCCGCGCGCCCGCGCTCGAACAGCCGCGCCGGGGTGTGCAGCGCGAAGAGCGTCAGCGTGTGGCCGTCGACGTCCGGGCCGAGGATCGTGCGGTCGGTCAGCGAGTGGCAGTAGATCTCGCACGGCACCGGCTCCGGCACGTCGCCGCCGCGCGCGGCCGCGAACGCCGCCTCGAGCTGCGCGTAGGTCTCGTTGACGTGGAACGTGCCGGCGAAGGCGTCCTCGGGCGCCACGGCGCGGTCGCGCAGGCGCGGGAGGCGGCTGAGCAGCATGTTGACCTTGAGCTGCGCGCCCTCGGGCAGCTCCCCGTCGTCGCGGCCGAGCAGGCGGTCGAGCACCGCGGGCGCGCACGCTGCGACCACGTCCCGGCAGGCGATCTCCCCGCCCTCGAAGCGGACCGCGGCGCTGCGCCCGTCGGCCTCGATCGCGGTCACCTCGGCACCGGTGACCAGCTCGGCGCCGGCCGCGGCGGCGCAGCGCGCGAGCTCGGCCGTCAGCGCGCCCATCCCGCCGACCGGCACGTCCCAGGCGCCGGTGCCGTTCCCGATCACGTGGTAGAGGAAGCAGCGGTTCTGCCGCAGGCTCGGCTCGTGCGCGCTCGCGAACGTGCCGATCAGCCCGTCCGTCAGCGCGATGCCGCGCAGGACGTCGTCGTCGAACGCGGCCTCGACCGCCTCGCCGAGCGGGCGCTCGAAGAGCGCGTCCCAGGCCGCGTCGTCCCCGATCCGGCGGCGCATCTCGTCCCGGCTGACGAGCGGCTCGAGCAGCGTCGGGAAGACCGCGCGGGCCACCCGCGCGGCGCGGTCGTAGAACGCCTGCCAGCCGTCGAACCCGGCGCCCATCGACGCGCGCGTGCGCCCGGGGTCGGCCGTGTCGACGAGCACGCCCGCGTCGGTGCCCGGAACCGGCGTGTAGGAGGAGATCCGGCGGCGGCGCGTCGTGAACCGCAGGCCGAGCTCGTCGACGAGCGCGCGCGGAAGCAGGCTGACGAGATACGAGTAGCGCGACAGCCGCGCGTCCACGCCTCCGAACGGCGCCTGCGACACCGCGGCGCCGCCGAGATGCCCGCTGCGCTCGAGCACGACGACCGACCGGCCGGCGCGCGCCAGGTACGCCGCCGCGACCAGCGCGTTGTGCCCGCCGCCGACCACGACCACGTCGCAGCGGCGCCTCATGCCACCGCCACCTTCGCGCCGACGAAGCGCAGCGCCAGCATCGCGCGATCGTCGACCGCCTCGCCGGCCTGGAAGTCCCGCAGCGAGCGCTCGATCTCCGCGAGCACATCGGCCGGCGCGTCGCCCGCGCGCGCCATCGCGTCGTAGAGACGCGGCTCCCCGAAGCGCGCGCCCTTTCCCGGCGTCTCGGTCACGCCGTCCGTGTAGAAGAGCACCGTGTCGCCGACGGAGACGGGGACCTCGGTCTCCGTCCAGTCCTCCTCGCCGCCGATCCCGAGCAGGACGCCGTGATCCCCCAGCGGATCGGGCGCCGCGCCCGCGCGGCGCAAGAGCGGCAGCGGGTGCCCCGCGGACGCGACCGTGAGCCGCGCGCGGTCCGGCTCGGTCTCGACGAGCGCACAGACCATGGTGACGAGCGAGAGCCGCGCCTGCTCGCGCAGCGTCGTGTTGACGCGCGCGAGGACCCGCGCCGGGCGCGGGTCGAAGCGCGCCGCCATCCGCGCCGAGTGGCGCACCAGCGCGGTCAGCGCGGCCGCCTCGACGCCCTTGCCGGTGACGTCGCCGAGGACGATGAGATGACCGCCCTCGACCGCGACGACGTCGTAGAAGTCGCCGCCCACCTCGGCCTCGCGCTCGCCCGCCTGGTAGGCGGCGTGGATCTCCCAGCCCGGGACGTCGGGCAGGCGGTCGGGGAGGAGGCTGGCCTGGAGCGTGTGGGCCACGCGCTCCTGCGCCTGGTAGAGCCGCGCGTTCTGCACCGCCGTGGCGGCGCGCAGCGCCAGGTCCTCGGCGAACGCGAGGTCGTCGTCGTCGAACACGCGGCCGCTCTCGGCGCTCACGAAGCTGATCACGCCGAGCGTCCTGCCGCCCAGCCGCATCGGCACCGCCATGCCGGAGCGGATGCCGACCTCGCGGATGATCCGCAGGTGCTCCTCGTCGACCGCGCTGGCCGCGAGGAGCTCGTCCGGGATCTCCGGGTACAGCTCGGCCGGACCGCCGCGCAGGATGGCCGGCACGCCGGTCGGCGCGTCCATGTCGGGCGGGTAGCGCTCCTGGAGCTGGTGCGCGAGCTCGACCTTGGCCGGGTCGACGTGCGCGACCGCGACGTTCACCACGTTGCCCTGCTCGTCGACCATGTCGATGCCGCACCAGTCGGCCAGCCGCGGCACGATCATGCGCGCCACGCGCTCGAGCGTCTGCTCGTAGTCGAGCGTGGAGGCGAGCAGCTGGCCCGCCTCCGCGAGGAAGCGCTGGCGCAGCTCGGCGTCCTTGGCGTCGGTGACGTCCTCGATGATGTTGATGGCCAGCCGGCCGCCGCCGGGCTCCTCGGTCAGCGTCGCCTTCGTGAGCAGCCAGAGCGCCTCGCCGGTGTCGCGGCGGACGCTGCGCGTGAGCAGCGACGGCGCGCTCTCGCCCCGCATGAGCCGGCGGCCCGGGAGGTCGTCGACGCCGACGGGAGAGCCGTCCTCGTGGGAGATCGTGAAGTTGCGGGCCAGCGCGCCCGGCTCGGCGCGCAGCACCTCCTCGACGCTCGCGCAGCCGAGGAGCCTCGCGGCCGCCTCGTTGGCGTAGACGGTCTTGCCGCGCTCGTCGTGCACGGTCACGGCCTCGCCGAGGGAGCCGAGGATCCCGTCGAGCCTGGCCTGCGCGGCGTCGCGGTCGCGCGCCAGCGCCTGGTTCGTGTCGGCGAGCGTGGTGGCTCGCTCGCGCGCCCGCGCGGCGATCACCGCGAGCAGCGCCGTGAGCGCGTAGAAGACGATCCGGTAGATCGCCGCGCCGGTCGTCAGCCCCGTGTTCCAGAACAGGCTCCCGATCCCGATCGCGAAGGCCACGACGCCCGTGATCGCGGTCTCGCGCTCGGTGCCGACGATCGCGAGCGCGAACGGCACGAGCAGCGCCGCGCTGGCGACGATCAGCGACGAGCCGCTGATCGCGATGTCCAGCACCGCGATGACGACCTGAACGCTGACGGCGGCCGCGAGACGCGTCCGGGACGGGATTGACGAGGCAGTGACCATGTGCCCTCCCGCGCGATGCTAGTGCGGGAGAGCAGTCAGCGTGTGCGCTTGGCCCGCCGGCCCGTGCAGTTGTGGCCGACGTTGCGGAACTCGCATCGGCCCGTGGCGGCGGGTACGTTGAGTCCATGCGTGCGCTCACCGTCGTCCCTCTGAAGGCCGGATCGGCCGCCGTGACCGACATGCCGGACCCCGAGCCGGGCCCCGGTGAGCTGCTCGTCGACGGCATCGCGCTCGGCGTGTGCGGGACCGATCGCGAGATCGTGGACGGCGACTATGGCTGGGCGCCGCCGGGCTCGGAGCGGCTGATCCTCGGCCACGAGTCGCTGGGCCGCGTGCGCGAGGCGCCCGAGGGGAGCGGCTTCGCAGCCGGCGACCTCGTGGTCGGTGTCGTGCGGCGCCCCGACCCCGAGCCGTGCGAGGCCTGCGCGCGCGGCGAGTTCGACTTCTGCCGCAACGGCAAGTACACCGAGCGCGGGATCAAGGAGATCCACGGGTACGGATCCGAGCAGTGGGTCGTCGAGGCCGAGTACGCGGTCAAGCTCGCCCCGGAGCTCGAGTCGGTCGGGATGCTCATGGAGCCGACGACGATCCTCGCCAAGGCGTGGGACCAGATCGAGCGGATCGGCCGCCGCGCGTACTTCAACCCCAAGCGGGCGCTCGTCACCGGCGCCGGGCCGATCGGCCTGCTCGCCGCGCTGCTCGGCGTCCAGCGCGGGCTCGAGGTGCACGTGATCGACCGCAACGAGGAGGGCCCGAAGCCTGGTCTGGTGCGGGACCTCGGCGGCCAGTACCACGCCGCGACCGTGGCGGACGTGGCCAAGGAGGCGATGCCCGACATCATCATCGAGGCGACCGGCGTGCCCGAGCTCGTCTTCGACGTCATGGAGCACAACGCCGCGTTCGGGGTCGTGTGCCTGACCGGCGTGTCGCCGCGCGGGCGCAACGTGACGGTCGACGCCGGCGGCCTGAACCGCGACCTCGTGCTCGAGAACGACGTCGTGTTCGGCTCGGTCAACGCCAACCTCGGGCACTACGCGCTGGCGGCCGACGCGCTGGCCCGCGCCGACCGCGCGTGGCTCGAGCGGCTCATCACGCGCCGCGTGCCGCTGGAGGGCTTCGAGCAGGCGCTCGAGAAGCACGACGACGACGTCAAGGTCGTCCTCGACCTCTGACACCATCGCCGCGTGGCGGCGTGGCCGGGAGAGGAGATCGAGGAGCGGGCGAGCGACATCGCCGTCGCGGCCGACGTGCTGCTGCGGCGCCAGGCGGCGTGGCGCCACCGCCGCGTCGAGACGCTGCGGGTGCTCAGCCACGAGGAGGTGCGCCGCCAGGTGTCGGTCGACTTCACCGTGCCGGAGGAGTACCGGGACCTGCTGTGCCTCTCGGACGCCGGCGAGCACGCGGTGCCGCTCGGCGTGCTCCACAAGCGGCCGCTGGTGCACTTCGACCTGCGCGACGAGGAGCAACGCGCGCTCCCGCTACTGACCGCCGACCAGGGCCGCGCGATCTCGCGCGAGCTGCTCTACCAGGTGCTCGACGGCGACCTTGCCGGCGCGGACGCCGACCCTGAGGCGGTGACGTTGGCGGCCGGGCCGCTGATCGAGGCGGTGCTGGCCGACGACGAACGGCGCCTGGAGGACCGGATCTCCGAGCTCGAACGCGACCACGGCCTCGCGCGGCTTGACGAGTTCCGCGCCATGGCGGGGCTGCTCTCCCGCAGCTTCGTGGTGTGGGCGGTGGTGGTGGACATCGACCGGCGCCGGGTGCTCAAGTTCGCGCTCGACCAGCGATACACGCAGCGCGGCGGCCTCACGTTCTACGACACGCCCGGGTGTACCGAGGCCTGGAGCTATCACGTCGAGATCGACGTCCCCGCCGACGTCCGCGCGCGCACGACGACGCTGTCCGACAACGCCACGGGCGCGGTCCTCGCGAGCGGCGACCGCGACGCCGACCGGCCGGCGCTGTACTTCAGTGCGGACGCGGCGCAGACGTACGCGAGCCCGGGGCTCGTCGTCGATTACGGCGCCGAGCGCTGGCGCTTCCTCGCCCCGGCGGCGATCGTCGCGGCGGTGATCGCGCTGGTCGTGCTCCCGCCTTGGGTGTTCGCCGACCTGCATACGCTCGCGGGCCGCGCCGGCCCGGCGATCGGCCTCGTCCTGTCCACCTCGGCGGTCTTCTCGGCGCTCGTGCTGCGCACGGACGAGCACCCGATGCTGCGGCTCATGCTCGTGCGCTATCGCCTGTGCCTGGTCGCGTGCACGATCGCGGCGCTGTTCGCCGCGGCGGCGCTCGGCTTCCAGGCGCGGGACTGGGTCATCGAGGTCACGTGGGCGGTCGCCGCCGTCGTCGCTGCCGGTTCCGCCGGTATCCTGATGTACGCGGCCATGCGTGCGCCGTCGGTGCGCAGCAGGCCGGCCGCGGAGCTGCCATGAGACTGTCGCTCTTCCCCAACGAGAGCCCCGAGCCCCTCAAGGGCGTCAGGGAGCGGGCGTCGGTCGTGCCGACGCCCGAGCGCGCCTGGCCCCGGCTGCGCCCGCGCACGCTGGCGGATGCCCTCGCGGCGCGCGACCGCCACCGCCGCATCCGCGCTAACGGCGCTCAGCCCAGCTGACGAAGAAGTCGAGCGCCTCGGGGTTGGCCAGCGAGTCGCGGCTGGCCGCCTTTTCCGGCGGCGCGCCCTGGAGGATGCGCTTGACCGGCAGCTCGAGCACCTTGCCGGACAGCGTCCGCGGCACCTCCTCGACGGCCACGATCTCGTCCGGCACATGGCGCGGCGAGCAGTCCTCGCGGATGCGCGCCCGGATCGTCGAACGCAGGTCGTCGTCGAGCTCGGCGCCCTCGCGCATGACCACGAACAACGGCATCCAGTCGCCCTCCTCGCGCGCGACGTCGACCACGAGCGCGTCCACCACCTCGTCGACCGCGAGCACCGCCCGGTAGATCTCCGCCGTCCCCATGCGGATGCCGCCGCGGTTGATCGTCGAGTCCGAGCGCCCGCTGATGATCGCCGTGCCGCGCTCGGTGATCTCGATCCAGTCGCCGTGGCGCCAGATGCCCGGGTACATCGTGAAGTAGGACTCGCGGTAGCGCTCGCCGTCGGGGTCGTTCCACATGTACAGCGGCATCGAGGGCATCGGCTGCGTGATCACGAGCTCGCCCACCTCGCCGACGAGCGGCCGGCCCTCCGGGTCCCACGCCTCGATCGCCGCGCCCAGCGAGCGCGCCTGGAGCTCGCCCTCGTACACCGGCACGAGCGGGCAGCCGCCCACGAACGCCGTGCACAGGTCCGTGCCGCCGCTGGTGGAGAACAGCCACGTGTCCTCGCCGACGTGCTCGTAGACCCAGCGGAACCCCTCCGGCGACAGCGGCGACCCGGTTGAGCCGACGGCGCTCAGCTTCGCGAGGTCCCGTCCGGCGCCCGGCTCCACGCCGGCCTTCATGCAGGCCGCGATGTACGCGGCGCTGGTGCCGAACGTCGTCACTCCGGCGTTCTCGGCGAGGTCCCACAGCACGCCCATGTCCGGTGCGCCGGGGCTGCCGTCGTAAAGCACGATCGCCGCCTCGGTGAGCAGGCCGGAGACGAGGAAGTTCCACATCATCCAGCCCGTCGTCGTGAACCAGAACAGGCGGTCGCCGGCCTGCGCGTCGACGTGCAGGTGCAGCTTCTTGAGGTGCTCGAGCAGGATCCCGCCGTGGCCGTGGACGATCGCCTTCGGCAGCCCCGTGGTCCCGGACGAGTAGAGGACCCACAGCGGATGGTCGAACGGCACGCGCTCGAACTCCAGGTCGCCGCCGGGGTCGTCCGGCCAGCCGCTGCCGTCGAGGTACCCGAGCGTGAGCACCTGCCCGCCGGTCTCGGCGGCGATCCGCTCGACGGTCTCGCGGCGGTCGAAGTCGCGGCCGTTGTAGCGGTAGCCGTCGACCGCCAGCAGCACCTTCGGCTCGATCTGGGCGAAGCGGTCGATCACCGAGCGCGGGCCGAAGTCCGGCGAGCAGCTCGACCACACGGCGCCGAGCGACGCGGTCGCCAGGAACGCCGCGACGGTCTCCGGGATGTTCGGCATGTAGGCCGCGACGCGGTCGCCGCGCTCGACGCCGAGCGCCCGCAGCCGGGCCGCCATGCTCGCGACCTGCGCGCGCAGCTCGCGCCACGTGACCTGCCCGAGCTCGCGCAGCTCGGAGGCGTGGAGGATCGCCACCGCGCCGGGGTCCTTGCCGCGGAAGAGGTGCTCGGCGTAGTTGACCTGCGCGCCGGGGAACCACCGCGCGCCGGGCATCTCGCGCGAGGCGAGCACCTGCTCGTAGCCACCCTGGACCCCGAAGAAGTCCCAGATCGAGGCCCAGAACGCGTCCAGTTCGCTGATCGACCAGCGCCACAGGTCGTCGTAGCTCTCGAAGCCCCGCTCGCGCATGTAGCGGGTCATCACGGCGCGCTCGATGAGCTCGGCGGGCGGCGTCCACAACGGCGTCGGCATCGCGCGCCATGATGCCAGCCGTGCTGCGGACGGTGACCGCCACGCGCTACGTGACCCCGCTCCGCGAGGGCGGGTCGCTGCCCGCGATCGTCGAAGCCGACGACGACGGCCTGTACGTCCTGAAGTTCCGCGGCGCCGGCCAGGGCCCGAAAGCGCTGGCCGCGGAGATCGTGGCCGGCGAGATCGCCCGCGCCCTCGGCCTGCCGGTGCCGGAGCTGGTGTTCGTGCACGTCGACCCCGAGCTGGCGCGCGCCGAGCCGGACCCCGAGATCCAGGACCTGATCGCGGCCAGCGTCGGGCTCAACCTGGGCGTCGACTTCCTGCCTGGCTCGCTGCCCTACAACCCGGCGGAGCCGCCCGGCGCCGACCTCGCCGCCGACATCGTGTGGCTCGACGCGCTCGTCGAGAACGTCGACCGCACGCCGCGCAACCCGAACCTGCTGCGCTGGCACGGCAACCTGTGGCTCATCGACCACGGCGCGTCGCTGTTCGTGCACCACGGCTCGGCCGACCCGCTCACCGTCGCCGCGCGGCCGTTCCCCGCGATCCGCGACCACGTGCTGCTGCCGGTTGCGGGCTCGATCGCGGCCGCCGACGAGCGGCTGGCCACCCGCGCCGCCCCCGCTGCCGCGGCCGCGCTGGTGCCGGAGGCGTGGAGCGACGGGGCCCCGTACGCGGCGCACCTCGAGGCGCGGCTGTCCGAGCCGCGCGAATGGGTACAGGAGGCCGACCGTGCCCGGCCGTGAGGACTTCCAGTACGCGATTGTGCGCGTCGTGCCGCGCGTCGAGCGGGGCGAGTCGCTCAACGCCGGCGTCGTGCTCTACAGCCGGCGGCTGAAGTTCCTCGCGGCGCGCACGGAGCTCGACGAGGCCGCGCTGCGCGCGCTCTCGCCGGAGTGCGACGCGCGCGGGATCCGCCGGCAGCTCGCGACGATCGAGCACGTCGCCGCCGGCGATGCGCAGGGCGGCCCGATCGCCGCGCTCGAGCCCTCCGAGCGCTTCCACTGGCTGACGGCGCCGGCGAGCACGATCGTCCAGCCGTCGCCGGTCCACACCGGGCTGACCGAGGACCCCGCCGCCGAGCTCGACCGGCTGTTCGAGCAGCTCGTCCGCCGCTAGCGCAAGTTTCCGGCTTTCGGAGCGTTGGAGCTGGTGGAGGGCCGAACAGGCGTGGCGCCCGCGACCGGCGGGCGCAAGCGCCGCGCCTGTCATCCTCCGCCGCATGAGGCGCGCGGCGGTGCTCGTGGCGGTGGGGGCGCTCGGATTCGGATGCGGCGGGAGCGGCGCCGGGGCGCGCACCCCTGCGAGCACGCCGGTGCCGAGCGCGACGGCGGCCGCCGGCGCCGCCGTCGTGGGGCGCCCGGGCCTGCGGCTCAAGCGCATCGGGAGCTTCTCGAACCCGGTCTACGTGACCGCGCCGCCCGGCGACCGGCACCGGCTCTTCGTCGTCGAGCAGGGCGGGCGCATCCGAATCGTTCGCGACGGCAGGAAGCTCGCGCGGGCGTTCCTGAACGTCTCGGGCGCGATCTCCACCGGCAGCGAGCGCGGCCTGCTGTCGATGGCCTTCGCCCCCGACTACCGGAGCAGCGGGCGGTTCTACGTCTACTACACGGCGCGCAACGGCGACGTGCGGATCGTCGAGTACCGCCGCGCGAGCGCCAACCGGGCCGCGGCCGGCTCCGCCCGGACGGTGTTGTCGGTCCCGCACCCGGTCGCCAACCACAACGGCGGCCTGCTGCGCTTCGGGCCGGACAAGCGGCTCTACGCGGGGCTCGGCGACGGTGGCGGCGGCGGCGATCGGCACGGCACGCGCGGCAACGGCCAGAACCTCGGCACGCTGCTCGGCAAGATCATCCGTATCAACCCGCGCCGGCACGGCGCCCGTGCCTACACCGTCCCGCGCAGCAACCCGTTCGTCGGGCGCAGCGGCGCGCGGCCGGAGATCTGGGCGTACGGACTGCGCAACCCGTGGCGGTTCTCGTTCGCGCCCAGCGGCAACCTGATCATCGGGGACGTCGGCCAGGACCAGGTGGAGGAGATCGACGTCGTCCACGGTGGCGGGAAGAACCTCGGCTGGCGCGTGTGGGAGGGGCGGCACCGGTACACGCCGGGCGAGAAGGCGCCCGGCGCGATCC
>Ga0081539_10003420_pt1 | contig 19537 bp, 15 predicted proteins | sample TabmetS4T2R2_FD_71023 | JGI IMG/M metagenome (GOLD analysis project Ga0081539, IMG submission 71023) | Tabebuia heterophylla rhizosphere microbial communities from the University of Puerto Rico - S4T2R2 | ecosystem: Host-associated > Plants > Roots > Rhizosphere ...
CGGCTCCGTCGCGCACGGCCGTAGCGACCGGGACGGGTGCCGGCCGTTGGCGCAGGAGGTCGTGGAGGTGGGCTTCTCGTTGGTGGGAGGGCAGCCAGAACAGGACGGGGTGGGCCGGGCCGCCGCCGAGGCGGGCTTCGGCGTAGCCGGGCAGTTTGGACAGCAGTCGGGCGAGGGGTTCGGTGCCGGTGTCGTGCTCGAGGAAGAACGCCAGTTCGTCCTCGCCGCGGCTGCTCACTCGGGTCCAGAGGCCGAGGCCGTCGGGTCGTGCCAGGCCGGTGCATTCCGCGGTGGCGCGTTGTTCGTTGGCCCACCACCGGAGTGCGTACTGGTGGTCGTGTCGGGAGTGTTCGATGAGGGAGACGAAGAAGTCGTTCACGCCGAGCAGGTGCTGCAGCCGGGGTGATTGCGAGAGCCGCAGGACGCGTTCGGCGTGGGTGGCCGGGCGTGGTGTGGAGTGGCCGTGTCGGGCGGCCATGATGGCGGCGCCGAGGGGACCGAGGGTGTAGCGCCAAGCCTCGGAGCCGGGTCGGAGCCCGTGGCGGAAGCGGTCCAGGACGCGGCGCCGGTGGAGCAGGACCAGGCGCTTGCGGGCGGTGTTGGGGTCGGTGAACGCCACGCGGGCGATCTGCTCGGCGGTGAGGACCCCGTGGTCGGTCAGGATGTCGAGCAGGTAGAGGTCGCGCGGTGTCAGGCGGCGCAGCTCGGCGAATGCTGCCGAGACGCTCTCGGCAGGGCGGCCCCGGGTGCCGGGCTGGGTTCTGGGTCGTCGCCGGCTGACGTTGGTCTCGTTGGTGTCGATGCGCTTCGTCATGAGGAACTCCGTTCAGTCGGGGACTGCGAGGGGTCGTCGGATGGGCCGGTGACATGCGGGTCTGGGTCAGGTCGGGTCGCCCACTCACTCGCCCGGTGCATGTGGGCGGGTGAGTGGGGGAGGGAATGGGTGGGTGGATGGGCGGACCAACCGGTGCCGAGGCCGTCGTCGCCCCAGCCGGCGTCATCCGTGGCTGTCTGGTCCGGGTGCCGGGTTGGCAGCGTCCTCGCGCTGGGGACGGTGAGGCGTCGCCGGCGCGCGGCGTGCTCGCGTCGTACTTCGGCTGGGAGACCGCGTGCTGCCGCCGCCCGCCGGGCTCGTCGTAGCGAGCCGGGGATCGAAGGTGGCGGCGGCTGCGTCGGCGGGCTCGCGACGTCGCTGCTGGTGAACCTCGTCTCGCAGATCGAGGACTTCGCCCCGCTGACGGTGCCCCGGTTCGCGGACAACATCGTCGACCTGCTGGCGACGGTGTTCGCCGAGGAGCTCGGCGCCACGCCGCGGCACACCCCCTCGACACAGGCGATCCGGGGACGCGTCACGGCGTTCATCGAGGCGAACCTGGACGATCCAGATCTGTCGCCGCAGGCGATCGCAGCCGCCTGCCACGTGTCCACGGGGTACCTGCACAAGCTGTTCCGCGCCTCCGACACCTCGGTGTCGCGCTTCGTCCGCGACCGGCGGCTGGAGCAGCGCCGCCGCGACCTGCTCGACCCGGGCCAGGGCGCCCTGGCGGTCAGCGCGATCGGCGCCCACTGGGGGTTCGTCGACGCCGCCCACTTCAGCCGCACGTTCAAGGCGGCGTACGGCGTCTCGCCCCGCGAGTACCGGTTGAGCCGGGACGCGTCGGGACACCTGGAGCTGACGGCGTCGGACGGACCCGAGGCCCTGCTTGACTGAGGGAGTTCTGGACTTGTCGCCGAGTGCACGGCTCGGTGGCTCCTGTCGCGTCGCCGTGGCGCGGCTTCCTACGCTCGGCGCCGTGACGGTCAACGCTTCCGGCTTCGCCTCCCGCACGGCGCTCGTGACGGGCGCCGGCACCGGGATCGGCGCCGCCACGGCCCGCCTGATCGCCGGCCGCGGCGGGAACGTCGTCCTGTCCGGGCGGCGCGCGGCGCCGCTCTACGCGCTGGCCGAGGAAATCGGTCCCGTCGCGGTGAGCGCGCCCGCGGACGTCACCGACGGCGCCGCCGTCGAGCGCGTCGTGGCGCGGGCGGTGGAGGCGTTCGGCGGGCTCGACGTCGTCGTGGCGAACGCGGGCGGCCACAGGCCCGGCGCCGCCGCCGACGTCGACGACGAGGCCTGGCGCTACAGCCTGGGCGCCAACCTCGACAGCGCGTTCGTCACGATCCGCGCCGCGCTCCCGCGGCTGCGGGCGACGCGCGGCAACGTCGTCCTCGTCTCCTCGATCGCCGGCCTGTTCGCCGGTCCGTCGGTGGTCGGCTACGTGACGTCGAAGCACGCGCTCATCGGGCTGATGCGGTCCGTCGCCCGGGACTACGGCCGGCACGGCGTCCGCGCCAACGCCGTCTGCCCGGGCTGGGTCCGGACGCCGATGGCCGACCAGCAGATGGACGTCCTCGCCGCCGGCCGCGGGATCAGCCGCGAGGAGGCCTACGCGCTGGTGTCGGCGGACACGCCGCTGGGCCGGGTCGCCGAGCCGGACGAGGTCGCGCGGGTGATCGGTTTCCTGGCCTCCGCCGATGCCTCGGCGGTGACCGGCTCGGTCGTCGTCGTCGACTGCGGCGCCGGGGCCGTCGACCTGCCGACGCTCGCGTTCGCGGACCCGCTCGAGAGCCCGCTGGAGGCGTCCCATGGCTGACGAGAACGACGTCGACGACCGCCCGCTCTCCGGTGAGCTCCGGCCGCCGGACTGGAAGGGCATGGACGACTTCGCCGCCGGCATCGACGGCAACCGGCTCCCCGCAACGGAGCTGCTCGCCGGGCAGGAGCTCACGGTCTCGGCGCCCGGCCGGCCGGACCTCCACCTGAGCTACCTCTCGGCCGACCGCGTCGCGTGGACATCGGGCGACGAGCAGGGGACCGACTGGTACGAGGCGATCGCGGTGCGGCCACACGTGCTGTTCCAGACGATCACGTTCGACGCGAAGCCGCTCGAGGCGGCGGTGCTCGTCGTCAACACCGAGACCCGGCGCACGCTGCACGTCGAGTCCGTGATCGCACCGCGGCCGACGCCCGGCCGCCCGCGCGTGAGCCAGACGTTCACCGCCGTCGTCCTGGCCGGCACCGAGCCCGGCGGCACCGAGCCCGGCGGCACCGAGCCCGGCGGCAGCGAGCCCGGCGGCAGCGCGCCCGGGCCGACGCGTGACCTGATCGGCTGGCGCGCGCTGTATCGATACAGCCCGAACCACCTCTACGAGCACGTCTATCTCAGCAGCGAGCGCTACGCGTGGCAGTGCCTGGTGGGGGAGCAGCGCGGTCACGGCGACGTCGACCTCGCGACGACGTGGTCGCTCGGCGACTCGCTCTACGTCTTCACGTTCCGGGAGTTCCTCATCCCGGTTGCCGCGACCTGGCTCTACGACCTGGACCAGATGCGCAGCACCGGAACGTTCTTCGGGCTCGCCTCGGACGGCCGGGTGCAGCGGGCGCCGGGCGGCGCGTTCATCAGCGAGCTCGGCCGCGTCGTGTACCCGGACGACCAACCGGTCTGAGAATGCCACCCGGCGGCCGGGGCGACGGAGATCTGCACACCCGCCTGCCCGGCCCGGCGGAGGGCTTCCCTACGGGGTTTCCTCGGTATCCGCCGCACGCGCCGGCCGCTGTGCGGCGGCCTCCTGCGTTGCGGCCTCCTGCGTGGCGGCCCAGGACGCGAGCAGGCGCAGGGCGTCGGCGGCCGGGGTGCCGGTGGCCGCGGTGTAGACGTTCAGGACGTGACCCGGTTCGGATGCCAGCTCCATCGACTCGTAGTCGAGATCGAGCCGCCCGACGACCGGGTGGCGCAGTCTCTTCTGCCCGCTGCGGTGGAGTTTCACGTCCTGCGACGCCCACTGGCGGCGGAACAGGTCGGAGCGGGTGGACAGCTCACCGACGAGCTCGATCAGCGCCTTGTCGTTGGGGCTGCGGCCGGCCTCCAGGCGCAGCATGGCCGCCGCGTCCCTCGCGATACGGTCGTAGTCGACGAAGAACTCCCGCGCCGCCGCCTCGCACAAGTAGGTGAACCGGGTGGCGTTCGCGGGACGGCGCGGATCGGCCGCGAGCACCGGCGCGTAGAGGGCGCGGGCCAGCTCGTTCATGGCGAGGATGTCGTGACGGGCGTTGCGCACCCAGGCCGGGGCCTCGGTCATCGCTTCCAGCACCTGCCTGACGGGCGCGCGCACCGACGTGGCGGCCGCCCGGACTCGGCGCGTCCTCGCCGGGCCGGCGGCCGCGGCGAGGGCGAGCAGATGGGCACGCTCCGCCTCGTCGAGCCGGAGGGCCTCGGCCAGGGCGTCCAGGACACTCTCGGAGACGCCGGTAAGGCTGCCGCGCTCCATTCGGACGTAGTAGTCGACGGAGACACCGGCGAGCATCGCGACCTCCTCACGACGCAACCCGGCCACTCGCCGATTTCCGCCGTAAGCGGGCAGGCCGGCCTGTTCGGGGGTGATCCGCGCGCGCCTGGTGCTGAGGAAGTCGCGAATCTGGGTGCGCAGGTCGATGGTGCCCATGCCCCCACGGTACGGAGCCTGCAATCGGGTAGGGAGGTACTGCCAGTACCGGTCACGAGAGGCACTCCCAGAGGCGCGCCCACAGGCGTTGACTATCACCCACGCGAAGAGAGGAAGACATGACTGAGGTTCCGAGCATCACGCTCGTCAACGGCGTCGAGATCCCGGCGATCGGGTACGGGGTGTTCCAGACGCCACCGGACGAGACGACCGCCGCCGTCGAGGCCGCGCTGGCCACCGGCTACCGACACATCGACACGGCGGCCGCCTACGGCAACGAGCGCGGCGTGGGCGAGGCGATCCGCCGCTCCGGACTCGACCGGGGCGAGGTCTTCCTCGAGACGAAGATCTGGATCAGCGACTACGGCTACGACGAGACGCTGCACGGGTTCGACAAGAGCGCCGGCAAGCTCGGCGTCGACCAGATCGATCTGCTGATCCTGCACCAGGCGCTGCCCGGCGAGTTCGACTTGACGGTCGGCGCCTACCGGGCGCTGGAGCGGCTCCTGTCCGACGGCAAGGTGCGCGCGATCGGCGTCAGCAACTTCATGGCCGAGCACCTCACCCGGCTGTTCGAGGCGACCTCCGTGGTGCCGGCCGTCAACCAGATCGAGGTGCACCCGTACTTCCGCCAGCCCGAGCTGCTCGCCGCGAACGCCGAGCACGGCATCGTCTCCCAGGCGTGGTCCCCCATCGGCGGGATCACCCATTACCGGGACAGCGGCCACACCAGCACCCTCGAGGACCCGACGATCGGGAAGATCGCCGCCACGCACGGGAAGACACCGGCGCAGGTGATGCTGCGCTGGCACCTCCAGCAGGGGCGGCAGGTGATCCCGAAGTCGGTGAACCCCGCGCGGATCAACGAGAACTTCGACGTGTTCGGGTTCGACCTGACCGCCGACGAGCTGTCCGCCGTCGACGCCCTCGACACCGGTCGGCGGGGCGGCCCCGCCCCCGAGGCTGTCACCCGCGAGGCCTTCCACCGCGACATCCCGGAGGCCTGATCATGATCACCCGCACGCTCGGACAGAGCGGCCTGCAGGTGTCCGCGCTGGGGTTGGGCTGCATGGGCCTCAGCCACGGCTACGGCAAGGCCGTCGAGCAGCAGGACGGAATCGCGCTGATCCGCGAAGCCGTCGACCTCGGCGTCACCTTCTTCGACACCGCGCAGGTCTACGGACCGTTCACGAACGAGGAGCTCGTCGGAAAGGCCCTGGCGCCGGTGCGCGGCGACGTCGTCATCGCCACCAAGTTCGGCTTCGACTTCGCCGGAGCCACGTCGACCGGGCTGGACAGCCGCCCCGCGACCATCGCCGCGTCGGTCGAGGAGTCCCTGCGCCGCCTGGGTGTGGACAGCATCGACCTGCTGTACCAGCACCGGGTCGACCCGGACGTGCCGATCGAGGACGTCGCCGGCGCGGTGCGCGACCTGATCGCCGCCGGGAAGGTGAAGCACTTCGGCCTGTCCGAGGCCGGGGTGGACACGATCCGCCGCGCCCACGCCGTCCAGCCCGTCACCGCGCTGCAGAGCGAGTACTCGCTCTTCTGGCGCGAGCCCGAGGACCGGATCATGCCAGTGCTGGCGGAGCTCGGCATCGGGTTCGTGCCATTCTCCCCGCTGGGCAAGGGTTACCTCACCGGCGCCATCGACGCCACGACGTCGTTCGGCGAGGGTGACGTGCGCAACAGGCTGCCGCGGTTCACCGAGGAGGCCCGCGCGGCGAACCACGCGCTGGTCGACGGCGTCTCCGCCGTAGCCGAGCGCAACGGTGCCACCCCCGGCCAGGTGGCTCTGGCCTGGCTCCTGGCCCAGCGGCCCTGGATCGCGCCCATCCCTGGCACCACCAAGCCCGGGCGCCTGCGCGAGAACACCGCCGCGGCCGCGGTCGAGCTCGGCGACACCGAGCTCAAGGAACTCACTGAGGCCTCCGCCCGCATCGCCGTCGTGAGCGATCGCTACCCCGAGGCGATGCAGAAGTGGATCGACCGGTGAGCCCGTCCGGTCGCGTCGCCGTCGTGACCGGCGCCTCGTCGGGCATCGGTGCCGCCACGGCCCGGAAGCTGGCGGCCGACGGGTACCGCGTGGCGCTGCTGGCCCGCCGCGCGAACCGGATCCAGGCCCTGGCCGAGGAGCTGGGCGGGGGCGCCATCGCGATCCGCGCAGACGTCACCGACCGGGACGCCCTGGTCGACGCGGCCGCCCGGGTGCGAACCGAGCTCGGCGGCACCGACGTGCTGGTGAACAACGCCGGCGTCATGCTCCTCGGCCCGTTCGCGGCGGAGCAGCACCCCGACTACCGCGCGATGATCGAGGTGAATCTGCTGGGCGCCATCACGGCCACCGAGGTCTTCCTCGACCAGCTCACCGACGGCGGCGGCGACCTCGTCAACATCTCCTCGGTCGCCGGGCGCACCGCACGCGCGGGCAACGGCGTGTACGCCGCCAGCAAGTGGGGCGCGTCACCCGCGGCCGGGATGCCGGTCAACTGAACGAGCGGGCAGGGTTGGCCCGCCCGCAGGTGCGTCCCCAGGGTTCGTAGGGCTGCTCCCCAGGTGATGCCGACGACGTCGTTCGGCGTGGCCAGCTGGGCCACCAGGTCGGCGGCCGCCGCCAGTCGGTCGCGCAGGCTTGCGTCGCTCGGGAACGGGCCGGTCAGGGCCAGGGCGTGACGCAGCCCGAAGCGTGACCGAAGGGCCTCGGAGAGGTCGATGTCGACGACGTCGCTTCCCTGGATCTCGATCCGTACGATTGCCCAGCCTCAGGCCCGTCTCGAGGATGCGTGCGACCTTGAAGCGTGATATCGCATGTCGTTCCGCGATGTTCCGCTTGGTCATGCCTTCCAGGTAGTACTGGCGCGCAATCGTCGCGGTCAGGAGGTGCTCAGTGTCGAGCATCGCCGACACCGTCCTGCCGGGTACTGTCCGCGGTGACGATGACCTTCACCTGCCGGCCACTGGATGCCTCGTGGAAGGCTTCGGCGACGTTCGTGAGGGCGTACTGGGCTGTGATGATCGAGTCCTGGTCGACGAGGCCGCTGGAGAGCATCGAAATCGCCTGTTCGACGTCCTCGCGGGTGTAGGTGGCGCTGCCCTGGATGCGTACCTGGAGGTCCTGGATCTCGGGCAGCGGGACGGTGACCGGGGCTGTCGGCACGCCGACCACAACGATCGTGCCGCCCTTGAGGGCGATCGCGATTGCCTGGTCGACGGTTTCCTGGATGGCCACGCAGTCGAAGACCACGTCGGCGCTGGTGCCGAGATCCGCGCGGACCGCGTCGACGAAGTCCGGTGCCGACGGGTCGTGAACCGAGTCCGCCCCGAGGGCCCGAGCGCGGTCGCGTTTCGCGGGCAGGGTGTCACTCACGGCAACACGCCGGGCGCCGGCATGACGGGCGGCGGCGAGGGTGAGAAGGCCGATGGTGCCGGCGCCGAGGATGGCCACCGTCCTGCCGGTGAGATCCGGCCCGGCGAGGCGAACGGCGTGTACCGGGGTGGACAGAGGTTCGACCAGCGCGGCGAGGGGGTCGCTGAGTACGGACGGGACCGGCAGCACGCGGTCCGCCGGCAGCACGAACAGGTCCGCCAGGCCGCCGGTCGCGGCGGTACAGCCGAAGAAGCTCATGGTGGCGCACAGGTTGTAGCGGCCGTCGAGGCAGTACTTGCAGGCACCGCAGGCCAGGATCGGCTCGATGACCATCCGTTGGCCGACCGGCACGTCCACGCCGGGGCCGGCGGACTCGATGGTGCCGACGACCTCGTGACCCGGGTGGTAGGGCAGCGACACGAAGGGGTGCCGGCCGTGGAACGCGTGGACGTCGGATCCGCAGATGCCGACCGCGCGCATGCGGACCAGGACCTCGCCGGGGCCCGGCGCGGGACGCTGCGCGCGGTGGATCTCGACGACGCCGGGTGCGTTCACCACGACCTGCCGGATCGTCTCCTCGGTCACCGACAGCTCCTCGGGGATCGCGGTGGGGTGTTCTGTCGGGTGGCGCCCTGACACGGCGAAGCCGACGAGGGAGAGCGCGACGTCGGCGTCCCCGGCGGTGGGGAGTCACGGTGAACGGAGTCTCGTGCGGGGGATTCGACCGGGACGACGGGGTTGCCATGGCCCCGCATGGCTCGGACCTCTTCGAGGAATGTCCGGTACCGCTCGCCGTACAGATCGCCGTGGACGTCGCGGGGGACGCTCGCAGGTCCCGGCTCGGTGCTGCCGACAGTGACGGTCAGGTCGGCGGCGCGGGCTCCCAGCATCGCCGCGCCGACTCCGGAGGCCGCGCCGGCCTGGACCGGAACGAGGGCGTGGCCGAGGACGTCGGCGAGCAACTGCCGCCAGCCGGGATCGGTGGTGCCGCCACCGGCCAGCCGCAGATGCGTCGGTTCCGCCGCGGGCTCGAGAACGTGGCCGAGGGCCTCGCGCAGGGCGAAGGCGACGCCTTCCAGGGCGGCGCGTAGCAGCGCTTGACGGTCGTGGCGTGGGTTGAGGCCGGTCCAGGCCGCCGTCATGGCCGGGTCCAGGTACGGGGTCCGTTCGCCGTTGAGATGCGGCAGGAAGAAGGGATCGTCGAGCCGGGGGGCCGTAGCAGCGGCCGCGTACAGCTCGGGCCAGGTGACGCCCAGGGTGCGGCGGACCCAGCCGAGCGCGAGCCCGCCGTTGAGGACGGCACCCATCGTGTACCACCCGGCGGCCGTAGCCGTTCGGTAGAGGTGCGTCACCGGGTCGGCGTGCAGCGGGACGGGCAGTGCGGCGACCGGCCTGACGATCTGCGCACCGGTGCCGATGGTCAGCTGCACGGTGCCGGGATCGGTCAGCCCGCCGCCGAGGGCAGCGGCCGCGGTGTCTGCGGCGCCGGCGGCCACCGGGATGCCGGTCGGCAGGTCCAGCGACGTCGCGGCACTGGCGGTGAGGGTGCCGGCCCGTGCGTCGGACGACGCCAGGATCGGCGGCAGCTTCGTGTCGTCGAGCTCCAGCGCGTCGACGACGTCGGCGGCCCAACAGCCGGCGGCGACGTCGTAGAGCAGGGTGGCCGAGGCGTCGCTGGGCTCGGAGGCGAACTCACCGGTCAGCTGGGCTCGCAGCCAGTCCTTGGGTTGCAGCGCCCAGCGGGTCGCGGCCCACGTGGCCGCCTCGTGGACGGACAGCCACGCGAGCATCGGCCCGGCCATTCCCGGACTCAGCGGATTGGCCAGCCGGGCCAGCGTGCTGGACGGCAGGCTCCGGTATGGCGTCAGCTGTGACACGGCGCGCGCGTCCGACCAGAGCATCGCCGGGCGCAGCGCTCGCCCGGCCGCGTCGGTGGCCACGACACCGTGCATCTGTCCGCACAAGCCGATCGCGCAGGGCAGGCTCCCGCTCAGCGCCACGGCGGCCCGGACCGCCGTGACGGTCGCGGCGAGCCACTGCGCCGGCGAGGTCTCGCTCCAGCCGGGCTCCGGGCTGTCGACCGGGTAGTCGGCGGTGGCCTGACCGGCGACGGATCCGTCAAGGGTCACCACGACCGCCTTGACCGAGCTGGTGCCCAGGTCGATGCCGAGGACTGACCGCTGCGCGGCCTGCGGCACGGTGAACCCTCCTTTCCTGACGTGGGTGACGAGTCCGGGGTCAGGGCACGATGACGACCTTGTGCACGGTCGGGTCGCTCCGGACGGCCGTCAGGGCCTTGGAGTAGTCGCCCAGCGAGAAGCGGTGGGTGATGATCCCCTCGGTCTTCGCCCGGCCACCGCGCAGCGCGGCGATCGCGGCGGCGAACGAGGTGATCTCCGCGAACGAGCCCTTGACGGTGATTTCGCGGCGGAACACGTCGAACGGCTGGAACGTGACCCGTTCCTCGGCACGGGTGACGCCGTAGATCAGGACGGTTCCCCCACTACGGGTCAGCGGTACGCAGATCTCGCCGACCGTGGTGGCGCCGGTGGCCTCGACGACCACGTCGTAGCCGTCGCCGTCGGGTGAGGCTGCCCTGAGCCCGGCGACGTTCCCCTCGGCGTCGTCGCGGCGGATCCGGACGGTTCCATCGATGCCCAGAGCGTTCGCGGTGTCGAGCTTGAACTGGCTGGGCGCGGCGACCGTCACCGACGACGCCCCGCCGCTGGCGATCAACTGCGCCAGGAGCAGACCGGTCGGTCCGGCACCGAAGACCAGGACGCTGGAGCCAGGGCGCAGGTCAAGAGTCTCCAGTCCGTGCATGGCGCAGGCTGCCGGCTCGGCGAAGACCGCGGTGTCCCCGGGCAGGCCTTCGACCGAGAAGACCAACCGCTCCGGCACGGCCACGTGCTCGGCGAAGAAGCCGGGGAAGTTGCTGCCGTACCCCTGCAGGTTCCGGCACAGGATCAGCCTCCCGGCCAGGCAGTAGTCGCAGCGTCCGCAGTTCACGTTCGGGTTGACGGTGACCTGCTCGCCGGCACGGAACCGCGTGACGCCGTCGCCCACCTGGTCGACGACGCCGACGAGCTCGTGGCCCGGGACCAGGGGGAAGACCGCGTTGAAATCGCCTTCGTGGATGTGCAGGTCGGTGCCGCACACGCCGACCTGACCGACCTTGATGCGCACTTCCCCCGGACCTGCCTGCGGAGCCGGGACATCCTTGATCGAGTAGCTCCGCGCGGCGTCGTACACGACTGCCTTCAATGGCTTCTCCAGAGACCTCAGGGGACCGGGGTGCGGCTTGGCCGTCAGCAGACCCTAGAACATGACACCGGTGTCTGTCACCGGTGTCAGATGGCACTCGGGCGGCCTGTCACCGGTGACGGCCGAGGCGCTGGTTCCTCGCGTATCGTCGTCGGCTGTGAGGATCAACCCATGAGCACCATGCGCGACGTCGCCGAGCGTGCGGGCGTCAGTGCCAAGACGGTTTCGCGGGTGATCAACGACGACAAGTACGTCTCCGACGACGCGCGTCGCCGCGTGGAGGAGGCGATCGCCGAGCTGAGGTACGTGCCGAACCTGCTGGCCCGTACCTTCCGATCGGGGCGCGACGCGGCGATCGGTGTTGCCATACCCGATATTTCCGACCCGTTCTTCGCGGTCCTCACCCGTGAGATCGAGCAGATCGCCCGTTCTCGCGGCGTCGCCGTCTTCATCACCAGCATCGGGCAGGAAGGGTCGGAGGAGCAGGCGCGTGTGGAAGCCCTTCTGGGGCGCCAGCTCGCCGGGCTGATCACCACGCCGGTCGCGGACGACCAGTCCTACCTCCGTCCTTGGCGGGACCGCACCGCCATCGTCTTCATCGACCGGACGCCGCACGGGATCACCGGGGACAGTGTCGTCGAGGATGACCTGGGCGGCGCCCACGAGGCCACGCGTCACCTGATCGGGCACGGCCATCGCCGCGTCGCCTTCGTCGGGGACAAGACCACGACGCCCACCACGGCCCGCCGCCTGACGGGCTACCGGGCGGCCCTTGCCGAAGCCGGAATCTCCGAAGACCCCCGGATCATCGCGGTCGGTGACACCACCGAGGTCGACTCCGGAAGGGCCGTCGTCGACCTGCTGGAGCTGGACGGTCCGCCGACCGCCGTCTTCGCATCCAACGCCCGGTGCACCATCCGGATCATCCCGGCACTGCAGGGCGCCGGCCGCGGCACCATGCCACTGATCAGCTTCGGCGACTTCCCGCTCGCCAACGCCATCCAGCCACCCCCCTCCGTCATCGACCAGGACCCGGTGGCGGTCGGCCGGGTCGCCGCGACTCGCCTGTTCGAGCGCATCGACCATTCGGGGCGCCGGCTCAAGCGCAAGATCGTCCTCCCGGTGTCGTTGATCCTCCGCGGATGTTGCGACGCGCAAGCGGCTCCACGCGGCTCGCACCACCCGACACAGCCCTGACCCGTGGTGCGCCGGGCGCCCGCGGCACATCCCGCCGGCGTACCTACCGGGCCTGTCCGGCGCGGTGGCCGCCGGAGATCGAACGCCTCCGGAGCGCTGTGCCTGGCGCCGGGACGGCCACAAACGCGTCGGCGGCGTCGGCGAGTGGCTCTACGGCCACCTGGCAGGCATCCGGCCGACATCGCCGGACGTCGCCACCACCCGCTTCGCGCCCGATCGGGACGCCGACGACTGGCCTCGAGGCCTCTCGGCTGGGGGTGACGTCAACGAGCCCTCCGTCGCGGACGTCAGTCATCCGCGTGGCGTCCGGGAGCACCAGTGTGCAGACCATACGCACCGGGACCGTCAGTGGATCGCCACCATGCCAGGCCTCGGCGGGGTCACGGACCGCGACGGCGAAGGGGACGACCGCGGACGTCGCCATGACGCGGTTGACGGGCACCTGACCACGGAGGACGGACGACCTCAGCGTGTGCCGGGAGGTCGAGGCGGCGACGCCCTGAGTTCGCTGGGAACCTCGGATCGGGCTGACAGGGGTTTCGCCGTCCTTACCGGTATGTCGGATCCCATCGACTTGCGGTGGGCTCGTTGTCGTCACCCTCTAATTTCGTCGGCCGGAAGTGTCATGCACCACAGCGCTGAACGGGTCATGCGCTGCGGTGACATCATCGGGTGACAAACAATGAGCAAAGAGTGGTTATTTGAACTAGATAGTTCGCCTTAATACTCTCGGTCCACGCCACCACCCTCCTGTCCGCAACGAGCTCGTGACCCAGCGCACCGCCCCTGACCTGTGGCGTATCCCCTGACCGATGGAGAGATCGCATGCGCCGACGCATGACCCTCGCCCTCACCGCCCTTCTCGCCACCGCAGGCACTCTGGTCGCGGGACCTGCCACGCCGGCGCAGGCCGCTCCGCTGCCCGTCGAGTGGAACTGGCTCAGCGGGTTCTTCGGCAACGTGCTCGACCCGAAGACCGCACCGGCGGGCGCGAACGACTTCGGCTGCCGCGGCACCGCCGCGAAGCCGCCCGTCGTCCTGGTCCACGGCACGTGGGAGAACCAGAAGGACAACCGGGCCGCCTACTCGCCGTTCCTGAAGAACAACGGCTTCTGCGTCTTCACGTTCAACTACGGCGGCAACCCCGAGGACACCACCCAGGGGTGGAAGTCCATCGCCGCCAGCGCCGGCGAGTTCACCGCCTTCGTCGACACGGTCCGCGCCCGGACCGGTGCCGCCCAGGTCGACGTCGTCGGGCACTCCCAGGGCGGCATGATGCCGCGCTACGCCATCAAGTTCCTCGGCGCCCAGGACAAGGTCTGCAAGCTGGTCGCGCTGTCGCCGTCCAACCACGGGACGACGCTCAGCGGGCTGGCGGACCTCGGCGAGTTCCTCGGCCTGATCCCGGCGGTCGCGGCGATCCAGCCCGCGGCGATCGACCAGACCATCGGCTCGCCGTTCATGAAGAAGCTCGACACCTGCCCCAACGGCCCGAACGCCGACATCTGCCCCGGCGACACGGTGCAGTACACCGTCATCCAGACGAACGGCGACCAGGTCGTGACGCCGTACACCAACGCGTTCCTGCAGGGCGCGACGAACATCGAGATCCAGAAGGTCTGCCCGCTCGACTTCACCGAGCACCTGGGCACCACCTACTCGCAGAACTCCGCGCAGCTGGTGCTCAAGGCGCTCGACCCGACGGTGAGCAGGGACGTCTGCGTCCTGACGCTGCCCTACCTGGGCGGCTGACCGCACGGGCGGGGCCCGGGTGCTCGTCGCGGGGCGCCCGGGTCCCGCCGCCACCTCCCGCCGCCCCTCCCGCCGCGTCCCCCCGCCGCAGGGTGCGGCACGCTGGTCGGCGTGACGCGACTGCGTCGCGCGCCCGACCACGAGGTCCTTTGGTGATCCGCGGGCGGACGGGCCGGGCCGGGCGATCAGGCGGGGAGGTGGACGACGACGTGCCCGTTCTCGTCCACCTCGGCCTCGTAGACCGTGACGGGTGGCTGACCCGTCGTCGAGCGGCCGCCGGCGAGGTCCCACGCGTTCAGGTGGAGCGGGCAGACGACCACCGACTCGTCGAGCTGCCCGTCCGCAAGCGGACCGCCGGCGTGCGGGCACACCGCCGCCATGGCGTGCACCGCTCCGCTGCGCAGCCGGAACACGGCGACCTGGGTGCCGCCGACCGGGTACGCGCGCCCTTCGCCGACCGGGATGTCGGCGAGTGGCCCCAGCCGGTGGGACGAGGTGGCGGCGGTCATCGGGTGGGCTCGACAGGCCGCGCGCCCGGCGTGGCGCCCGCCGGAGCGCCGTTCACCGCCGGGCCGTTCGCGCCGCCCTGCGGTGACGTCGTCCCGTCGCGCACCGGCACCTGCGGCAGCGGGACCAGCGGGAGCGAGGTCCGGAACTGGCCCGGGACGGCGGGGTCGGCGCCCTCGAGCCAGGGGTCGCGGTACGCGTCGACCGAGGCCTGCAGCCGCTCGTCCAGCTCGGCCCCGATGCCTTCGGAGTCGTCGACGACGACCGCGCGCAGCCGCTCGATCCCGATACGTGGCACGAAGGAGTACGTCCGTTCCAGCCAGTTCGCGTTCTCGCGGTAGTACTGGAGGAAGCGTCCGGTGAGGGTGATCACCTCTGCGGGCGTGTCCACGGTGGTCAGCAGGTCGCCCTTGCGGATGTGCGCTCCGGCGGCGCCGCCGACGTAGATCTCCCAGCGGCCGCCGTCGACGGCCACCACGCCGAGGTCCTTGACGTACGCCTCGGCGCAGTTGCGCGGACAGCCGGTGACGGCGAGTTTCAGCTTCGCGGGGCTCTCGAGGCCCTGGAACCGCGACTCGATCTCGATGCCGAGCGTGGTCGAGTCGCCCAGCCCGAACCGGCAGAAGTCCTGGCCGACGCACGTCTTGACGGTCCGGAAGCTCTTGCCGTAGGCGTATCCGGACGGCATGCCGAGGTCGGCCCACACTTTCGGCAGGTCTTCCTTGGGGACGCCGAGCAGGTCGATCCGCTGCCCGCCGGTGAGCTTGACCATGGGGATGTCGTACTTCTCGGCGACGTCGGCGATCCGCCGGAGCTGCTCGGGGGACGTCACCCCGCCCTTCATCTGCGGGACGACGGAGAAGGTGCCGTCGCGTTGGATGTTGGCGTGCACGCGGTCGTTGACGAAGCGGGCGTCGCGCTCGTCGACGTAGTCGTCGGGCCACATCATCCGCAGCAGCGACGCCAGGCCCATCTTGCTCCTGGCGTCCTCCCGGCCGTCGGGTCCCAGTGCCGCGAACACGGCCGACACGGAGTACAGCCGCCGTTCCCGGACGGCGGCCATGAGCCCCGGCTTGGTCAGCGGGATCCCCGGCACGTACCAGGACTCGGTCTCGTCGGTCTCGACCGCGCCGCCGGCCGCCCACTCCACCACCTGCGCGACGAGGGACTTGCAGGAGCCGCAGCCCTTGCCGGCCCGGGTCGCGCTCATGACGCCCGGCAGGGTTCTGACGCCGCCGTCGACGGTGCTCACGATCGCCGCCTTGCTCACGCCGTTGCAGTTGCAGACCTGGGCGTCGTCGGCGAGCTCTGCGGCGCCTACCGCGGCCGGCGGCGTCCCGAGGTCGAACATGAGGTGCACGCGGTCCTCGGGCAGCGGGAGACCCCGGTCGAAGGCCTGCATGAGGAACGCGACCTTGTCGACGTCGCCGAGCAGGGTCGCGCCGACGAGCCGGTCCTCGCGGATGACGACGCTCTTGTAGACACCGCGCCGGGGCTCGCTGAAGACGACGAACTCGTCGTCCTCCCGTTCCGGCCGGACCGTGCCCATGGACGCGACGCTCACCCCGGCCACCTTGAGCTTCGTCGCCATCCGGGAGCCGTGGTACGCGCTGCTCGGGTCGGTTCCGGTGACGTGGTCGGCGAGCACCTTCGCCTGCTCCCACAGCGGTGCGACGAGGCCGTACACCTGCCCGCGGTGCTGTGCGCACTCGCCGACGGCGTAGACGTCGGGGTCGTCGACGGTCCGCAGTTGGTCGTCGACGACGATCGCCCGCTGCACGGTGAACCCGCTGAGCAGCGCGATGTCGGAGTTGGGGCGGATGCCGGCGGCGATCACGACCAGGTCGCACGGGATCGTCCGGCCTTCTCGCAGGGTGACGCCGGTGACGCGCTCGGTCCCCGTCACCGCGGTGCTGCGGGCGAGGAGGTGCACCTGGATCCCGAGCGCCTCCACGCTGCGCTTCAGGATGTGACCGGCCTCCTCATCGAGCTGCTGGTTCATCAGGTGTGTCCCGGCGTGGAGCAGCTCGACCTGGACGCCGTGCCCCTGCAGGCCGCGCGCTGCCTCCAGGCCCAGCAGCCCGCCGCCGACGACGACCGCCCGCTCGTGTTCCCGCGCGTGGGAGACGATCTGGCGGGTGTCGTCGATGGTGCGGAACCCGAAGACGCCCGGCAGCAGGCTGCCGTCCTCCCGGTGCAGGCCCTTCATCGGCGGGATGAACGACCGGCTCCCGGTCGCGATGATCAGCTTGTCGTACGGCGTGACCGAGCCGTCGGCGGCGTGGACGAGCTTCGCGTGCCGGTCGATCCGGGTGGCCCGGACGCCGGCGACCAGGGTGATGTCGTTGCTCCGGTACCACTCCAGGCTGTTGAGGAAGATCTCGGTCTCGTCCTCCTCGCCGGCCAGCACGTGGGAGAGCAGGATCCGGTTGTAGTTCCCGTACGGCTCGTCGCCGATCATCGTGATCGTGAACCGTTCGGTGCCGCCGCGCTCGAGGATGTCCTCGACGGTGCGCGCCCCGGCCATGCCGTTGCCGATGACGACCAGTCGCTGCCTGCCGTCCGCCGCCTCCCGGGCCCGCCGCGGACCGGGGCGCTCCGTCGTCGCCGTCATCGCCCTCACACCTCCACCAGGCCGACATCGAGGACGAGCGTCCCGGTGACGCCTTCCGCCGCCGCGACGTGCAGCTCCAGCACGGTGCCGCCGTCCAGGTCCTCCACGACGCGCAGCGGCACGTGCACGCCGCCGGCCGCGGGGATCGGGAAGTACCGCATGGGGGCGCCGTCGCGCAGCAGAACGACGGTGACCAGCGCGTCGGCCGAGTTGCCACCCCGGAAGTACAGGGCCTGCGCCGTCACGCCGGGCGGGACGGTGTACGTCAGTGACTCGTCGACGAGCCCCGGCTTGTCCAGGCCCTGACCGTGGAAGGGGAAGATGCCCTGGAGGAAACGTGGCGTCGTGTGCACGGATGCGAGCTCCTTCAGTCGGCACGGCTGATGGCGACGGCGCAGACCTTGAACGCGGGCATGCGCGACGTGGGGTCGAGGGCGGGGTTCGTCAGGTCGTTGACGCTCGCTCGCCCGCTCCAGTGGAAGGGGGCGAAGACGGTGTCCGGCCGGACGGTGTCGGTCAGGCGGGCCCGCAGGACCGCGTCGCCGCGCCGGGTCCGCAGCCGGACCGGGTCGTCGGCTCCGATGCCCAGCCGGCGGGCGAGGTCGGGGTGGATCTCCACGAACGGTTCGGGCTGCGCCAGGGCGAGCGAGCGCGAGCGGCGGGTCTGGGTGCCGCTCTGGTAGTGCTGCATGAGGCGGCCGGGGGGGAGCAGGTACGGGAACTCGCGGTCGGGCTGCTCGGCGGGCTCGAGGTGTTCCACCCGCGTGAACCGCGCCCTGCCGTCCGGGGTGGGGAAGCGGTCGGCGAACAGGCGCGGCGTCCCGGGGTGCGACTCGTCGGGGCAGGGCCAGAACACTCCCTGCTCCTGCTCGATCCGATCGTACGTGACCCCGGCGTAGTCCGCGGGCCCTCCGGCGCTCGCCCGTCGCAGCTCGGCGAACACGGCCCGCGGGTCGGCGCTGAAGTACGTGCCGCGCTCGAGTCGCTCCGCCAGCAGGGTGAGCGCCTGCAGGTCGTCGAGGACGCCGTCCGGTGGTGGCAGGGCTCGCCGCCGCAGGACGACGCGGCCCTCGAGGTTCGTCATCGTGCCTTCCTCCTCGGCCCACTGGGCGGTGGGGAGGACGACGTCGGCCAGCGCCGCGGTCTCGGACAGGAAGATGTCCGAGACGGCGAGGAAGTCGAGCCGGGCCAGGCTCTCCCGCACGTGCCGCGCCCGGGGCGCCGACACCGCGATGTTCGACGCGAACACCAGCAGGGTGCGGACGCCGTCCGGCCGCCCCAGGCGGTCGAGCATCTCGTAGGCGGAGCGCCCGGGGCCGGGCAGCTCGTCCGGGTCCACCTCCCAGACGCCGGCCACGTGGGCGCGGGCCGCCGGGTCGTCGATCTTCCGGTAGCCGGGGAGCTGATCGGCCTTCTGGCCGTGCTCCCGGCCACCCTGGCCGTTGCCCTGGCCGGTGAGCGTGCCGAAGCCCGAGTTGGGCCGGCCGGGCAGGCCCAGCGCGAGCGCCAGGTTGACGAAGGCGAGCACGGTCCGGGTGCCGGTGGTGTGCTGCTCGGCGCCGCGGGCGGTGAGGATCATGGCGGACGGCGCCTCGCCGAGCATGCGCGCCGCCTCGCGGAGCTGGGCGGCGGGGACCCCGGTGATCCGCTCGACCAGATCGGGCCAGTAGCGCGCGACGCCGGTGCGGACGGCGTCGAACCCGGTCGTTCGGGCCGCGATGTAGTCGGTGTCGAGATATCCCTCGCGGATCGCGATGTGGAGCAGGCCGTTGGCCAGGGCGAGGTCGGTGCCCGGCCGCGGCTGGAGGTGGAGCGTGGACCCCCGGGCGGTCGGCGTGGCCCGGGTGTCGACCACGACGTGCCGGGCGCCGCGCGCGCGGCCGGCGTCGAAGAACTGCATGACCGGGGGCATCGTCTCCGCCGGGTTGGAGCCGACCAGCAGGACGGCGTCCGCGGCGGTGATGTCGTCGAGCGGGAACGGCAGCCCGCGGTCGATGCCGAGGGCCGCGATGGATGCGGCCGCCGCGGACGACATGCACCACCGGCCGTTGTAGTCGATCGAGGAGGTCCGCAGGGCCACCCGCGCGAACTTGCCGAGCGCGTAGGCCTTCTCGTTGGTGAGCCCGCCGCCGCCGAAGACTCCGACGGCATCCGCGCCGTACAGGTGCTGCGTCCGCTCCACGGCCGCCGTGACGCGGTCCATCGCCTCGGTCCAGGTGGCCGGGCGCAGCGGGCTCGTGCGGTCACCGGGCCGGGCGCGGACGAGCGGGTGCAGCAGCCGCTCGGGGTGGTCGAGCAGCTCGGTCGCCGTCCACCCCTTCGAGCACAGGCCGCCGCGGTTGGTGGGAAAGGCC
>Ga0081539_10003421_pt1 | contig 19534 bp, 11 predicted proteins | sample TabmetS4T2R2_FD_71023 | JGI IMG/M metagenome (GOLD analysis project Ga0081539, IMG submission 71023) | Tabebuia heterophylla rhizosphere microbial communities from the University of Puerto Rico - S4T2R2 | ecosystem: Host-associated > Plants > Roots > Rhizosphere ...
CCTCCTTGGAGTGCGGCGGCCTGGCGCCGCTTTGGCCTCGATCGCGCATCATCGATACTAAAGCGGCGCCAGGCCGCCGCACTCCAAGGAGGCGTCCGATTCCAGGCGAGCCAGAATCTCTCATGATTAGGATCTTCGCGGATGCGAAAGAGTCGGCGCGGGGGGCGGCGGAGTTTTTTGTCGCGCGCAGGCCGAAGACTGTGGCGTTGTCGGGTGGGTCGACACCCAAGGCGATGTTTGAAGTGTTGGCGCAATCGTATCGCGATCAGGTGAAGTGGGCTGATGTTCACTTCTTTTGGTCTGATGAGCGACACGTGCCGCCGGATCATCCGGAGAGCAACTATCGCATGGCGAATGAAGCGCTGCTGTCACACGTAGACACGAACGTGTATCGCATTCCGAGTGAGAATCCAGATGCGGCGGCTGCTGCCCGCGATTACGAACAGACGATTATTCGAGTGACAAAACAAGCTCTGCCGCGCCTCGATCTAATCCTGCTCGGTCTCGGCACGGATGGTCACACAGCTTCAATCTTTCCCGGTTCGGAAGTGCTGCACGAAACTAAACGTCTCGTCGCCGCGCCCTATGTCGAGAAACTGCAAACCTATCGCATCACGATGACCTTGCCGCTAATAAACAACGGCGCAACAGTCGTATTTCTTGTAAGCGGTGCCGAGAAGGCGGAGATCGTAAGAGAAGTTCTTGAAGGTGAGACTAAGTATCCGGCGCAGTACGTCAAACCAACTCAAGGTCAGTTGATTTGGATGCTTGATCAACCTGCCGCTGCTCGACTAACAACTCTTCAAACGCCTTAGCCGACAGCGCCTTGCTAAACAGGAATCCCTGCACGACGTCACATTCGAGCGCGCTCAGATACTGAAGCTGCTCCTTCGTCTCCACGCCTTCAGCAACCACCGTCAGATCGAGCGCGTGGCCCAGGTTGATGATCGCCCGCACGATCGCCGTGTCGTGTGGATCTTTGCAAACGTCGGACACGAACGTCTTATCAATCTTCAACGTATCGATCGGAAAGCGCTTCAGGTAATTGAGCGACGAGTAACCCGTGCCGAAGTCGTCGATCGCGACACTGATCCCCATCAGCTTCAACTCGTGCAGCTTCTCAATCGCTTCTTCCGGATCCTTCATGATCGAGCTCTCCGTCAGCTCCAGCTCGAGCCAGCGCGGATCGAGGTTCGTCTCCTTCAGTATCTGCGCCACATCGGTCATGAACGTCGGCTGCTGAAACTGTCGCGCGGAGAAGTTCACCGAGACGCGCAATTGCTTCAGCCCTTTGTCCTGCCATGCTTTGTTTTGTGCACACGCGGTGCGCATCACAAAGTCGCTTAATGCGATGATCAAGTTGCTCTCTTCGGCGAGCGAAACGAACTCGCCAGGATAGAGCGTGCCAAAACTCGGATGCTGCCAGCGCACGAGGGCTTCCATGCCGACGAGCTGAAAACCGCGAACATCAACCTGCGGCTGGTACTGCACGAAAAACTCCGAGCGCTCGAGACCGGGTCGAATATTGTTTTCGAGCACGAGCTGTTTGAGCGCACGCGTCGTCCCGCCCGCGGTGTAGAAATGAAAATTGTTGCCGCCCTGCACCTTCGCGCGATCGAGTGCAACACCCGCGGTCTTCAACAGTCCCGCAGTATCGCGTCCGTCCTGCGGATACATGCTGATGCCGATACTGCTCGACACGAAGATCTCCTGATCATCGAAGAGAAACGCCTGATCGAGTGCCTGCTTGATCGCGCGCGCAACGTTCGCTGCGTCCTGCGTGCGTGGAATCTGTGTAAGCAGGACCGCGAATTCGTCACCACCAAAACGCGCCACCGTATCACTCTCGCGAACACAACTCGTGAGCCGCTGGGCCACTGACTGCAACAGACGATCACCCGCCGTGTAGCCAAGCGAATCGTTGATCGTCTTGAACCGATCGAGATTGAGCAACAGCACCGCCTGCATCTGATCGTTACGACGCGAAAGCGCGATTGCCTGCTTCAGTCGATCTTTGAAGAGCACCTGGTTCGGCAGATCCGTGAGGGCGTCGTGATACGCGAGGTGATTGAGTTTTTCCTGTGTCTGCTTGTTTTGAGAAAGGTCGACCACAAAACACACGATCTCTTCGTCGTGCATCGCGGCACCAAACAAAACAGGCAGCGGCGTGCCGTCGTGTGTCAGGAAGACTTTCTCGAAAGGCGCACACGCACCGAAGGCCATCAGCTTCTCGAACGCTTCTTCGTCGAGGCGATGATGTTCGGGTGGTGTCAGATCGTGAATGCTGCGTGGCAAGTTTTTGGAAGTATATCCGAGCAGGTTCAGAAAACTGTCATCGGCACTGAGAATGTTTCCGGCAAGATCGGTGAATACGATGGCGACGAGGTTGGTCGCGACCAGACGGCGCAGAGCTGCATCGACTTTGGTTTCCATACAGAGGTTGAGAATTCGCGTGAATTAGGAGAGGTGAGAGCAGGACAAGCGGGTTGGCCGTCAACCCAAAAGAAGGCTAACACAGATTACACGGATCGTGACAGAAAAATCCGTGTAATCTGTGGTTAAAAAGACTATCGCGTCGAGCTCGTTGAGGTAGTCGCTGGTCCCGGCGGCATCTTCTCGTTTAGAAAGCGCGTCAGCAGTCCCATTAAGTGTCTCGACGTCCCCGGTCCTTCCGAAATCGAGTGTGATCGATTTGGATACGCAAACATCGAAAACTGCTTGTTCGCCGCGACCAGAGCATTGATCAATGCTTGCGTGCCCTGGTAATGGACGTTGTCGTCGCCCGTTCCGTGCACGACCAGCAGGTTGCCCTTCAACTGGCTCGCAAACGTGATCGGCGAGCTCTGTTTCCATTCCTCAGGATGGTCCTTCGGCAGGCCGCCGTAGCGTTCCTGGTAGATCGTGTCGTAGTAGTGAAGGTCCGGCACGGGCGCCACAGATATTCCGGTCGAATAAACATCCGGGTAGCGGAACATCGCATTCAGCGTCGACGATCCACCGCCACTCCAACCCCAGATCGCAATTCGCGCCGGATCGACATAAGCAAACTTCGCGATCACACGAGCCGCGGCAGCCTGGTCGCCCGAATTCACGATCCCCATCTTGCGATAGATGATCTTACGCCAGGCGCGCCCACGCGGCGCGGGCGTGCCGCGATTGTCAACGCTGATCACGATGTAACCCTGCTGCGCCAGCATCTGGTGCCAGAGACGATTGCGACCAAACCACGTATCCAGCACGGTCTGTCCCCAAGGCTCGCCGTAAACATGGAACAGCACCGGATAACGCTTTTGCGAATCGAAATCGGCTGGCTTAATCATCCAGCCATCAAGTAAAACGCCATCGCCGATGTCGACTTTGAAAAACTCGGAAGTCGTCCGCTTCAACCGCGCCAGACGATCCTGCACCTGCTTGTTGTCGATCAGTGTTCGCGCCACTGTGTGTTGCGGCAAGCGCACCACATCTGTGACCGGAACACGGTCGAAAGTCGAATAATCGTGAATCGCAAAATCACCGCGCGGTGAGATGTTGTAGGCGTGCGTGCCGTGAGCGCTCGCGGGGGTGAGCCGCTCTTCCTTGCCGCTGCCGTCAAGACGCACGCGATAGAGATATCGTTTCGTTGCATTTTCCGGTGAAGCAATGAAGAACATCCAACCGTTCTGCGCATCCACGCGCGCCACGCTGATCACGTCGTAATTGCCGGGCGTGATCGTCTTCACGTCGTTGCCGTCACGCGACACGGAATAAATGTGACGCCAGCCGTCGCGTTCGCTCGTCCATAGAAAACGTTTGCCGCCGTCGATCCACTCGACGTCGCCGCGTGCGAGTCCGGTCTTGTCCCAGTCGATGTCGCCCCACGCAACGTCAACCCAGGCTTCGTCTTTCTCAGTCAGGATGGGACGGACTTTGCCGGTGCGCGCATCGCCGATCATCACGATGTTTGTGTCCTGGCGACGATTGAGCTGTTGAATCACTAGCTCGTCCGAGTTGGCGGCCCACTCCATGCGCGGCAGGTAGTTGTTGCGCGGATCGCCAGGCACTTCGAGCCAGCGTGTTGGACCACCATCCGCGTCTACGACGCCGACACGGGCCGCGGAGTTTGTCTCACCGGCTTTCGGATATGGGAACGTGGTGAGCACGGGATAGAGCGCGGCGGTGTTGTTGATGAGCGTCATCTCCTTCACGCCTTCGGAGTTGAGCTGCCAGTAAGCGATCTGCTTGCTGTCAGGACTCCAGCGGAAGCCGTCGCGACAAAACAGTTCTTCTTCGTAGACCCAATCGAAGGTGCCGTTGACGATGTAGCGTGAGCCGTCGTTGGTGAGCTTCGTTATCTTGCCATCACCAGCAAGATTTTCGACGTAGATGTTGTTCTCACGCACGTAAGCGGCGCGCTGGCCGTCGGGTGAAAACTTCGCGAACATGAGACTCGAAGGTTTCGCTTCGCTTCCGCCGAGTTTCTTCAACGTGTTGGCTTTGAGATCGAGCACCCAGTAATCGCCGCGCGTGTTGCTGCGCCAGACGCGCTCGGAGTTTGTGAAGATCAATAGCTTCTGCTCGTCTGGTGTCAACGAGAACTCTTCGACGCCCAGTGGCTCTGCGGCGCCTGCTGGCGTGAGCTTCTCAGCGGAGACTTTCACGGTACGGTCGCCGGTGCTCACGTCGTAACGGACGATATCTACGAAATCTTTCTTCGTCGGCGACGGCTCGAGTGCGAGATAGCCGCTGCCGTCCGTCTGCCACTGCACCGGCCCCAGCGGCCTGATGCGATAAGTGAAAAGTGAATCGAGATTGAGCCGCGACGGATCCGATTGCTGCGCGAATACGGTTAGTGATAAGAGAAGTAGAATTAGAACACTGGAAAGTCGTCGTTTCATTTTATTAACCTCATCCTGTACATCTTGTGAATCCTGTAATCCTGTAAAACGTTTTACAGGATTTCATGATTTACAAGATTTACATGATATTTTAATCACCACGCCCAATCACTGCTGCAATCGCAGCGATCATGTCCGCCTGCTCAACCGGCTTCGCGAGGTGCTGGTGGTAACCCGAGCTGAGCGCGCGCTCGCGATCCTTCCGCGACGCGTAACCCGTCAACGCGATCGCCGGCGTCGCGCCACCCTTCTCCAGCGGCAACGATCGCAGCCGCCGTATTAACTCGTAACCATCCTGATCAGGCATACCAATATCGCTAATCATCACATCAGGCAACTCGCCCGCGAACACCTCGAGCGCCTCCGCCGCCGACTTCGTCGCCGTCACGCGCGCGCCAGAGCGCCTCAACATCGTCGCGAGCAGCTTACGTGAATCGTCATCATCCTCAACCAGCAATACGTGTACACCATCAATCCTGACCACACCTTTGCGAGTACGGCGCCGGTCAACTTCATCACGCCTGCGCTCTTCCGCACGCGCCGGATCGCGTCGCTCCTGTGCGAGCGGCAAGTCAACCGAAAAGACCGCTCCCTTCCCTAAACCTTCACTCTCCGCCGTGATCGTTCCACCATGCAGCTCGACGAGGTGTCGCGCCACTGCCAGACCCAATCCGAGTCCGCCCTGCTTCCTCGAGATCGAACCTTCCGCCTGCCTGAATCGATCGAACACGTACGGCAGAAACTCCGCTGAAATTCCGTCGCCAGTATCACGGACCATCAGTCGCGCCGTCGACTCAACACACCTGAGAAAGATGTTCACACTGCCGCCACGCGGCGTAAACTTGATCGCATTCGACAAGAGGTTCCAGATCACCTGCCGCAGACGATTCGCATCGCCTTTGACCAGACACTCCGCGGGCTCAAAACGCGTTTGCAGTCGGATGCCTTTCACGTCCGCCGTCGGCCTTAGTGCATCGAGCGCGCCATCGACGATCGGCGCGAGATTGAGCGGGTGCAGATCGAGACGGAGATTGCCGGTGATGATTCTCGACACATCGAGCAGATCGTCGATGAGTCTCGCCTGCGAGCGTGCGTTGCGCTCGATCGTCTCGATCGCACGCGAAGCGTTTGAGCCTTCGACTTCGCCATTCCGGATCATCGACGCCCAACCGAGAATCGACGTGAGGGGCGTGCGCAGCTCGTGTGAGAGTGTGGCGAGAAATTCATCCTTGAGACGATCGGCTTCTTCAGCGTGCTTGCGTGCGTCGCGCTCGCGCAGCAACGCCGCCGAGCGCTCTTCCTCGGCACTCTGCCGTGCAGTGACGTCCAACACGAGTGATAAAACTGAGATGAGTTTGCCGCGATCGTCGTGCAGCACCGAGTTGTACCACTCGCAAAAGAGCACAGAGCCTCCGCGCGTGTAGTTGCGGTTGCGCAGTATGCCCTGCACCTCAACACCTTCACGCTGCCGGTTTGTCACGAGCGCCACCGCGTCTTCATCGTCGGCAAAAACGAAGCGCCACTCATTCACGTGTTTGCCGATCACCTCTTCCGATTTCCACCCGAACAGCCGCTCCGCAGATGCAGACCAGCGCGACACGCGAAAGTCGCTGTCCCACTCGACCACTGCGAGCGGCGAGCTCTCGACGTGAAATGAGAGTTGTTGATAAGCGGTGTGCGCTGCGCCTTCGGCCTGCTTGCGCGCGGTGATGTCGGTGATCACGGCAATGCCACCGGCGATGTTGTTCTGTTCGTCTAGCAGAGGCGAGTAGTGACTTTCAAAGACGCCGGTCTCGGAGGGTCCGTAAGGATGGTACTCGGAAACTGTTTCTTTGCCTTCGAGTGCGGCGAGGAAGCAACTGTCGCTACCTTCTTCGCGCAGGAAGGGGAAGATGTCGCCGACGCGTTTGCCCAGCACCGCCTCACGGCTGAAACCAGAGATGCGTTGCATCGCGCGGTTCCACGCGATGATGCGGCAGTCGCGATCGAACGCGAACATGCCGTCGACGCTCGCGTCGATCATGCGATTCAGCAGCAGTGTCGAATTGTCCTCCAAGGTTAGAGCCACGGATTTTGATGATCGGTGGTCTATTTTCCAGCCGTGAGCAGCATTAATCCGGTTGCGTCGCGCACAAGTATATTTGATCCGAGCAGCACGGGCATGGCCCAGGTCGCGGATTCCGCGACGTCATAACGACGCTCGACCGTGAATGCCGGTGTACCGCGTTTCGCAACGATCAGATCAGCGCCGTTGGTCAGGAAAACGACGTGTTGGGGAGTTAGTAATAACGAAGCGTGTTCGCCTTCTCTTCCTTCAGTTGTCCAGCGCACGGCGCCGGTCTTCGCGTCGATCGCGAAAAACTGGCCCTTCTTCTTTGATGAGAGTCCGTAGACGACGCCGTCGCCGAAGACTGGAGAGCTCATGTACATCGCGATGTCGGGGTTCTTCCAAACTTCTGTTGCCTGCCACTTGTCCGCAGTCTTCGTTAGCACGTAAGCATGTGTGCCCTGTCGTGTGCCGGAGACGATCAGGTGAGTGCCGGTCCAGAGTGGCGTCGTGATGTTCTCATGCCATTCGTCGGGGAATGCTGTGGACCACAACTCTTTGCCCGTCTTGCCGTCGAGTCCGACGATCGAGCCTTCCGTCATGCTTACGATCTGCTGGCTGCCGGCGGCGTCGATCACGACTGGGGAAGCGTAACCTGGTCCAAGTCCTTTCCACTCCCATTCAGTCGCCCCAGTAGCGGGATTGAGTGCAAGGATCTGGCCGCCGTGAATGTCGCTGCCTACCTGGACCACCAGACGTCCATTCACGAGCAGCGGTGACGCTGCGGTGCCGCAGAACAACTGCGAAGTGTCGATCGATTTTGAAAAGTCTCTACTCCAGAGTTGTTTTCCGGTGGCGGTGTCCCACGCGTTGAGAACTCCGGTGACGCCGAGTGTGAACAGGCGATCGCCGGCGACGAGCGGGGTCGCGTTTGGACCTTTCGCCATGCTGACGGCGTACTGGTTTTTCTTGAATGCGGCCTGGTATTTCTGCTCCCAGAGGACTTTGCCATCGGCGAGATTGATGCTCGCCACGATCTCTTCGGGGTCGCGGCGCCCATGAACAAACGCGCGGCCTGCGGAAACGACGGGGGACGAGTAGCCTTCACCAATCTCGACGCGCCACGTGCGCTGCAACGACTCCGGCCACGCCGCCGGTGTGTTTTTCGTCGTCACCAAACCATCGCGCCCCGGCCCACGCCACTGCGTCCAATCCTGTGCGGTTGCGGGGATGGTGGCGGTCAGAAATACAAAGATGAAGCTACTGAAGAGTCTCAACTTGTTCATGGGTTGTACCTCTTTGGTCAGGGAAGAAATCATGCCACAAAAAGGCACAAAACGCACAAAAGATCAGCTCATCTGGCGTGGTTGACTACAACTGTAGGGGTGGCCCTCCGTGGCCACCCGTGCGTGGAATCTCAACCACGGGTGGCCACGGAGGGCCACCCCTACAGTTGTAGTCAACCGCGCCACCTGCACCAACTTTTTAAATGACGTCGGCGAAGCTCTTGCGGGTGCGGGCGAACCACCAGTAGCCGAAGAGGAAGATGACGAGGGCGAAGACGGTGAAGTAGGCGAGGCCGCGCCAGTCCGGAGCCGCGCCGTCGAGGAAAATGCGACGGTAGCTGCGGATCAGGGAGGTGAAGGGATTCAGGTTGATGAACGTGCGGAAACGCTCGGGGACGATCGCCTCCGGATAAATGATCGGCGTCAGGTACATCCACGCCATCAGCAGGAGCATGATGCCCTGCGTGATGTCGCGCAGGAAGACGCCGAGCGAGGCGATCAGCCAGGCGCCGCCGAGCGCAAACAATAGCTGCGGGATCAGTAAGACTGGAAGCCAGAGGCTGCTTATCTCAAGCCGCTGGCGAATGATGAGCGTGGCGATTAGTAAAGCGACGGTTGCGAAGAGCTGGTTGCCGAGTGCCGCGAAGACCTGCGCCGCGGGCAACGCTTCGAGGGGAAACACGACGCGCTTCACGAGATTCGAATGCGCGAGGATCGTGTTCGCCGATTGCTGTACTGACTCCTGAAACATCGACCACGGCAACAGACCGCAGAAGAGATAGAGCGCGTAGTCCCAGTGAGAATCGTTGGCGCCGAACCGCGCGCCGAAGATGCCCGCAAAGATGAAGGTGAAGATCGCAATCATTACGACGGGCGTCAACACGGCCCACGCGATGCCGAGCGCCGAGCCTTTGTAACGGCCGAGCAGTTCCCTTTTCGCGAAGGAGAAGACCAGGTCCGAGCGCGATGGGAGTTGCCAGAGTGGCTGCCAGATGCGCTGTGATGCGGAAGAAGACATTAGACAGGATTACAGGATTTTCAAGATTAACAGGATATCTTGCCCAGGCCACGCCAACTGTTTTTATTGTGCCAACTGATTGTGACGTCGCGGGCGTTGATGTCGCGCCACCACGTTTCGAATTCCTCACGCGAGATGTAGAACGCGGTGGGCGCCACGAGATGATCGAAGACGATCGTATGCTGCTCGCGCCAGCCGAAGCTTGAGATCGCGCTCAGGTACTCGTTGTAAAAAAGATGCTTCGCGAGCGACGAGCCGCTTTTGTTCAATGGTCGGTAGACGAGCTTCGTCGCCGCGTATAAACATACTGCGGGAAGCTTCGAGATTTGTAACAGCGCCCGCTGATCGATCCGCGAAGTGATCTTCTCGCGCACGGGATTCACGAAACGCGTGATCCACTCGTTGTTCTCCGCACCGTAGATCCACGCTGAGATGTGTCCACCGGGTTTCACCTTCGAAGCCAAAGCGATAAAGCCACCGCGTGGATCGGGCAAGTGATGAAGCACGCCGACGGAAAAAGCATAGTCGAACTTCCGCGCGAGTGGCAGGTGATAGATGTCGGCCTGGATGATATGCGCGTTCGGCAACGAGCGTGTGGCAGCGAAGGCCGTCTCAACCGCGACGCTCAGATCGATCCCGATCACATCGCGTGCTCCCCAGCGCGCGGCGAGCTGCGTGTGCCGGCCTTTACCGCAACCACCTTCGAGCACGACCTTGTCGCGAAAGAACTCAGGCGCCACCGGCGCGATCCAGCCGAGAAACTGTTCGGCGTAGCGCTCGTCTGCCTGTGTGAAGTGTTGCCACTGCCAACCAAAGCCCTCGGCCGTGGCGCGCTTGTCGCTCTCGACGTGCTCGAGATTGGCGAAACGCGGAATGCCGGAAGTGATGGGGAACGAAGACGAGCAGGACGTGCAGCGCAGCTCACCTTCGATAATCTCGCCGTCTTCGGTTTTGGCGACAGAAAGATCGAGAGGCGCTTCACACGAGGGGCAGACGAGGTACGAGAGTAGTCTTTGCTTCAAGCACACTCAATATAACATTCAGCCACGGATTAACACGGATGGACACGGTCAGAACATTTCTGCCGTGAAAATCCGTGTTAATCCGTGGCTAATTACACTCGCGGCTATTGTGAGTCGGGTTCATCGTGAAGCGGTTTTGATATTCGATGGAGTTCAGGAAGTTACAGACAAGGGAGCGGGCCGCGTCGGGATCGCGCAGGGGCTTGTTCTTGAGTGTGTTGACCCAGGCGTTAAATCCTGCCTCATCGGGATTGCGCCGCAGGTAGTTGAAGTACTGGAACAGCACGAGCGCGTGGTTGTAGTTCCCGTCGACGACACGCTGGTCTGAGGCGAGTCGCGTCAGAACAGCAGCGCGCCCATTTGCGGTGTCGTCCAGCAAGCCGATCAACAAACTTCGTTCCGAGGCAAGATCGACGCCCGTCGTCTGGGCTGTGGTCGCGAGCAGCGAGTCAACAAACTCCGCGGGTCTCATCGTCGCCGGGAACTTTCGCTTGAACTCAACTCGATCGACAAACGCACTCGCAAGCGCCATTCGCACGGCTTCCAGCTCACTCTTCTGACTGAGTATTAATGCGCGATCAGTCTCAAGGTCAGCAACACGCGGCTGGCGTCCGAGTCCAGTCGAGTACAGACTGTAGAGAAACACACCCGTCGCAGGCAGCTCATTTTCAACGAGCAGGTTCGTGGAGATGTCGATACGGCGCGTGCGCAAACAGTCGTTGCGCAAATTGCAACCGTTGAGTTGCGCCGTGAGTTTGTCGAGCGTCGCGGTATCAGGCTCGCGGCCGGTCAGATCGTGATATTGCTGCGTGACGAAGAAGCGGAAGTCGTCAACCGGATTTGAGAACGTCGAAGCGACGCCCGGATCGATCGTGATCGCGCCCGGCACGTAAGCTGTCTCACCCGAGTTGGACTGAAGCCGCAGCGTGTAATCGCCAAAGGGCGCATTCGGCGCGACCTGCAACTCGATACTGACCACCGGAAACGGCGCCGCAATCTGCTCGCGCGCGAGGGTTCCCGGATCGACAGTGAAGAACGGCGAGTTAACCGCGATGCTCGTGCCCGGTACTTGATCGACACCTTCACCACCGAGATAGATCTTCACGCGCTTGCCCGGTGCGAGCGGGAGGGCAACAGTCGAGAGCTCGGCATTCAACCCAATCACTTTCGGATTCAGACTCGAAGCCTGTGGCGGAACGAGACTAGAGTTGAGCGGCGTCGCCGCATCAGCTTTCACTACTACCTGACTCGACAACTCAAAACTCCGAAACTTCTGTGCGGCATCCGCACCGGACGCCACGACGACGCGATACTGGCCCGGCGCCAGTCCTTCGAGATGGTACGTGCCGTCTTCAGCAGTTACATCACTCGCAATCAATCGACCATTCGCAACATTCTCGGCCCACACGGTCACACCATTCAGCGGCGTCAATGCGCTTGGCGTGCGGTTGTCGACGAGGCGGCCCTCGATCCGGCCGAGCCTCAGCTTTGAACCATACAGACTGCGAATCTTCTGTCGGTCGTCTTCACTCAACGTGCGCTCAGTCAACGCAGGCAAACCGAACGTGCCGTTGTAAGCCTGGCGGCCCTGCATCGTCGACGACAACACGGACGAGTGGTCCAGGCCGAGCAGGTGACCGATCTCGTGTGTAAAAGTCGCTTCGAGATCGTACGTGCCGGGTGTGCCGTCAGTGGAAAACTGTAGCTCCGTTCCGTCTTCGGCGCGCGGGCGTGGATTGATGCTGATGTCGGCTTCGGCGATGTTGCCGGTTTCGGGATTGAAGAAGACGCGCGTGCGTCCGGTGGTTGCTTCGGAGTTGAATGCTTCGTTTTCGGGAGTGGCGGCGATCGTTAAGAGGCTGATGCCGTCGCCGGCTTCGGCCGGACTGACCGAAGTCGATGAGGACCACGTGACGACGAAGTTGATGTTCGAAAGACTTGACCAGCGCGCGAGGGCGCGACGCGCGGCGCCGACCACGTCGCTATCCGGTTTGATGTTCGCGCCGGGCGCGAGGAGCGAAGTCGAGAGTGCGACCTCGATCGTCTTCTTTGGCCAGCGAATTTTCCGAACAGTTTGAGCGGAAGGTTCGAACTCGAACGAGTCGCGGATCTCGAGTCGCTCTCGGGTACCGAGAGAGAAAAATATTGCCACACTCGCGATGATTGCGACCGGATACTGCATCTGAACTTTCCTGGCGGCGAGGTCGAGTTAACGCGGAAAGGATGGTAACACGGTTCGGTCGGCAGAAGGCAGGAAAAAGCTAACGCACGGGTGGCCACGGAGGGCCACCCCTACAGTTGTGGCTCATCGAGCGCCTCCAAGGAAGGTGCTCGATCAGTAACAACTGTAGGGGCGGCCCTCCGTGGCCGCCCGTGCGTTAGCTTCTAGTTGATCGTTATGTGTGGTGCGGTGTCCGCGGGGCGGCTGGCTGCGCTTCGCGAAGGAACGGTTACCTGTATCGGGACGTCTCCGGCGCCCGCTAAAGAGGCCGGAAGCGTGAAGGTAACGATGTCAAAGCCCGGCATTTCCCGGTTGGGCATGACGGATATGATCCCATCTCCGCTGATGGTCGTCGTCCCCACGATCACATTGATGTCAGCCCGCGCGACAAACCTTACCCCCGTGACGCTCAGCTCAATCCTGGTCGGCACGGCAGTACCACTGCCATCGTTAGACGTGACACTAAACGGCTCAGTCGTGCGCGCCATCGGATTGGTGACGTTGAACGCGATCGCCCGCCCACCAGCATCGTTCGTACTCGTGAAAATATCAGGCTGCGTGAAAACAATCTGCACCAGGCCGCGAAGGAGCGTGTCAGTATTAGCCCCCGCATTCAGCACGTTAACCGCGACTGTACCGAGGCCCGGGGCCAAACCAATCGGCATCACGAAATTGATCTGCTTGCTCGCATTGCCGACGAAATAGAGGCCCGCAGCAGCACCATTCACGCTAAGCGAAACTCCGTTAAGCTCGACCGGCAACGCCGGACTACGCAAGGTCTCCGAACCCCCAGATGAAGTCGCATCAGACGGCGCGAGCGCCACAGTCGAACGCACGATACTGAGCTCGCCCGGCGCAAGGCCAAGCGGCGCTCCCGGAGAAGGACTCGGTGTCGGCGTCGGACTCGGAGTCGGGCTCGGCAACGGTGTCGCAGCGGCAACAGGCATATTGCTCGCGCCCGTGAAGAACGAGAGCACTGCTGACGACTGGTTCGTGATCGTCGGCGTGATCAGGTAGAAAACCTCGGTTGAAAAGTCGCCGTTACCGCCACCAAGCTCAGCACCACCAAGCGAGAAAATGATGCGTTTACGAGTTTCGCTCGCAATTGGTCGCATACCACCGAGGCTAGTAAAAGTCGTAACGTTCGTAATTCGTGTAAACGTGTTCGACGTTGTAACCGGAATCTGCGTCAGGTAGATCTCGGCCGAATTGTCGGTGTTCAATCCTTCCGGCGCAGTGGCAGCCGAATCCGGGAACGTTCCGTTCGGACGGAAGTTCAGGAACGAGCTAAATGCAAGCGTTGATGGATTCAGCGCCCCATCGTAATCGGTGAAAGTCGGGAAGCGAGCAAAATCGGAAATCGGCGGTCTGGTGCCGACTTCATTGAACGTGTCACCTGTGACTGTATAAACCCACATTCCCAGCACGTTGCTCGTCGGCGCCGCGTTCGCCTTCGGATCGCTGGAGCGTGATTCGAAAGCTATAAAAGCTCCGTTGCGACTCATGCGGCGTCCGGGACTCAACACATTCGTGTTCGCGATATTGTTCAGCGTGCGCGTGACCTGGAAGAATGGACTGAGAGTTCCACCTGTGAAAGTCGCCGTAAAGATCTCGGCGTTGTTGTCAGAGTTGTTAGTCGCGAGGTTGGCGGTAGACATGAAGGCCACCCTCGACCCGTCCGAAGACAGATTTGGATTGGTAGAAAAGATCAGACCAACCCCGGGCGTGGCATCCTGCGTCTTTGTCGCTTGTATAAATGTCTTGGACGCGACCGTGTACAAGAACAACTCCGGATTGCGATCGGCATTACCAACACTCGGGACGAGATTTCCGGTGGAGATAAACGCGATGATAGCTCCGTCGTCGGAGATCGTCGGTTCGCGATTGTCGTCGGCGAAAAACGGAGTTGACGTAGCCGATCCTGGTGTTGGTGGACGGCTCGCTGGCGTGTCGATCGTAACGCGTTCAAAAGTTCCGGTCGTCAGATCCTGCAGCGGCAAATCAGTGCCGAGAGTGAGATCGACATCGGTAACAGCAGGAACTCGATAGATCCAGATCTCCGAATTCGCGTCAGTGCTAAACCCGTCCGGTTCGACGCCATTGAAGAACTTCGGATCCGGCGCATTCGAGCTGAAGACTATGATGTAACTGCGGACGCCACCGACTAAAGCAGGCGCGAGTGAGATCATCGGCGTGCGATTGTCGATCTCGATCTTCACTTGTGTCCGATCAGCGGGAGTCGGCGCAGGGGTTGGCGTTGGACTCGGTGTCGGTGTCGCAGTCGGACTCGGGCTTGGGCTTGGTGATGCTGCCGGGAGTGGAACGTTTTTCGTGTTAGTGATCTGGAAGATGCGGCGTTGCGCGTAGTCGGCCAGAAAGATCTCACGATTGCCGTCGGCGTTGTTGCGAGTGGCGCTCTTTTCAGTGGCCACGTCGCCATTCGAAGTGAAAACAACGAAGCGGCCGTTGGCACTAATGTCGCTCGCGATCGAGTTGAAAAGCGCCGTCGGAGTTGAAGTGAGTTGGACGGTGAATGGGTCTGGAGTCGGGCTCGACGTTTGGGCCGAGACGGAGGCAAGCGAGCCACCGATAACGACAGGCATGATGATGGCGCACAAAAACCAGAGAGCGTGCTTCACAAATTTCCTCCGAAATGACAATAAAGACGCAGATACGAGCAGATTAGATGCCCTCGGGGAGCTGAGCCGGCGTTAAAGAACGGCCATTTTAAGCAGAACCCCGCCGCTTCGCAAGCACGGAGGGATTTTGGTAGTGTCTTAATCTGAAGGTATTCTCTGCGCGATCTCTGCGTTCTCTGCGCCTCTGCGGTGAACTCGGCGCGCACTAACAAGTAAACCGCAGAGGCACAGAGAGCGCAGAGATCACGCAGAGATCGAACAGGAGGATCGCCTTTGCCGAAGAAAGCGCTGATTACGGGAATTACCGGTCAGGATGGCAGTTACCTCGCGGATTATCTGCTGAGTTTGGGCTATGAAGTGCACGGGCTGGTCCGTCGGGTGGCCCTCGAAGCGCCGGAAACGAGGTTCAGCCGCATCGGTCACCTCCTGGACCGCGTCACGCTGCATCCGGCCAGTCTCGAGAGTTATGCCAGTATTTTCCACGTCCTCAGCAAACACGATTTTGACGAGTGCTACCACCTCGCGGCGCAGAGTTTTGTGGCGGAGAGCTTCGCGGACGGCTTTTCGACCATGAACATGAACATCAACGGGACGCATTACGTGCTTGCGGCGCTGCGTGAATTGCGGCCGCAGTGCCATTTTTACTTTGCGGGTTCGAGCGAGATGTTCGGGAACGTCAACGAGGTGCCGCAGAAAGAGACCACCGCGTTTCAGCCGCGCAGTCCATACGGGATCAGCAAAATCGCAGGGTTTCATTTGACGAGGAATTATCGGGAGGCTTACGGGCTGTATTGCGTCAATGGCATTCTGTTCAATCACGAGAGCCCGCGGCGTGGGTTTGAGTTTGTCTCTCGCAAGACTACGAGCACCGTGGCGCGGATCAAGCTCGGGCTCGCGAGCGAGTTGCGCATCGGAAACCTCGAAGCGAAACGCGATTGGGGTCATGCGAAAGATTACGTGCGGGCGATGCACTCGATGCTCCAGCAGCCTGAAGCAGACGACTTCGTGATCGCGACGGGACAGTCGCACAGTGTGCGTGAGCTTTGCGAGATTGCTTTTAGTGAAGTGAATCTCGATTATCGTGATTTTGTGAAAGTCGATGAGCTGTATTACCGGCCCGCGGAGGTTGATCAGTTGATTGGCGACGCGTCGAAGGCGCGCAAGGTGCTCGGATGGGAGCCGACGTACACTTTCCCTGAGCTGATCAAAGAAATGGTGGCGGCAGACCTGGAAGCGCTCGCATCGGAAGGCAATGTTTCCCGCCACAGCGCAAAGACGCAAAGGACTACCAGTTTCTAAGATGCCTATCGCTGTTCGCGTCGATTCCGTCTCCAAACAGTATCGCATCTACGATCGGCCCGCCGACCGTTTGAAAGAGACAATCACGCGCGGTCGCTGGAAAGCGCATCGCGAGTTCTGGGCACTGAAAGACATCAGCTTCGAAGTCAAAGCAGGGACCACCACCGGCATCATTGGTCCAAACGGCTCCGGCAAATCGACGCTCCTGCAGATCATCACCGGCACACTCGAACCTACGCACGGCAGCGTCTCAATTGAAGGCCGCGTGGCTGCGTTGCTCGAGCTCGGCGCCGGGTTCAATCCGGAGTTCACCGGTATTGAAAACATTTTCATGAACGCCGCGTTGATGGGTTTCTCGAGAGCCGAGACCGAGCAGCTGCTGCCCGAGATCGCAAATTTTGCGGAGATCGGCGATTTTATTTACCAGCCGCTCAAGATGTATTCGAGCGGCATGTACATCCGTCTCGCTTTCGCCGCCGCCATCGCCGTCGCGCCGCAGATACTGATCATCGACGAGGCGCTCGCTGTTGGTGATGCGGTGTTTCAGCATCGTTGCATGCGTCGCATCAAGGAAATGCAGGAGAATGGGACGACGATCCTGTTTGTGTCACACGATCCGTCGTCGGTGCGCGCGCTCTGCAATCGCGCGATTCTGCTGAACCATGGGCAGAAGATCGCCGAAGGCGCGCCTGCCGACGTGCTCAATCGCTACCAGAAGATCATCATGGCGCGACAGCAGGCGTACGAAGCGAGCTCGAAACCAGTAGAACAAACTGCTGTTGAGTCTTTTGAACGGAAGGCAACACCGCTGAGTTATGTGTATCGTCATGGGGATCGCAGCGCTGAGGTGTTGCAGGTCGAGCTGCTCGACAGCGCGTTACGTCCGACTGAGTTGGTCGAGACGGGTGAGCCGCTCATTGTTCGCATAGTGTATGTAGCGCATGAGGATCTCGACGACGTTGTTTGCGGCTTTCTGATCAGAAATCGTCATGGCATTCACATCTATGGAACGAATACCGAGCTTCAGGAAGTACCGTTTGAGCGTGTGAAGCGCGGCGAGTTGACTGAAGTGACGTTTGAGTTCAACTGCTGGCTCGCGCCGGAGATGCTTTCGCTGTGTGTTGCGGTGCACAGCAGCGCGGGTGTCAGCTACGACTGGCTCGATGGCTGCTTGTTTTTTAGAGTGATGTCGGCAATGAAGATGGAAGGCGTCACAAACTTGAACGCGACCGCCTCGACCAAGCGCCTCGCAGGCCGTCATGTCAATCATGAAAATCCTGTAATCCTGTAAAACTGACTTTAATGACCACGCAACCAAAACAACGTGACGCCGACGGCCTGAATCTTGCAGACTTGATGAATCAGATCCGCAAGGACGCCGAGAACCGCAAACGCAACTCATTGAACAACGGTGCACCGCCCGCTTACGCGCTGTTAGTAAAGGAAGGCTTCAACGCGCTGTTCGCACCTGATAATTCTTCGCTGCCGCCGTTGAAGCTTCAACCCGATCTCGAGAAACGTGAACGCTATCATGTCAACGATCTGCTCGGCTTTCACGATGAGCCATTCGTGCGGAACGCTTATCTAGCGATCCTGAAGCGCGAACCGGACGACACGGGTATGGCGCAGTTTCTTACGAACTTGCGCAACGGCCGTTACAGCAAGATCGATGTTCTCAGCAGTCTGCGGTTTTCACCTGAGGGTCGAAATGCGAATGTGCAGATCGACGGCTTGAGCAGTATGTCGCCGCTGAGAAAAATATATCGTGTGCCGGTGGTTGGTTATCTGCTGCGTCTTGCGGTCGCGCTTGTGCGATTGCCTGTGCTCATCACGAATTTCCGGCGTCTCGAGTCGCATACGATGGCGCAATTCGATCGCGTCGCCGCGCACGTTAACGAATCCGCCGCGCACCTCGATAATTCAGTCGCAAGTGTGAATGAGTCTGTCACTCAACTATCAGACCAGATGCGCGCTCAGCACAGTACACACCTCACGCAGATCGAGACTCTTCAAAAACAGCTTAACGAGCCGATCCGGTTACAGATCAATTCGCTTTTACGTGAGCAGGAGAAGCTGGCGCAGCACCAGTCTGCTCTCAAGCTAAGCCATGGCAGGCTCGAAAGTCGCATTTTACTTGTTGACCAGAATACAGAGCACATCCGGCAGCGCCAGGCGGCAGAGTTGCAGGCGTTGGAGACGCAGCTACAAAAGCGGATTGACGAGTTAATCGAGCGGCTACAAAGATTCAAAATGGACGTCGCCCAGCAGGACAACAAACTGTCTCGCCTGCTGGAGGGTGGTAGTCAGGTATCTGCTGTGGACCAGCCTGCCGTAAGCGAACGGGATCATCTACTCGACTCACTCTACTTCTCGCTCGAAGACGTGTTGCGAGGCACGCCGGAACAGATCAAGGAGCAGGTGAAAGTCTATTTACCGTTTCTGCAGCGGGCGGGTATCGAGTCAGACATTCTCGATGTCGGATCTGGACGCGGCGAGTGGCTCGAGGTGTTGCGCGAAGCTGGATACGGGGCTCGCGGCATCGATACGAATCGTATCCTTGTGCAGCGGTGTAAGGACTTATCGCTGGACGTCACGGAGGCTGAGGCGCTCGGGTATCTGCGATCGCTGCCGGATGGAAGCTTAAGCGCCGTGACAGCCTTTCACTTTGCCGAGCATCTGCCGTTGGAAGCGCTCGTTGAGTTTCTCGACGAAGTGGGCCGCACGCTGAAGCCCGGCGGGCTCATGATCCTTGAGACTCCGAATCCGGAGAACCTGCTGGTTGGCAGTTGTAATTTCTATCTCGATCCAACGCACAAGAACCCGTTACCGATGGCGACGCTGAGGCTGTTGGTGGAAGCGCGCGGGTTTCTGTGTGATGAGGTGTTGAAGCTGCATGCGATCAACGCCGAGAAGATCGAGGTCAAGGATCAACTGACCAGTCACGTAAATCACTATCTGTATGGACCAATGAATTACGCCATCGTCGCCCGCAAACCCGGAGTCTGAACTCGGTGTCGATAGACGAATTGGTCATTTACGACACAACTGTAGGGGTGGCCCTCCGTGGCCACCCGTGCGTGGAAAATCGAACGCCCTTTTATCGAACGCCGTTATTTCAACGCACGGGT
>Ga0081539_10003422_pt1 | contig 19524 bp, 24 predicted proteins | sample TabmetS4T2R2_FD_71023 | JGI IMG/M metagenome (GOLD analysis project Ga0081539, IMG submission 71023) | Tabebuia heterophylla rhizosphere microbial communities from the University of Puerto Rico - S4T2R2 | ecosystem: Host-associated > Plants > Roots > Rhizosphere ...
CATGGTTACACTTTGCTGAAAAATTGAGGAGTATTTGCTGAATGACTGCCCCGAACGAATCGACCATTCGCCAGCGTTTGATGTGGGATGTCACGCCGGAGCTTTACCACCAAATTCGCAGCCTGTGGATCAGCCATTCCAAAGCCGAAGACGCGCGCGACCTGCCGGGTTTAATTGCCACGCTCTCGGAAGACTGTGTGTATGAAATCATCCCAACCGGGCAGCGTTGGGAAGGGCACGCAGGCGCGCGCACCTTTTACCTTACCTTTCTCGGCGCGTTCCCGGACGTGCATTTCGACTTGCAGGACATTGTTATTGGTCCGCAGGGGGTGATCGAAGTGGCGCTGATGACCGGGACGCACAAAGGCGAGTGGGCGGGCATCGCGCCGACGGGCAAGGCGGTGAAGCTGCACATCATCATCCACTTCCCCTGGAACCCCGCCGCGCAAAAATTCTCCGGCGAAAAAATCTACTTCGACCGCTACGGCTTGGAAGACCAACTCGGCGGTTGATGAACCAGGGCGTCCTTATTCAAAACACTTCACGACATCGAGGTATGGCTCGACAGGAGTCATCTCAACCAGGGCTTCGTACTGGGAAACAGCATATGCCCACTCGATGCCGCCGCTCTGCCAGTATATTCCCTCAGGATTGGGCTGCTCGAAGGTGTCGATCACGTCGCCATCTTCCATCACCGTGATCGTCCAGCGATCTTCCTCGCGCCGTGTCACGGCGATCTGGTCGGCATTCGGGCTGAAGACAAGCTGCGAGCCTTCGATGAAGTCAGATTCTCCGGATGCCCACTCCACCGACCAGCCAACATCGCCTGCTGCGTTCAACGACCAGGCAGCGCGTATGGCGTCTGCGCCGGGGTTCATGACGGTAAAGCGCGGACTGGACTCCGGGGCGAACTGCTCGCCTGTGTGATAATCCATTAGGCGGAAGGGAACGGCGTCTTTGTATTCCAAGCCGATGTACCATGTATCCTCCATCAGCACCCAACTTGCAAAGCGTACTTCTGGCGGCGCTCCATACGCCGGATCGATGCTTTGATCGAGTCCATAGGCGCATAAACCGCCGTCATCATTGTAGAGCGAAAGCTCGTAGCCTGCGCCCTGCTGGTCGTCGTAGTACGTCCACACGGTTTTGCTGATTGTGCCGCCCCAGTCCACACGCTGATCCTGATGTTCGCTGCCGTCGGCGTAGCCGAAGCCTACTTTATCTGAAAAAGGTGATGTCGTGCCGTCTCGGAAATCGTAGACCATGATGTCGAGACGTGGAAACTCCCATTCGCTGTAGGCAAGGCGCGTCCCATCTGGCGACCACGTCGCGCCAGAGCGGGATAACCATTCTTCAGGCGTATCGGCATCAGAAGGATGCACGGCGATAGGAATGAGCGTATCCATCCGCAAATCCCACGCCCAGATGTCTTTCGTATCGTAATAAGGATCGTACAGTTCATCGCTGACGCTATCCGGCGTGTGAGTGTAAGTGAGCATCATGCCATCGGGCGAAATGGCAAGGTCGTCATGGCGTCTACCTGTCGTATGACGGATCGGCTCGGTTTCTCCCGGCAGCCATGAGTAAATATCGCCATCCCACAAGTAAAACAGGCGTCCCACCAGTGAGGTTTCTTGCGCGGACGCGATTTGCAGCGAAAACAGCATGAACAGAGCGATCAGAAATAGGCGTTTCATGATTGATCTCCTCGTTTTGCTCACAATAGCAGAGGAGATACACGGTTCGCTTGCCGGAGGTTCAGCGGGCAGCCTACGCCCGATCATCGATCACCCTATTGCAACAGCCGCAGTTCGAGATCAGCAAGCAACTGGAAGTTAGAAAACCTTCTACTCAAAATTCCGATCCAGATTAGACGTCAAACTTTTTTGCATTCGATTGAACTTGCTGCCATCCCAATCGGTATCAATGCCTAAAAATTCATATCCATTTTTCTCATAAAATGGGCGTGCATAAAGGATCACGCCCGCTTTAATCACCGATTTATGGGTTCGTGTTTTAAAGTCTTCTTCAAGAACGTTGAGCAGTCTGGTGCCTATGCCTTGTTTCGTGGTTTCAGGCGACACATACATGTGACGCACGGAATCGGCAAGCCAGCCACCACAGCCGACGATTTGCTTCTCTTTTTCAGCCACGAATAAACTTTTATGTTCGATCATCTCGATCAATTCGAGTTCGTTGATATCATCAAGCAGGGTTTCTACTTCTTTTGGTGAGTAGGACGCTGGAGCAAAATATTGAAAAGTCTTCTCCCGTACTTCTAAAATTCGAGGGATGTCTTCAAGACGACAAAGGCGAATGACAAGCTCGGTTGAGTGATTATTATTTGAGTTGTTTTCCATCCCTCAAACCCTTTTACAACGCGATGTTATGCAGTCTGGCACGAACGCAGCACCTTCGCCTTCCCTGTGAGCGTGTAGCGACCAACCGCCGCCGGGATGAACACGGTGCGCCCGGTTGGCACGCTCAGTGCCGGATAATCCTCTGCTGCCACTTGCGCCTCGCCGTCGATGCAGGTCAACACGTGGAAAACCTGCCCCTGTGTATCCAGTTCAATCGTCTCGCTTCCCGGTTGGTGCAGCGTGGTGCTGAAGAATGGGCTGGCGATCAACTCCACCGACGCGCCGGTTTCCCCTGCGCTTGACCGAATGGGCGGCAGTTTCCCCATCTCGGAGACCTTCAGGCTTTTGTCGATGTGCAAATCGCGCGGCTTGCCGTCCAACCCCATGCGCCCCCAGTCGTACAGCCGGTAGGTCGTGTCGCTCGACTGCTGGATTTCGTACACCAGTATCCCCGGACCCAGCGCGTGGATCGTCCCGGCGGGGATGAACAGCACGTCTCCGGCTTTCACCGTCGCGTACACCAGCAGGTCTTCCAGCGTGTTCGCGCGAATCGCATCCGCTACCTGCTCTCGTGTCGCGTCCGTCTTCACGCCGATCACCAGCTTTGCCTCGGGTTCCGCCGCGATTACGTACCACGCTTCGGTTTTGCCGCGCGGCTGTCCTTCCAGTTCAAAGGCTTGCGCGTCGTTCGGGTGAACCTGCACCGAAAGCCAGTCGTTCGCGTCCAGAATCTTGACCAGCAGCGGCATCCCTTCCAGCGGGTCGCTCATCCTGCCGATCAGCGCCGCGCCAAACTCTGGGAGCAAATCGCCCAGCGTGCGCCCTTCCAGCGCGCCGTTGGCAACCGTCGCTGTGTCATGCATCTCCCAGGATTCGCCGTAAGGTTCATCGGTGGGCAGGGATTTGTGCATCGCCGTTTCCAGCCGCCGCCCGCCCCATACTTTCACATGCAGGCTGGGATTAAGCAGCATGGGATAGAGGTTATTCGTTTGCATGGGTTCATTCCTGTTGTTGGCTTGCTGTAGGTTTTTCCGAAGGCACACACATTCGCACGCGAACAAGTTGCGCGAACGCGCACGTTGACAAACAAAGTCTTACGCCGATAATGACAAACGAGCATATCGCTGAACCGCATCGATAGCGAATCTGAAGATACGCTATCGCCAATCCAAATGAGTCCTATGTTCGACTTCAGCAGTTTTCCCACCCTCGACACGCCGAATCTCATCCTGCGCGAACTCACCCCCGCAGACGCGAAAGCCATTTTGCGTGTGCGCGGCGACGTTCGCGTTACCCGCCTGAATTCCGGGCAGCCGATGCAAACGCTGGAAGAAGCAAAGGAATGGATCGGCAAGGCGCGCAAAGCCTTTGCCGACCATCGCCGCGTTGAATGGGGCATCACCCTCAAATCCGACCCACAGGCGGGCGTCATCGGGCGTATCAACTACAACTACTGGCTTCGGCAGGATCGCCGCGCCTCGATTGGTTATGATTTAGGCTATAGCTATTGGGGCAGGGGGATTATGACCGAAGCCGTCCGCGCCATCGTCACTTTCGGCTTCGATCAGATGAACCTCAACCGCATCGAAGCCGACTGCGACGCCGAAAACTATGGTTCGATGCGCGTCTTAGAGAAGGTCGGCTTCAGGCGCGAAGGTGTGCAGGAGGACCAGTACTTCGAGTGGGATAAATTCCACGATCTCGTACTGTTCGCGCTCCTGCGCCGTGACTACACGCCAGAGTAGAATGCGGCACCGAATGGCAGACAACCTGCCATTCGGTCAAGCCTGGTTTAATCCTTGCCCTACTTGAATATCCGCGTCAGGTAGCTGGTCAAGGCAGTCGGGTCAGCGGGACGGCTACGGAAGCCGATATAGCCGTCTGGGCGAACCAGATACAGTGTCGGCAGTTCGGCTTGGTAGCGGTGATGCGCCGCTGCGTCCGTATCCAGCAGCACACCGTCCACCCCGGTCAGTTCGTTCGGGGCGCTTGCTCCATCCACGATGATATACACTCGTATCAACTCCCCATGCCGTTCACGCACCGCCCGCGCAATGGAGACCAGCGATTGCCAGCTTGCTGCCTTCGGCTCAGGACCGCCAAACAGGAGCAGCGCATGATGAGTGCCACGCAGCAAATCATAAAGCTGGACGGTGGTTCCATCAGCAGCTTGCAGCGGTCCGGCGTCGGGTGCGCGGTCTCCTGCTTTGGGACCGCCTGCGAAGCGCAGGTGCCCAAACCGCTCATGATGGTACTCGCTCACAATCGGGCTGGCACTGTAGCTAATGCTCAGTTGGGCATCCTGCACCGCGATCTGGTGCTGCACGGCGCTCATTCCGCTCAACACGGGCATCAGGTGGTCGCGTAGCTGTCGGCTCACGGGGTTGGTTAAGGTCAACATGGTCGTCAACTGCCCGGCGAGGCGAAGCACGGCATCTGCGACTGGCGTGCGCTCGGCTTCATAACTATCAAGCAGCATCGGGTCGGCTAACCCACGAATGACCAGTGCCAGCTTCCAAGCCAGGTTATACCCATCCTGCATCCCGGTATTCAGCCCCAGCCCGCCGGTCGGGCTGTGGATATGGGCGGCATCTCCGGCAATGAAAGCACGCCCAACGCGATATTTCTCTGCGCGCCGGGCATTGACTTTGAACGGCGTGATCCACCCCGGAGCGCTCAGGGTGGCGTTCCCCGGTCCGCGCTGGTCGAGCGCTGCCTGAAAGTCTGCCAGAGTCAGTTCACTCTCGACAGGCGGCTCCTCCGCTTCCATGACGACCCGGTACTGGTTTTCGCCCGGCAGGGGAATGGCGAAGAACAATCCGGTGGGGTGGACGAAGCCATGCAGCTCATCATGCCGCAAGCCCCAATGGAGCTGGACATCCGCCAACCCAAACCACTGCGAGTAGCTGTGTCCTGCGAAGTCGATATTCAGCGCATGACGCACGACGCTGTGCGCGCCATCACAGCCGACAAGCCAGGCAGCCCGTACCATTTCCTCATGCCCATCGGCGTGGCGTAGCGTAGCAATCACACCCTCATCATCCTGCGTGAAGCTGACGAGTTCGGTCTGCCGCTCAACTTCCAAGCCTAAGCGCGTGACCAGCCCCTCCAACACCCGTTCCAGCGTGCTCTGCGGAATGTTGAGCAGGTACGGGAAGGGGGATTCCAGATCATCGTAGGAGACGTGCAAAAGGCGGTCAGTTCCATGATAAATGTTGACGCCGTGACTCTTCGTTCCGGCGCTCAGGGCGTGGTGGGCAATGCCCATATCCTCAAGCATCTCCAACGACCGCGCCTGCACGGTTGTCGCCTTCGAGAGGAGCGTTGGACCATCGGCTTTGTCGACGATCCGGCAGGTCGTGCCGTGACGGATCAGTTCTGCGGCGAGGGTCAATCCGGTTGGACCAGCACCAACAATTAAAACTGGGAGATCGGGACGAGTATTATTGACCATATAAATATCTCCAAAAATATAGCTGCGAAACCGATAATTCCCCACAGAAGAAAGAGCGGAGATTTGAATCTTACGAAAAGCAATTATACGTCGATATGGTGGTTGTTTTACAAAGAAAGTCAAAAAGAAAATTAAAAGGGCACAACAGTTCGCTTGTTGTGCCCCAATTGCTCCCAGTGAACCTACACCGATCTTCCGGCTGCCAGGGAAAATTTGTTCAAGCGATGGTCATGGCTACGACGCGGCTTTCACAGCTTCAGGCGGTTCCGCCGCCAGCAGCCGCCCGTACAGATTGTTTGGACCGACGAAAATCGCGTAGCCGTCCCGCACGGTTTCCTGCATCATCCGCGTGATGTTCTCCTTGTCGGCGTTCACCCGCTCGATCCAGTCCGGCGGTGCGCCAGTCTGTGGGTCGTACAGAAAGCTCCAGTTTGCCATTTCCACCATGATTGGGATCAAGTCGATGCCCTTCTCGGTCAGGAAATAGTCCTCTTTGCGTTTATCGGACGGGTTCTGCTGCTTGATCAGGATGCCGCTTTCCTCAAGCTGGACGAGCCGTGTGGCGAGGATATTGGTAGCAATCCCCTCGTCCGAATCCAGGAACTCCCCGTAGGTGTGCTTACCGAAGTAAACGATGTCGCGGATGATCAACAGTGACCAGGTGTCGCCGAAATTCTCCAGCGCAAAGTTGATCGGACAATCGGAACGGCGCTGCTGTTTCTTCTTCATTCAGGGTGTTTCTTGAACCTCTTTCAGGTAATTCTAATATGCCCGTCTAGACACTAACAGTAGAAAATGTGTTCTTGACTTTCGCCTGTAAATCCATTATACTAGGTTTACTTGTAAAAAACAAGTTAGTTTCCGAACGGCGGAAATCTACTCGCTCAAATACCCCGCCAGAACGCAACTTTCAGAGGTGCGCTGCGTAAACGATGACGGAGATGTTTACTGATGGGCAAAGTTATTCTCGGTTTCGTCATCTCGCTGGATGGCTACATTGAGGACAAGAACGGGAGCGCCAGCCGTCTCTACGCCAATTACGCTGATTTAGGATCACTGCGCGATCTTGAGGCGATCCAGGCAGCAATGCGCACGACGGGCGCGGTCATCATGGGTAGGCGCGCCTACGAGCGGGGGAATGGTGACTATACCGGATATGAATTTCAAACCCCCATCTTCGTCGTTACACACAATCCGCCGGAGACGCCTGCCAAAGGTGAGAATGAGAACCTGAAATTCCATTTTGTCGCCGACGGTGTTGAAAGTGCCGTCCGGCACGCAAAAGCCGCTGCGGGAGACAAAAACGTCACTATCGTCGGTGGCGCGGAAATTGCCCAGCAGGTTCTCAAAGCCGGGCTAGTCGACGAGGTTCAAATCGACATCGCGCCTGTGCTGCTTGGTGCGGGGCTGCGTGCCTTCGACAACCTCAGCGGCAAACCGATTGAACTGGAAAGTACGCATGTCGGCACGACTGCTGGCGTGACGAACCTGGTTTTTCGCGTTCTGAATTGAGCTACGCAAGTCGAAGAAAGGAAACTCTCATGATGCTCGAAAACCGCAATCAACCGGCAGCCCAGCCTATTCCTGAACTCAAGCCGCTGGAGCGGCTGGTTGGCACTTGGAAAGTATCCGACCCAACCGGGGCGGGTGCGATCAGCGGAGAAACCACCTTCGAGTGGATCAATGGCGGCAGTTTCATGCTGCAAATGCGGAATTTTGCCGGGAACAGCGGCATTGAGATCATCGGCTACGATCAGGAAAGCGGCACGCTCAAATCCTATGCCTTCAGCGAGGATGGACAGGTGCGAGAGTATGAATACGAACTGGACGACGATACGCTGATCATTTCGATTGACACGCCGCAGGAGCAGGGCGATTTCGTCGCCACCTTCAGCGAGGATGGCAACAGCTACACCGGAAGCTGGGAATGGGATGAGGATGGCGTGCCGATGGGCTACGACGCGATGATGACGCGGGTTTCCTAACGGATGGCAAGTCTGCTCGGCGTGAAAGTTGCCGCTGATCTGGAACGTTTTACCGCTTGGGCGCGCGACCAGGATTTGGTGCGCGCCCTGATCATCACGAGTACCCATGCCGTGCCCAACGCGCGCCTGGACGTTTTATCCGACTACGACCTCATCCTTATCCTGACCGACATTCGCCCCTTTCATGAAAGCCGCGACTGGCTCAACGCCTTCGGCACCGTGCTGGCGTTCTATCGTGACCCAATTGCGAATGAAGACGACTTTGAAACGACCGGCAACATCGTCCAATTTGAGGGTGGACTCAAGATTGATTTCACGCTGATTCCCGTTGGGCTGTTTCAGCAGATTGCTGCCGCGCCGCAGCTTCCCGACGAGTACGATGCGGGCTACCGGGTCCTGCTCGACAAGGACGGCTTAACTGACACGCTCAAGCCGCCCAGCTATCAGGGTTATGTGCCTAAGCCCCCCACCGAAAGCGAATACCTGGAAAACATCGAAGTTGCTTTCATCGACGCGGCGTATGTTGCCAAATACCTCTGGCGCGACGACGTGATCGCTGCCAAAGAAGTGCTCGACCACTATTTCAAGCAGGAACACCTTATCCCCATGCTAATCTGGCGCGCGGAGATCGATCACGGCTGGACAGTCAAGCCGGGTCCGCTCGGTCGCGGGCTGCAACGCTGGCTGCGCCCTGACCTGTGGGCAGAGTTGACAAACACCTACGCCGATGCCGACGTGGATGCCAACTGGGATGCATTGTTCAAATCACTGGCGCTGATGAAGCGGGTCGCGCTCGAAGTTGGGACGCATTTCGGCTACGCCTACCCGGAGGAAATGGAGCGGCGCGCGATGGCACACCTGCACAAAGTTCGCGCTCTGCCGCCGGACGCTGATAACTTTTTCTAATCCATTAAAGCTCACTTCTCGGTGCGCTCAAACGAAACAGCGCCGCTTGAGCACAACCAAGCGGCGCTGAGTGTCTTAGCCCATTGAGAACTGCTTGAAACCGAACCTGCCCACAACCGCTTGATGCGGCGGGTCGGGCTGGGGATCAAACCCAACCGCTTCGTAGGGCGGGTCAGGCTGTGGGTTGAAGCCGCGTATCTCGCCGGGCGAGGGCGGATCGGGCTGCGGGTCAAAGCCGTATATCGCGCCAGGGTTGATGAACGAAGCGGTTGCGTTCGTTGGGCACACAATCGCGCGCCCGTAAAGATCACGGCAAATCCGTTGCGCGCTGGCGGGAAGGGCGGCTATTGCGGTCAGGCTAACGAGGACGAGGAGCAAAACGAACTTCTTCATGGTCTCTACTCCGCTAACTCATTGCATCTGTACTTTAAGTCGCCGAGCAACCAGGTTTTGTACAGCCTGTATACAGCTTTTTTACACTTGTACCGAGAAATAAAAAACGCCGAGATATGCTCTCGGCGTTTTGAGTTGCTGCGTAAAGCGAACTTACTTGATGACTGCCTTCGCGCCTTCGGCTTCAAGAATGCCTTTGGCTTCGTTGGCACGATCCTTGCTGACGGCTTCGAGGACAGTCGGCTTGTCGCTTTCGACCAGGTCCTTCGCCTCCTTCAAGCCCAGGTTGGTCACCTGGCGAACTGCCTTAATGACGTTGATCTTCTTGGGACCAACATCATCGAGGATGACATTGAATTCGGTCTGCTCTTCCGCTTCTTCAACCGGGGCAGCGGTGCCGCCACCCGCGCCAGGGGCAGCCGCCATCATCATCATGCCGCCGCCGGAAGCAGCGGTGACGCCCCACTTCTCTTCGAGCAGCTTCTTCAGTTCGGATGCTTCGAGAATGGTCAGTGCGCTCAGGTCATCGACCAGCTTGTTCAAATCAGCCATGAGTTTAGAGTTCCTTTCTTAAACAGTGTGTACGAGTTCAGGTCAATACAGCCCTTAAGCCGCATTGCCTTCTTTGTCTTGCAGATACGCTTGAATGACGTTGACGACTTGCGAAGTCGCCGAATTGAGCAGTCCCGCCAGCGACGAAGCAGGCTGCACGATCAACCCTGCGATCTGGGCATGGAGTTCGTCCAGCGACGGCAGGTTGGCGATAGCTTCCAGGTCTTTCGCTTTGAAGGCGCTGCCTGCCATCACACCGCCCTTGACGACGAACAACTCAGCGTTGTCCTTCTGGAAACCCTGAACGATCTTGGCGATGCCCGGCAGATTGCCGTTGCCGAAGGCGACAGCGGTCGGTCCAGCCAGCAAATCGGTTGGCACAACCCAGCCGCTTTGCTCCAGCGCGATGCTGAACAGCGTATTCTTGGTGATGGCATAAACGCCTGATGCCGCGCGCAGTTTCTCGCGCAGCTCATCCAGCTTGGCGACGGTCAACCCGCGATACTCGGTGACGATGAACCCATCCGTCCCCGCCAGCAGATCGTTGTAAGCAGTAACGAGTTCCCCTTTACGCTCTTTTGTAATTGCCAAGCCCCATTCCTCCTTTCCGTGAAGATAGCGGTTAGCAATTAGCTTTTAGCCCTTAGCTAACCGCTAAAAACTAATCGCTAATAGCTAGAAAAACAAAAACGACCCCGCAGCGTGCAAGGGTCGCCATAGAAGCATGGTCGGGTGCCCTCACCTCGGCAGGAAATTAAGGTTGATCAAGTTTACCTGACCACCGCCTGCTGTCTGCGGCAAAGATTGGGATTATTCTACTGGAGCAAAACGATAGGAACAAGGGTAGAATTTATATTGGGGAAGAGTTTGATGACCGGATTCTGTAGGGGCGTTATGCATACTTCGTATGCCTTGAACGCCCTTTCTCTCAAATTTCCAAAGAGCATCGCCAATTATTTAGGTAGCACCTGCGCCAGTACGATCAGCAGCACGATCAGTCCTGCCGAAACGATTGCCATGCTGCGCAAGTCGTTGAGGACATAGCCGTATTCTTCGCGCAGTTGAGCTTCAGTCACTTCGCGCGTCGGGTGGCGCAGTAGGTCGGAGACGGTTTCCTGGCTCAGGCTTTGGTTGTCGATGCGGTGCGCACCGCTTGCTGTGGCGCGTCCTGCGCGGCGCTCCCGTGCGGAGCGCGCACCGTAGCGTGGCGCACTGGATGCACGTGCGCGCTCATTGCGTTTACGGGTGCTTGGCGGTGCGACGGCAGATTCCGCTTGATCCAGGCTGAATTGCTCTTCGGGGCGCGCTGGCTCTTCCGCGACAATCGGTTGGTTGGCTTGTCGTTTTTTGCTCACGATAAGACTCCTAATTCACGCGGTTGGCATAGACAACATACCGCTGTGTATTGACCTGATAAGGATAGCACGAGATCAGCGTGACCGTCGACCCCTGACGGCTTTCCAGTACGCTCACGTCATTTGGCTCGACAATGCGTGTTTCCGTCACCGTATAAGTAAAGGTGTTGCTATCGGTCTGCACCTGAAGCGTGTCGCCAATTTGAAGCTGATCGAGGTGTTCAAACAGCTTGCCGTAGATGTCGTTGTGCGCGGCAAACGACACGTTGCCGATGTCATCGCCGGGGTTGACGCCGTTGGGCACTTGCCCAACGCCCTGCTTCAGCGCCTCCCAGTCCACACCTTGCACTACCGTCGCGTTCAGGTTCAGCCGGGGGACGATCAGCACCCGTGCCGTTTCGCTGGTCGGCGGCGGACGGCTGATGACCGGCTGAATCCACTCGCTTTGCACGCGGGCGTACAGACTGGCGGGGATTTCGTCGTAGTTGAACTGCGGCGCGCTGTTGGCTTCGTAAATGTGTCCGCCGGGCAGCACGACATTTTCCAGCCGGATCGTCGGTGTCGGCGGCACCGTCGGAATGGTCAGGCGGCGCTGCTCGTCGGCAAGCTGCTGCGCGTTGGCGGTCTCCTGGTCGAGCTTGCCAATCGCTTGCAGCAGGTTCACACCGATGACGGCGATTCCGATGACAGCGGCAACTTCGACCAGCAGCAGCAAGCGGTCGAAGATTTTGCGGCGACGGCGGTTGTTGGCGTTGCGGACGGCAGGCGGGACGGCTGTAACACTTTCATCGAACGACGGTGCAGCGTTTTCGACAACGGGTGCAGGCTGAGGCTTCGAGACAGCAGCAGGCTGCGTCAGGGCTGCCAGCGCAGCAGCAACCGGATCGTGGGGAGGCGCTGGCAAAACCGCTTCCGATGCAGGGGTTTCGGCGTTCGGCTCGGACGCTTCTCTTTCGATCACGCGCCCGGATTTTTGCATCCGCTGCATCCGCTGCTGGCGTTCCTCGCGCCGCTTGATGGCGAGAATCCGCTCCAGCTCCTCAACGCTCAGCTCGTCAACCGGGCGTTTATCACGCATGGGCATCCGCCTTTGCGACCACCGCGAAGACTTCGCGCTCGAAGAACCAGCGGAAGGGCGGTACGCGGAACAGCAGGGTGCGGAGGTTGTCGATCAGGAAGTTTTCTCCGCCTTTTTGTGGTGGGCTTTCCAGCCATACCTTGCCGCGAAAACCAGCGGCGCGCAGGGTGCGGCTCATGCTCCACATCGACTGTTCGTTCACGTGGACATGCTCGTTGACCGAGACCAAGAATTCGCGTGGGTTGCGCGGGTAATTCGCGCCGCGCCCCATCAGCGTGCGTACCCAGCGTACAATCGGGTAAGCATAGCGGTCATACCAGATATTCGGCGCGGTGTGGACGATGAAGCGTCCATCCGGCTTGAGCACGCGCCGAACTTCGCGTAAAGCCTGTTCCAGTTCCCAGGGGTGCAGGTGCTCGACCACATCGAACATCAGCACGCGGTCAAAGGTTGCATTTGGGAAGGGCAGCACTTTCGCGTCGGCAAGATACACGGCGGTGCGCCCTAGTTCAATGCCATCCAGCGGCTCGATCACCCGCTGCGACATGCTCACCGCCACCGGCGCGTAGTCGATGCCGTAAGCATCCGCGCCCAACTGCGCGGCGTGCCGGAGGATTTCGCCGCGCCCACAGCCCACATCCAGCACGACCATGCCGGGCTTGACCTCCGCCAGCGCGAAGGCAGACGACAGCCGCCGCGATAACTGCTCGCCTTCGCTGGTGTTGAAAACGTCGTAGCCTTCGCAAGCCGTGCGGAAGTATTCTTCAGTGTAAAGGGAAGCGGAAACGGGTACTTTTTGCTGATCCACTGCGGTTCGGTCACTCTCAAAACTGCTTAAGGCGATTATACTCGACCCATTTGACGACGCAAACGGCGAAATCTTTCGAAAAATAAGGTGGTTGATAATGTTCTCTATCTGTATTTTATATCCACACTCACATATTAGAATCGCTCAAAAAGCAGTAAAATAGCCTTTAGAACAAGAGAAAGTAAAGGGTTATGGTGGTCAGCCCCAAATCAAACGAAAACGAGCATCCAGCAGAACAGCTATCAGTTGAAATGTCGCCGTCGATGTATCACGCTATTCTCGATCTCATGAAGGCGAATGAATTGGCAGTGGAAGCTGAGCAATTATTCAAAATTCTCGAAGCTCGCTTGGGAGATACGGTCGCGCACACGGTTGCTGAGATCACCGGAATCAAAACGCCATTTCCACAGGGTGTCGAAGTCGATCTTCAGGTTGGTGAAGCTCCTGATGAGATTGATGACAGCGATGCCTATGTCCGCGAGTCGATCAAGCAGGGATTGCGCGACGTTTTGAAGGGTGACGTACTAACAGAAGACGAATTTTGGCAAGCTGTTGCCGACGATGAGTGATCGTCGGGTCGCTTTTTCACGACACTTTACTCATGAATTCAAGCGCCTGAAAAAGCGTTACCGACATATTGAAGACGACTTCCGACCTTTGCTAGACCAATTGAGACGTGGAGAAACACCCGGCGATCAAGTACCAGGTGTAGGTTACCCCGCTTACAAAGTTCGTATTCAGAACCGCGATATACGCAGCGGCAAAAGTGGCGGCTACTGAGCAATTTACTACTTATATCTGAAAGATACGGTTTTTCTTGTTACCATGTATTCGAAGCGCGAACGTGACAACATTACTGCTGATGAAATTCGTGAACTGATTCAGGTGGTTGAAGCTGAAATGCGGAACGAGTGACAAGTTGAATATGGACGGTAAGATTTGAGCGCGCCTTGTGGCGCGTTTTGTTTTGGATGAATGGCTATTATACGTGGAAAGTGATCATAAAATCTTCGCCCTCACCACGCGCGGGCTGGAAGCCGTCAGCGCAGGAGAAATGGCGGCGCTGCCCGGCGTGATCGTCACAGAAACAGCCTACCGCCGCGTTGCCGCCACCTGTGAGCGTTCGTTCGCGCCGCTGCTCGGCTTGCGGACGGTGGACGACGTTTATCTGGATGTTGGGATGTGGGAAGGCATCGGGCACACCCGCGAGTCGCTGGCGGCGCTCCAGTGGTACGCGGCGCAGATCGACCTGGAAGCTGCCACCGAAATCATCGGCGGACTGCGACCGCTGCCGCCCGAACCCGTTTTCTCAATCACTGCCAGCTTTGTCGGTAGGCGCAATTACAGCACCGATGAGATCAAAAAGACGGTGGCGGAAGGGATTCGCTCCGAATACCGCTGGGAGTACACCGCCGACGACCGCACGGCGGATTTGAACCTCCGCATTTTTATGGTACACGAACTGGCATATGTCGGCGTGCGGCTGGGCAAGCACCCACTGCACGAGCGCGTCTATAAGGTCGCTGAGCGGGCAGGGGCGCTCAAGCCGCCGGTGGCTGCGGCGATGCTCAGGCTGGCGGAAATTGTGGCTGGACAAAGGCTAATTGACCCGTGCTGTGGCTCAGGCACAATTCTGATCGAAGCGGCGCTGGCAGGTGCAGTCGCGCAAGGCGGCGACTCGGATGCTGAAGCAGTGGAAGCCGCCCGCGTCAACGCCCAGGCTGCCGGGGTGAGCATCGGCATCGCGCAGTGGGATGCTCGCAACCTGCCGTTGCACGCTGCAAGCGTGAATTGCGTCGTCAGTAATCTGCCCTGGGGTCGGCAAATTGCGGCAGATGAAGGACTGTATCAGGGCGTGTGCCAGGAAATTGAACGGGTACTAAAGCCGAGCGGACGGGCGCTGCTGCTGACGAGCGCGCCGGAACTACTCCATTTTGAGCGGCTGAAGCTCCGTAAAGCCATCGAGATCAGCCTGTTCGGGCAGACGCCCACCATCAGCGTATTTGAGGTGCAGTAAAAAGCAGCGGATAGGTTTTCCCATCCGCTGCTTTTTCACATGTGCTTGAGTAACTGCTTAGTCCAGTATCTTCTTCCCGACGAACAAACCGAATGCCAACGCGCCGATGAATAGCACAAGGAACAGCAGGAAGAGGAACTGAGCGATAGACGATGCTGCACCAGCGATACCACCGAAACCGAGCAGCCCGGCGATGACTGCGATCACGAAGAAAAGCAGTGCAAGCCTAAGCATGGTGGGTTACTCCGTTGTTCAGCCCAGTTACACCGACGGGCGACGCCCGAAAATCAGCGAGACCACGAACAACACCAGGAAAATGACGAACAAAAGCTGTGCAATCCCTGCTGCCGTTCCAGCGATGCCGCTGAAGCCCAGGAACGCTGCGATCAGTGCAATCACCAGAAAACCGATAGCCCAGCTTAACATGATGTTTCTCCTTGAAGTAGGTTACCGAATTCGCCTTCCACTTGCTTCGTAATGCTTTTTGAAAGGCGCTATGAACCGTATTATAGTGCAATTCTTTTTGAAATGTTCAGCTTTTAATCATTTTTTAATTACAAATGGTGTTTCTTTCTCGCTCAAGCCATGTCAACAGGGCGTCTGTCCGTTTGTTGATAGCCCGGAAGATTAATGGCACACTCTGCATATGCTGAAATACATCCTGCTCGGCTTTCTGAAATACCGCGCCATGACAGGCTATGAGTTGAAAAGCCTCATCGACGAATCCACGATGCATTTCTGGCACGCCTACCACAGCCAGATATACACCACACTCCGCAAGCTAGAAGCCGAGGGGTTGGTGAGTTCGGAGTTAGAGGACGGCGACGACCACCTCACGCGGCGCACCTACACGCTGACTGAAGTCGGGCGCGCAGAATTGACCGCCTGGCTGAATACCCCATTGACGGAGACGGTGCCGGAAAAGGAAGACCTACTGGTGCGTATCTTCTTTTCGGCGGAGCGCCCGACCCAGGACGTGATTGACGAGCTGCGTTTTCAGCGGCAGTTGCACCAGCGCAAACTGGAACATTACCTGCAAATCAGCCGTGCGCCGTTGCAAGACTTCAGCGCGGAGGAGCGGCAGGGCAGGGCAAGCGACTTGCCGTTCTGGACTTCAACCATTCGCTTTGGCATCGAGTACGAAAAGATGTATTTGCAATGGCTGGATGAAACGTTGGAACAAATTGAACGCCTTTGACGTAGTAAGATTCGTCTGGTAAGATATGTCAGTTTTGACATGTCTACATTGAAATGCGAAAGGTGGAAAACCGTGAATTTCAGTAACGAGGCACAGGTCATTATCGGCATTATGCTCATCACCATACCCTTCGTTGAATATGGCGGCGTGTTTCTGCTCTCGCGGCTGCGCAAGCAAACCGGCTACAGCGATAACGGCGTTCAGCAGCATTATTTCCGGGCGGGGCACGCCCATGCGGGTGTCCTGCTGATTTTGGCGATCATCGCACAGGTGCTGGTCGATCAGACCAGCTTCGCACCGGGTCTGGCTTACGCGGTTCGGGCCGGTTTCTTCCTGGCTCCAATTCTGATACCAGCGGGTTATTTCCTCGGCGCACCGGGTGCGGATGGTGCGCCGAAGCCGCTGCTGACGCTCGTATATATTGGCGCGATTTTGCTGGCAATCAGCACAGTCGTACTTGGTCTCGGTTTAATCTTCAACGGCTAGGTTTGTGGGTAAGTAGGGGCGTTAACGCCAACGCTGTTGGCGAGCGGACTTGTTCGCACCTGAACGCCCTTCTTTAAAACTCACTCCGTTACCGCAGCAAACTCGCCTGTTGAGACGGTTTTGGCGTTGGTTTCTGGCGTGTAGTCCGGCAGTTCGCTTTCCAAGCGGCGCACGCGCGGGATGGCGTAAATCAGCGCCGTAATCCCGAACACAATCACTCCCGCGATCACCATGATCAGCCCCATACCTGCGCCCGCGCTCTCGCCTACCAGCGGCGCGACCCGCTCCCAGCCCGGTGTACCCACCGCAGGCTCAAAGACTTGATCCGACAGCGGACCGACCACTAGGTACGATAGCGGAATCAGCAGCATAGCAACCTGCCCAATCGTCGCAAAGACGCGCCCCTGAATATCCGGCGGCGTTTTGGCTTGCATCAGCGACATGAAAATCGCGTTGACCATCGGCATCGGCAGTGTCATGGCGAACAGCGTCACGCCGAGCGCCAGGGGCGTCCGGCTGACGCCGACCAGCGCGAGCAGCAGCGAGCCGAACAAAATGCCCAGCATGACCAGGTGGATACGGAACCTGCCGCTGCCCCACACGCCAATGGCGATTCCGCCGACAATCGCCCCTAAATCGAGGATCGCCAGTAGGATGCCCATCGTCGCTTCACTGCCTGTCCGTGCCAGCAGGTACGGGGTGAACAGGATGGTCGCGCCGGAAAACAGGAAGTTGACCAGCGACATGGTGAGCATCACCGCGAACAGCGTGCGCCGCTCCAGCAGGAAACGAAAACCACCCAGCATTTCCTTCAGGAATGACCCCTGCATGGCTTTGCCGATCTCGGTTTGGATGGGGCGCGGGATGCGCACCAGCAGCACGACCACCACCGCGACGATGAAGGTGAACAGGTCGAACAGGATCACTCCATTTACGCCAACTGCCGCGTAAAACACTCCAGCGATGGCGGGCGCAATCACCCCGGCTACAGGTCCGGTCAACTGCTGAATGGCGTTGGCACGGTCACGCTGGCTGTCCGGCACGAGCATGGTCATCGAGGCTTGGAAGGCGGGACCCTGAAACACGCCGAACACCGCCTGAATCAGGGTGATAGCATAGAGCAGCGGCAGGCTGAAGCTGCCGGTCAGGAACGTTCCCAGCAGGATCAGCGTGCCGAGCGCCTGCCCCGCGTCTGAGATGACCATCACGTAGCGCCTGTCCCAGCGGTCGGCAAGCACCCCCGCCACGCTCGACATCAGCGCCTGCGGCAAAAAGCTGAAGAGGGCGACCAGCGCCAGCGGCGTGGCTTCTCCGGTCTGGTTATATACGTAAATGCCGAGCGCCAGCCCAGTCATGCGGCTGCCGATTTGCGAAAAAGTTTGTGTAAGAATGAGTGTGTAAAACGTGCGCAAATTTTGGCGTATATTCATTTTTTACTCCCCCACCATATTCCGTAATACGTGGATCAGGGGAGTTTGGTTACATTCAGCTTGGGCATAAAAATTGGCGGGCTTGCCATCACCATCGCAAGCCCGCCTGTTTGTTTCAATCTTTTCTCAGCACTCAGTACTCGGTACTCAGCACTATCTTCTAGGGGTGCTTCCCGTTTCCATTCCCGTTGCGGCTGATAGTCGAAACTGCGGGCATTTGCTGTTTGCGATCCAGCACCGAATCGACCAGTCCATACTCGACGGCTTGATAAGCGTCGAAATACATGTCACGGTCGCTGTCCCGCTCGATCACGTCACGGTCTTGTCCGGTATGCTTCACGAAAATGTCGAGCAGCCGCTCCTTGAGCCGCTCGGTGCGTTCCTGGGCGGCCGGGTCGTACTGGAGGTCCTGAGCGAGCTGGGCGAGCATCGAGTCCAGCGCCCGGCGGGCGTGATGGTAGGGGTCGTCGCGGATGTCGCCGACCCAGCGGACCAGCTCGCGGTGCACGCGCGAGGTGATGGCGTCGTTCAGCCGGGTCGGCGCCCACCAGGGCGCGCGCTCGCCGAGGATCTCGGTGACCGTGTCCGGGTTCTCGACCAGCCAGCGGTGCAGCTCGGCGAGCCCGAGGTCGACCAGGCCGTGGTGCAGGTCGTCGCGGATCGTCTCCTCGAGCAGCGAGCCGAGCAGGGGCGAGATCGGCTCCTCGCGGAACCGCGGCACCAGCGCGTCGCGGAACAGCTCCTCGATGTGGGAGTCCTGGATCCGCTCGAGGGCGAGTACGGCGACGTCGGCGATCTCGTCGACGGTACGCCGTGCGTGGGCCGGGTCCGCGAGCCACTGGCCCAGCCGCAGCGACACCGTCGCGGCCGCGACCCGGTCGCGGATGACGCCCTCCTGGAGGAAGTTCTCCCCCACGAACTCCTCGAGGCCGCGGCCGAGCTCGTCCTTGCGCTTCGGGATCAGCGCGGTGTGCGGCACCGGCAACCCGAGCGGGTGCTTGAACAGCGCGGTCACCGCGAACCAGTCGGCGATCGCACCGACCATCGACGCCTCGGCCCCGGCGTTCACGAAGCCGAGGAATCCGTCGCGGTCGAGCGTCAGCAGGTAGACCGCAGCGGCGAGCAGCAGCAGCGACACGGCGAGCGTGCGCATCCGGCGCAGACCCTGACGGCGTAGGGCGTCCGCGGCCGGGTTGGACGTGATCATCGCGATGGTGCTCATCGCCCGCCATCCTTGCGCACGGTCCCACATGCCAGAATGCGATGACGGACCAGCCCGACCCCTTTCCGTTCTCGAGGAGAAAGATGCGTCGTTCGTTCGTCGTCGCCGCCGTGGCCACGGCGCTCGTGCTGTCGGCGCCCGGAAGTGGCGAGGCGAGCAAGGGCAGCGACGCACCGGACCTCGTGCATCGGGCGGCAACCAGCACTGGCCGCGACCTCTCCTTGGCGATGCGCGACCTGTTCGTCGCGCTGCCGCGGCTCGGCGCCGCCGACCGGCGTAC
>Ga0081539_10003423_pt1 | contig 19521 bp, 20 predicted proteins | sample TabmetS4T2R2_FD_71023 | JGI IMG/M metagenome (GOLD analysis project Ga0081539, IMG submission 71023) | Tabebuia heterophylla rhizosphere microbial communities from the University of Puerto Rico - S4T2R2 | ecosystem: Host-associated > Plants > Roots > Rhizosphere ...
CACCTGGGTGAAGACCGGTTGCGCGCGGCCACGCATGTATGCGAGCGGGGCGACCTCGATGGTGCCGCTCTGGGTGAGGCGCGGGATCGACTCAGGGTCGATCATGTCGTGCAGCGCGTCGTACAGCGGGCGCAGGTACGGGTCGATCTTCTCGTACAGGGTGCCGGGCAGGTAGCCCAGCCGCTCACCGGCCTCGACCGCCGGGCGGGTGAGGATGATCCGGTTGACCTTCTTGGCCTGCAGCGCCTGCACGGCCTTGGCCATGGCCAGATAGGTCTTGCCGGTACCGGCGGGGCCGATGCCGAAGACGATCGTGTGCTTGTCGATCGCGTCGACGTAGCGCTTCTGGTTCAGCGTCTTCGGGCGGATCGTGCGGCCGCGGCGGGAGATGATGTTGAGGCTGAGCACGTCGGCCGGGCGCTCGGAGGTGCCGCTCTTCAGCATCCCGAGGGTGCGCTCGACGTCGTCCGGGGCCAGTGTCTGGCCGGACTCGATCAGCGCGAGCAGCTCCTCGAAGACGCGGACCGCGAACGCGTTGTCGGCCGGGTTGCCGGTGATCGTGATCTCGTTGCCGCGGACGTGGACGTCGCTGGCGAGCTCGGCCTCGACCAGGCGAAGCAGCTGGTCGCCGGAGCCGAGCAGGGCCACCATCGTCTGCGACTCAGGGACGACGATCTTCGTCTGGACCGAGGGGCTCGCCGCGATGATGTCGATGGATCTACGTCACGCGCTGCCGCGCGTGACGATGCCCGTCCTGGTCGCCGTCGGCGACCAGGACCGCGTCACCCCGCCCGCCGCCGCGATCCAGCTCGCGGCGGCCCTCCCCGACGGGCATCTGTTGGTCGTCGAGGGCGCCGGGCACCTGCCGATGCTCGAGCGCCCGGAGCGCGTGAACCCCGCGCTCCGGGCGTTCGCCCGCGGGGTCCTCGGCCTCGATCGGGGGAAGGGAGCGGCATGAGCGGTGCGGCGTTGTCGGTGCTCGCCGCCGAAGCGGCGGGATGCACGAAGTGCCGTCTGGCGGAAGGCCGGACCCAGGTCGTGTTCGGGGTGGGGAATCCCGACGCCGACCTGCTCTTCGTCGGTGAGGCGCCGGGCTTCCACGAGGACAAGCAGGGCGAGCCCTTCGTCGGCGCGGCCGGGCAGCTCCTCACCCGGATGCTCGACGAGACCCTCGGCCTCCGGCGCGAGGACGTCTACATCTGCAACATCCTGAAGTGCCGTCCGCCCGGGAACCGGGACCCGCTCGAGGACGAGATCGAGGCCTGCACACCCTGGCTCGTCGAGCAGATCTCAGTGATCCAGCCGAAGGTGATCGTGACGCTCGGGAACTTCGCCACGAAGTTCGTGCTCAACACCCAGCAGGGGATCACCCGGATGAGGGGCGCGGCGTACCCATGGCACGGCCGGACCGTGATCCCGACCTTCCACCCCGCGGCGATCCTCCGAGGAGGCGGGGAGGGCTCGCGGCAGTTCGCCGAGCTTCGCGAGGATCTCGAGCTGGTCGGCGCGACGCTCGCCCGTCTCGAGCCGGAGCGGCCTGGCCCTCGGCTGCCGGAGGCGGAGCCTGCGACCGAGACCGTGCACGCCCTCGTGTCGGACGGACAGCTGGAGCTCTTCTGAGCGTGCGGATCGAGCTCCGGACCCGGACCGCGGACGAGACGCGCGAGGTCGGTCGCGCGATCGCGATCCTCCTCCAGCCCCGCGACACGGTGGTCCTCACCGGGGACCTCGGGGCCGGGAAGACCACGCTCGTGCAGGGCATCGGCGAGGGCCTGGGGGTCCACGAGCACGTGGCGTCGCCGACCTTCACGCTGATCCGTGAGTACTCAGGCCGGCTCGATGTCGTCCATGCCGATGTCTACCGGCTGGAGCGTGTCCAGGACGTGATCGACCTCGGGTTGGACGAGGTCGGGCCGCCGGAACGCGTGCTGGTGATCGAATGGGGCGACGCCGTCGAGGACCTCCTGCCGGCCGATCGACTCCGGATCGAGCTGACGCTGCCGGATCCGGACGACGAGGCGCGGACGATCTCGATCGAGCCGCGGGGCGCCTCGTGGGCCGCGCGGTGGGAGCGGCTCGAGCAGGTCGTGCCCGGCGGCGCGGATCAGGACCCGCCGCGCACGCGGACGGCATGATCGTCGTCGCGATCGAGACGTCGACGCCGCAGACCTCGGTGGCGATCGGGTCCGATCGCGAGATCGTCGGGAGCGTTTCCGTCGCGGGTCGGGCGCGGCAGGAGTCGGTCACGCCCGCGCTCGACCAGCTCCTCGGATGGACCGGCGTGAAGCTCTCGCAGGTCGGCGGCATCTCGGTGGGGATCGGCCCGGGCCTCTTCACGGGTCTTCGCGTCGGGGTCGAGACCGCCAAGACGCTCGCCCAAGTCCTCGCGGTCCCGATCGTCGGCATCACGAGCCTGGACGCGCTGGCGTTCTCGGTCCGGCACACGCACAAGCTGATCGTGGCCGTGATCGACGGTCGTCGCGGCGAGGTCTTCTACGCGGTCTACCGGTCGCTCCCGGGCGGCGTCGTGCGCGGCCACGACTACGCCGTGGCGACCCCGGATCACCTCTGCGCCGAGCTGGAGACGATCCCCGGGGAGATGCTCGCCGTCGGCGACGGTGCCATCCTGTACCGGAACCACCTCGAGGAGCTGGGCAGTCGGGTCGAGATCGCCTCCGCGCTCCGGGCGCACCCGGAGGCCGCGGCGCTGGCGGAGCTCGCGATCCCGCGGTTCCTCCGGGAGGAGCACGACCGGCTCGACGAGGTGAAGCCGATGTACCTGAGGAGATCGGATGCGGAGATCGCGTGGGAACGGCGGGACCGAGGTCTCGGCGCTTGAGATCACCCGGATGCGCCGGCGCCACCTGCGCGGCGTGATGGCGATCGAGCGCCAGGTCTACGCTCGCCCCTGGAGCCCCAACCTCTTCGCCACGGAGATCGCCGACCCGGACAACCGTTGCTACCTCGTGGCCCGCCGGCACAAGGAGGTCGTCGGGTACGGTGGGTTGATCTGTTACGGCGACGAAGCGCACATCACGAACGTGGCGGTCGACCCGATGCATCAGCGGCATTCGATCGCGAGCCGTCTCCTGATCGAGCTGATCTCGAACGGGATCGAGATGGGCGCTCGCGCCATCTCGCTGGAGGTCCGGGTCACGAACTGGGCCGCCCAGCGGATCTACGCCCGATTCGGATTCCGGCCGGTGGGGATCCGGCGGAACTACTACCAGGAGGTCCACGAGGACGCCCTGATCATGTGGACCGACGACGTGCGGACCGCCGCCTACCGCGCGCGGCTCGACACGATCGCCGACGCCCTCCCCGAGGCTGTGCGCACCGGGTGATCACGCTCGGCATCGAGACGTCGTGCGACGAGACGGCGGTCGCGGTGATCGAGGACACGTTCCAGGTCCGATCCAACGTGATCGCCCATCAGGAGCACCTCCACGGACGGTTCGGGGGCGTCGTGCCCGAGGTCGCGGCGCGGGCCCACGTCGAGGCGCTGAACCCGGCGATGGATCGGGCGCTGGCCGAGGCGGGCGTCGGCTTCCGCGACCTGGAGGGCGTCGCCGTCACGATCGGTCCCGGGCTGGTGGGCGCGCTGCTGGTCGGGATCGCGGCGGCCAAGGCCGTCTCGCTCGCCACCGGCGCGCCGCTGATCGGCGTCGATCACCTCGAGGGACACGTCTGGGCGAACTTCTTGGTCCTCGGCCAGCCGGACCCGCCGTACGTGGCGTTGGTCGTCTCCGGCGGCCACACGATGCTGGTCCACATGCCGGAGCGACACCGCTACGAGCTGCTGGGACGGACGCTCGACGACGCGGCGGGGGAGGCCTTCGACAAGGTCGCCCGGCTCCTCGGCCTGGGGTTCCCCGGAGGTCCGGCCCTCGACGCGTTGGCGCGGACCGGCGATCCCACGGCGATCCGTTTCCCCCGGGCGATGGAGGACTCGGGCGACCTGGACTTCTCGATGAGCGGGTTGAAGACGGCGGTGCTCCGCCACGTGCGCGGGGAGCGGTCGGCCGGACGGGAGGTGAACTCGGCGGACGTCGCGGCGTCGTTCCAGGAGGCGATCGTCGATGTGCAGGTGTCGAAGACGATCCGCGCGGCTCGCGAGGTGGACGCGGGGACGGTCCTCCTCGGGGGCGGCGTCGTCGCGAACACACGGCTCCGCGAGCGCATCACGGACGCCGGTGAGGCCGAGGGTCTCGTGGTCCGCTACCCGCCGCTCGACCTGTGTACCGACAACGCCGCGATGATCGCGTGCGTGGGGGCGGATCGGCTGGCCTCCGGCGAACGGTCGTCCCTGGACATCGCCGCGGACCCGAACCTAGGGTTGGCTCCGTGACGACGGTCCTGGTGACGGGGGGCGCCGGGTTCATCGGCTCGCAGCTCGCCGACCGACTCCTCGCCGAGGGGCATCGGGTCGTCTCCGTCGACGACCTCTCCACCGGCCGGATCGCCAACCTCGTGGAGGCCCGTGGCTACGGCAAGGAGTTCTCGTTCTTCAACATGGACGTGCGGGCCGACGGGCTCGCGTCGCTCTTCGAGCGTCATCGCCCGGAGGTGGTGTTCCACCTCGCCGCCCAGGCCGGCGTCCGGCCCTCGCTGGTCGACCCGGTCCACGATGCCGCGGTGAACGTGATGGGCCTGTTGAACGTGCTGGAGGCGTCCGTCCACGTGGGCGCGCGGAAGGTGATCTACGCGGCGAGCGGCGGCACGATGTACGGCGAGCCGCGGCGTCTCCCGACGAAGGAGTCGGCGGCGCCTGCCTCGAAACCGCTGTCGCCCTACGGGATCTCGAAGAAGGTCGGGATGGACTACCTCTCCTACTACCAGCGGTACCGGGGCCTGGACTACACGGCGCTCGCGCTCGGCAACGTCTACGGGCCGCGACAGGATCCGAGCGGCGAGGCAGGCGTCGTAGCGATCTTCGCGGCGAAGATGATCGTGGGCGAGGCCCCGACGATCTTCGGCGACGGCAACCAGACCCGGGACTACGTCTTCATCGACGACACCGTGCACGCGTTCGTGCAGGCGATCGATCGGGGATCCGGGAAGGTCGTGAACATCGGCACGGGGCTCGAGACGAGCGTGAACCACCTCTACCGGCTGCTCTCCGAGATCACCGGCTTCGCCGGCGAGCCGGAGCACGGTCCGCAGCCGCCCGGCGAGCTGCGCCGGATGGCGCTGGACATCTCGTCCGCGCCGTCCGCGCTCGCGTGGAAGCCCTGGACACACCTCGAGGACGGCCTCGCCGAGACCGCGGCGTACCTGAAGGGGATCTGACCACGTCGGGGGACGACGTTCCGACGAGCTCCGGTGCGGATCGCGCGTTCGACGCCGCCCAGCGCCTGGAGGACCTCGGCGCCGCGTTCGCCGTCGGGGGGATCGAGGCGATCCTCCTTCGCGCGCCGAACGGGTTCGGCCCACCGGACCGATGTCTGCCGTCGATCACCAGACGCGAAGCGGACGTCCTGATCCGCCCGGCGTCCGTCGCCGAGGCGAGGCGGATCCTCGAGGGCTTCCCGTGGCGCTTCGAGCTCGGCGGGAGAGGCCTGTGGCGCTTGATCCCGAGGGTGAGCTACCTGTGGGACGACCTCGTCGGCGTGGATCTCCTGTGGGGCGTGCAGGGCTCGCCGCTGGGCGTCCGTCGTGAGCGGGAGCTGGAGCGCCGGCTGTGGCTCCGCGCCACGCCCGGTGATCGAGGGTTCCGCCTCGGCCATCCCGACGACGTGGCGATCTACGGCGCGGTCCAAGCATCGCGGCCGGGCCGTCCTCAACGGTTCGAAGGAGAGGACCTCGCGGCGTTCCTGCAGGGCCGGCCCACCGGAGATGTCGTGGTCGCCGCGCGGCAGGTCGGTCTGGAGGCGGCCGTTGTCCGTGGCCTCGGCGTCGCGGGGATCGTCGCGGATCAGCCTCCGAGGAGCCTGCCCGATCGAGCGGGAGATCTGGCCTGGCGATCGCTCCGGCCCAAACGCCTCCGGGGGGTGGTGGTCTCGGGAACCCCTCGACTCGGGCGGGCGATCACCCGCGCTCGATTCGCCGATCGAGAGTTCGTCGCCGGCTACGGCGTCTTCCTCCCGCGAGCGATCAGCGAGTCGCTCGTGACCGGCGCCCTCGACGCGATCGGTGACGAACCGCGACCGGTGGTGATCGACGTGGGCACGGGATGCGGTCCGGTGGCGATCTCGATCGCCGGGGCCGACCCCCGGGCCCGGGTGATCGGGGTCGACACCTCCGTCCGAGCGCTGGCATGGGCCCGGATCAACCGCCCCCTCTCGATGGTTCGTCGTGTGCGATTCCGTCGGGGATCGCTGCTGGCGAGCGTCCCCGCCGATCTCCACGGGCGGGTGACCGCGATCACGGCGAACGTCCCGTACGTTCCGCCCTCGCTCTGGGGGACGGGATGGACCAGCCGGCGGGGGACGGTCGTGGGGGCCGGCGAGGACGGGTTGGACCTCTATCGGACGCTCGTGCGACAGGCTCGACGATTCCTGGTGCCCGGCGGGCGCCTGGTGTTCCAGCTGGCTCGGATGCAGTGGGGGCCGTTCCGCGAGGAGCTGGAGGCGCTCGGCTATCGACCCGGCGAGGAGATCAGCGGCATGCCCGGCGACGTCGTCGTGTGGGCGACGTGGCTCGGGGGCGACGCGGGCGATCGATCCGACCGCGCCGCGCGATGACGATCTCGGCGGACCGCGGCCCTCGGCCGGGTCAGAGGGCTCCCTTGCGCGTCAGGACGACGCCGACCGTCTTGAGCAGGATGTAGAGGTCGAGCGTGAGCGACCAGTTCTCGATGTAGAACAGGTCCATCTTCACCGCCTGCTCCGGTTCGACGTCGCTCCGCCCGTTGATCTGCCACCACCCGGTCAGTCCGGCCCGGACCTCATGCCGCGCGTCGAGGGCTTCCTCGTTCCCCTCGACCTGGTTCGCGGCGAGCGGCCTGGGACCGACCAAGCTCATGTCGCCGCGGATCACGTTCACGAGTTGCGGGAGCTCATCGAGGCTCCACGACCGGAGACGCCGACCCACTCTCGTCAGCCGAGGGTCCTCCTCCATCTTGAAGAACGGCTCCGTGAGGTCGACGACGCGGGCATCGATGTGCCGCTCCGCCCCGTCGATCATCGTCCGGAACTTGTAGACCGTGAAGCGACGCCCGTCCTTGGTCACACGCTCCTGCCGGAACAGGACCGGCCCGGGTGAGGTCAGCTTGACGGCGAGCGCCAGGACGCCCATCAGCGGCAGGACCGAGACCAAGGCGGCCGTCCCCAGCGTCAGATCGAATACCCGCTTCAGCGCCGCCTGGGTCCTCGTGAGGTGCGCCGAGCGGACGGCGAGGACGACCAGGTCGTGGACCTGGTGCACCGTGACGCGCGACGTCAGCACGTCCGTGGCGTTCGCCGACACGCGCATCTCGATGTTGGCGTGTCGGCAGCACCTCGAGATCCGATACATGTCGTCGGCGGTCACGCCCGTCGAGGCCACGAACACGCACTCGGCCGACGTTCGACGGATCAGATCCGGGAGGTCGTCGACGCGTCCCAGGACGGGCCACGGCGCGTCGGGGGACTCGTCGACCCGGTCGCTGACGAAGCCGAGCGGCAAGAAGCCCCGGACCGGGTCGGAGACCGCATCCCCGATCGCGGCGGCTTCGCCGTTGGATCCCACGATCAACGTCCGCAGGGCGAGTCGCCCCGTCCGGCGGCCCCTCCCGACGTACCAGCGAACACCGCGGCGGATCGCGAGCTCCAGCAACAGCGTGACGGCCCATGCGAGCGCGAGCGATCGCCGATCCAGCTGCCACCACACGCTCCCCACCATGATCAGGAGGATCCCGATCGTCGCGGCACCGATCGAGCGGCGGAACTCCTCGGGAGCCGAGAGGTGCCGAACGCCGTAGAGCCCGAACGACTGGAAGATCGCGATCCACACGATCGGAGCGATCGCGAGGACCAGCGCGAAGTCGGAGGTCGGTCGAACGACCCCGTCGCGCACGAGATGCATCACGAACAAGCCGATCAGGATCGAGCATGCGTCGCCCGCGAGGAGGATGGCGGCGATGACCTTCAGTCCCGGAAGCGCGGTCCCGGGAGCCTCGGGCACGTCGACGACCGGTGCCGCGACCGAGACGGTCCGAGCCTCAACGCTCGCATCCGCCGTGGTCAGATCGGCGATGTGGATCCGCGCCGTCGGTTCAGCACCCGGCCCGCCGCGCTCACGGCCTGCGTCCGCGCTGGTCGGAGCGATCTCCGGGACCGTGCTCACGTTCGGGGGGAACTCCTCATCCTCTACGGGACCGATGCTTCCATCGGCTACCGAACCGATGTTTCCATCGGCCCGTTCCTAGGTCAAGGGTGCTAACGCAGGGGCCTGCATTCCCCGATAGACCTAAGACCAAACATCACCCACCATAGCCGCTTCGTACCAGATGGGGAGTAAGCAATTGACTGTAGGTGGCGTGCGCTTTAGTGTCGGAGACGGAACCCGTTCGACCGAACGGGCCACCAGGAAGGAGGAGTCCGATGACGTACGAAACCCCCCGGGTTACGGACTTCGGCGCCATCGGGGACCACACCTTCGACAACCCGGGCAAGGGGGACAAGGGGATCTGCGGTAACGACCCCATGTTCAACGAGCCCTCGTGTCCGGAAGGATCGTAGGTCCCGCGACTCACTGGTCGACGAGCGTCGCGTCCGCCTCGGCGGACGCGGCGCTCGTCGCCTTCTCGGCCCGCGTCAGCCGTCCGGCCACCGTGCTCCTGGCCCCGCAGGTGCGTCGCGATCGCGCCGAGCGGGATCGGGCCCCGTCGGCCTCCCGTACACTGACCGCCCCATGGGATCGCTGGTCGCCGCGCTGTTCCGAGGCGGTCCCCCCGATGAGCGTCGGTTGCAGACGATGTTCGACGTCGCGCCGCACCGGGGGGACTCGACGAGGCACGTCGCATCCGGGCGTTCGATCCTCGGGATCAGCGACCATGCCGATCGCCCCGAGGGCGACGTCGCCGAAGCCGATGGATCCGTCGCGGCGATCACGGGCTCGCTCGACAACGCGGCCGAGCTCGCTCGAGAGCTCGACGCGAACGGCCGTCCCCTCGATCCTCGACGCCCCGCGGCGGTCGTCCTGGAAGGCTTCCGGGTGCACGGCGACGCGTTCCTCGGCCGGATGCGTGGCGTCTACGCGGGGGCGGTGTCGGACGGGGAGACGCTGTGGTCCTTCCGCGACCACATCGGCTTCCGAACCCTGTTCTACCGTGACGATCCGGGCATGTTCCTCGTCGCCACGGAAGCCAAGCAGGTGGTGGCGGGAGCGGGGATCCCGAAGGAGCCCGATCTCGACGTGCTCGAGTCGATCTTCTTCCGGGAGTTCACCGACAGCACACCGGCCGCTCTCCGCGGGGTGCGTCGGATCCCGAAAGCGTCGGTCGTTCGGGTCTCGGCCGACGGGGCGGGGATCCGTCGGTACTGGGATCCCGCGTCGCTGATCGAGACCGGCCCGAGCCTCGACGACGACGAGCTGCTCGAGCGCTTCGAGCAGGTCATGACGCAGGCGACGGGTCGCACCCTGACCGGCAACGATGTCGTGTCGCTCTCCGGCGGCATCGACTCGCCCGCCGTCGCCGCGTTCGCCGCTCCTCAGCACCTCGAGCGATACGGCGCGCCGCTGTCGGGCCTCTCCGCGCTGTACCCGGACCAGCCGTCCGTCGACGAGAGCGCGTACATCGAGGAGGTCGCTTCGTTCCTCGGGCTTCCGCTCTTCACCTACGACCGTCGGGCGGAGCCCCTCGGCCGGGTGCGGGAGTGGACCGAGCTCGTCGACGGCCCGGTCCCTCGTCTGCTCCTCAGCGATGCGGAAGAGCATTTCGCCTACGCGAAGAAGTTCGGCTTCCGCTCCATGCTGACCGGGGAGATCGCCGAGTTCGTGATCGACATGCGGCGGTTCCTGCTGGCGCACCTCCTGCGGCGCGGACGGCTCCGACCCCTGTACGAGCACATCCGCGACCAGCACGCGAAGGGGGCGAGCCCCCCCGGCATCGCCAAGCAGCTCGCCTCAGCGTTCGTGCCGCGTTCCCTCGAGCTGCTCTACATGAACTCGAGGACGCTGCCGGACGGACTCCGCCCCCCCGCCTGGATGGACGAAGATCGGTACAACCGATCGAGCGCCGACTTCGCCGTCGCGGCCGGAGAGCGATGGCGTCAACAGCAGCTCCTCGGCTTCATCGGGCCCGGGTTGACCCTCGAGGCCGAGGAGATCGCCGAGGACGCGCTCGGCGTGCGACTCCGCCGGCCCTGGGCCGACGTCGACCTGTGGGAGTTCTTCCTGTCGCTCCCGGCCGAGCAGAAGTTCCCGACGGTTGAGCGGAAGGGGCTCGTCCGGAAGCTCCTGCGGGGTCGCGTCCCCGACGTGATCCTCGATCGCCGGGACAAGACCGTCTTCGACGCCTCGATCGAAGCCAGGATCGACTACGGAGACCTGCGTCGCTGGCTGCTCGATCCGCGCGCGCGGATCGGAGGGGTCGACTACGAGCTCCTGGCCGATCAGCTCCGCTCCGAGACGCTCGACGTACCGGCGTACCAGTGGGCACGCGATCTCGCCCAGGTGCACGCGTTCCTCTCGCTGTGGGAGTGACCCGATCGATCCCGGAAACCGAGGCGAGCGACGCGCCTCGCCCCCCCGCCGACGCCGTCATCGAGGTCCGCTCGATCACCCGGCGGTTCGGCGATGTCCAGGCGCTCCGCGATGTCTCGCTCCGCGTGGATCGTGGCGAGATCCACGCGCTGCTCGGACCGAACGGGGCCGGGAAGACCACGCTGCTCCGCATCCTCAGCGGGCTGGTCGAGGCGGAGCAGGGTGAGATCCGCGTCCTCGGGATCCCGTGGCGCGATCCACCGCGGCACGCGCGACACCTCTTCGGACTCGTTCCCTCGGGGGACCGCAGCTTCTACCTCAGGATCTCCGGCTTCGAGAACCTCGTGTTCTTCGCGCGCCTGCAGGGCCTTCGACGCTCGGAGGCTCGCGATCGCGCGCTCGCCGGGCTCCGCCTCGTCGGGCTGGAAGACGCGGCCCATCGGAAGGTGCTGACGTACTCGCACGGGATGCAGAAGCGTCTGTCCGTGGCCCGGGGGCTGATGATGGATCCACCGCTGCTCTTCGTCGACGAGGCGACGCACGACCTCGACCCGGCCGGCGCCCGACGGGTGCGGGATCTCGTGGAGCAGGCGGCTCGCCGCGGTGTCGCGGTCGTCTGGGCGACGCAACGGATCGAGGAGATCCGGGGGTTCGCGCGAAGCGTGACCGTCCTCGACCGCGGCGCCGTCCGATTCGAGGGCACCGTCGCGCAGCTGCTCGCCGCCGTCCCACCGGAGCGCTTCGTGTTGCAGGTGAAGACGCTAGGTCCGGTCGAGGCGGTGGAGGCCGTCCGGCGGAGGCTCGGCGACCGCGCGGTCGTCGCGGCGCGCGAGGGAGACGAGGATCACGTGCTGATCGGCCTGCGTCCCGGGACCACGCTCGGCGCCGCCGTGGCCCTCCTCGTCGGGGCGGGCATCGACGTGATCGCGTGCCGGGAGGAGCGACCCGAGCTGGAGCAGGCGTTCCTCTCCTTGATCGAGCCGGAGCGCTGATGAACGTCGAGCGGCGATCGAGCGACGCGGTGTCCGGTGCTCACGTCTTCGTGGAGGAGCTCCGCAAGGTTCCGGCGTTCTTCCGACGCGACCTGCTGGTCCTGCTGAGCTACCGCTTGGCCTTCGTCGGTGATTGGCTGAACCTGGTGCTGCAGGTGGTGGTCTTCTACTTCGTCGGGCGGATGATCGATCCCTCGCGCCTCCCCGTGGTCGGGGGTGTCCGGGTGAGCTACATGGAGTTCGTGGCGGTCGGCATCGCCCTGACCTCGTTCGTGCAGATCAGCCTGGGCCGGGTGGTGTCGGTGATCCGGACCGAGCAGGTCCAAGGGACGCTCGAAGCGTTGATCGTCACCCCGACGTCGTTCACGACGATCCAGCTCGGATCGGTCGCCTACGACCTCGTGTACATCCCGATCCGCATCGGTCTCTTCCTGGCGCTCGCGTCGGTCGCGTTCGACGTCCACATCGTCGCCTCGGGATTCGTGCCCGCGCTCGCGATCGTCGCGTTCTTCATCCCCTTCGTCTGGGGGCTCGGGGCCGTCGGCGCGGCGGGCGTCCTCACGTTCCGGCGCGGCTCCGGGCTGATCGGGATCGGCGTGTCCGCGCTGACGATCGCGTCGGGGACCTACTTCCCTTTGAACGTGCTGCCCGGGTGGCTTCGCTGGCTCGCCGCGCACAATCCGATCACGCTGTCGCTCGACGGGCTGCGCGAGGCCTTGCTCGCGGGCACGCGGTGGGCCAGCGTGCTGCCGACGATCAAGGTGCTCGCTCCGGTCGCCGCCGTGTCGCTCGCGGTGGGGATCGTGGCGCTCCGGTTGGCGATCCGGCGGGAACGCCGTCTTGGAACGTTGGGGAGCTATTGAGATCATGAGGATCGCCGAGGACGCCCGGATCCGCGTGAACCCTCGCGTCGAGCATCGGACGCTCACGGGCGGCGACGCCGTCCTGCTCCATCTCGACACGGCCGCGTACCACGGCCTGAACCCCGTCGGTGAGTTGATCTGGGAATCGGTGGGCTCCGGGACGACGTTCGCCGAGCTGGTCGCCACGGTCCGGGGACGGATCGAGGATGCCCCACCGGCCTTGGAGGAGGACGTCGCGGCGTTCCTGTCGGAGCTCATCGAGCGCGATCTCGTGTTCCTCGAGGACGACGGATCCGCGGCCTGAGGCGGCCGATCGATCCGCAGCAGCGGTTTTAGGGCAGGGGGGCCGCGTCGTGGACGTGTCGACCCGGCTCGTCCTGCCGCTCCGGCCCGCGCACCGCGTTGACGAAGGACCGCTTGAGCCGGCGGGCGAGCGCGAGGACCGACGCCGGCCAGGAGTCCCTGACGACCTCAGCCCAGACGACGGCGGGGCTCACCGCGGTTCCGGCCGTCTCCGTCGGCCAGCGACGATCGACGATCGCCGAGAGGCCGGCCCGCCCACTGCGCCCGAAGAGGGCCTCGAGCGCGTCGGCCGGGACCGGGGTCCCCAGCGTCGTCGCCGCTCGACGCAGCATCAGCGCCACGATCGATCCGGCGCGCCACCGCTGAGCTCGCTCGATGAGGAGATCCCACGGAGGCGCCTCCCGCCGGACCGACGTGTCGATGTCCTTCAGCCAGAGGAGCTGGTGTCCGCCGGCCAGACCGCCGTGGATGCAGAGGTGGAGCAACGTGTCGACCGGATCCAGCGTGCCGACGATCACGTTCCCGACCTCGACCCTCCTGACGCGATCGAAGAGTTCGTCCATCGGGAGCGCGAACGAGTTCCGCACGACCGCTCGGTTGAGCAGGTGGTGGTGGACGTCGGCGATCGTCCCCAGTCGCAGCACCACGTGGAGCTGGGCGCGACCCTCCCGGCGGATCAGCGCCCAGTTCCGGTCCAGGAGCTCGGACCCGGCACTCTCGAAGGCCTCGATCGCCTCTCCGAAGGCTCCGCCCCGGATCACGATGTCCAGGTCCTTGTACACGCGGAGGTCGGATCGCTCGTAGACCACCTCCGAGAGCGCCGGTCCCTTGACCACGATCCACTCGATCCCGCGAGCCGCGAGCACGCGATCGATCCCGGCCAGGTCCTCCAGCGCTCGGAGGTGATGGCCGACCTGATGGATGTGGTACCGCTTCAGACCGGCCGCCAGCTCGTCGTTCGGGTCCACGAGCTCGACCGTGGCGAGGTGCACGAGGTTCAACACGCGGTGCGAACGACCCGCGTCGATCAGTCGGTCGAGTCGCCCGAGCCGGATCACCTGCTCCAGCTCCGCGCCGCCGCTCCCCGCGACGCAGGAGACGAGCGCCCGGCCGATCAGCGGATCGAGCCGTCGGGTCACCCGTACCTCGCGAGCTCGCGGTGCGACCCTCGTCCGGGCGGCGGCCCGACGTCGACCCCGTCCACCTCGACCCAGGCATGGGCGTCCTTGGTCGACGGGGAGTCGGGCAGGCCGATCACGAGCATCGTGCGTTCACCGTCGTCGCCGAGCAGGTCGTAGAGCACGAGCGACGACAACAGGCAGCGGGGCTCGTGGTGGCCGATCGTCAGGGACTTCTGGACGACGACGCCGAGACGGCGCGGCGTCAGACCGAACGTGGCCGGCGTGCGGCGTCTCCCCAGTCGATCGACGAGCTCGGGCAGTGAGGTGCGGCGCAACGCCACGACGATGCGGGCGAACGACCACCACGCCGTCACGGCGACCCGAGCCTTCCGGCCGAGGGGGACGCGCCCGCTCATCGACGCACCGAGCACGTGTCGATCACGAGGTCGATCACGCGGTCGAGCTCGTCGTACCGGAGCCTCCGCTGCAGGTTCCAGATCGGGACCCGATCCGCCACCTGCGTGACCCCGGCGAAGGATCTGGCACGGTCGTCGTCCGTCGGGAGCTTGAAGCTCAGTGCCCAGAGGTCCTGGAGCGCGTCGGTCGGCGTGACCCGTTCGACGGTCGTCGGACCGTCACCCTTCCTCAGCAGGAGGATCCCGGCGAGCGGGACCGGCTCCCCGTCGCCTCGGACGCCGTCCTCGAGCGCCAGGTGGACGCGGTCGTCGTCGCTCGCCACGACCGTCGTGGAGGCGAGGTCGAGGTGCTCGTACGCGTCGTGACGGACCCGGAGCATCGCCGGGCCCGGGATCACGACCGCTGGGTCCCCCAGACGGCAGCAGCTGATGTCCTCCGACAACAGCCGGTAACCGCGCCGGAGGAAGGCGGCCGCGAGCGTCGTCTTGCCGAAGCGACCGGGGGCGGCGAACAGCAGCGCACGGCCCCCGACGTCGACCGCCGCTGCGTGGATCGGGAGGTCACCGCGTGCGATGAAGCACAGCGCCGCGGGGAACCCCCACGCGCGTTCCTCGCGCCAGACGGGGTCCGCCCCACGAGGCACCTTGATCTCCGGCACGTGGGGATCGATCAGGTACCACCCGGTCCCCTTGACCCAGAACTTGAATCGGCCCCCGTCGTCGTGGAGCGTCGCCTCGAACGGGTGGTCACGGGTGGGGATCCATCGACGCATCGGCTCATCGACCGGCTCATCCACGCCCTCGATCTCGGAGATCCGCAGCGACGTCGCGCCAACGCCGGGACGTAGGTACCGCAGCGAGAGCGAGGTCTCGATCTCGTACCCGTAGCATGTCGCCGCGCCGACGGCGCCGTCGGCGCGGTTGGAGCGGCCTTCGATCTCGGTGGGGGTGGCCATCGGAGGGGGACGTCATCCAGTCGGGTCCGTTGGGAGGGAAAGTGTAGTGCTGCTCCCCCAGCCGACGGCACGGGCGAAGGTCTTCGGCCGGTCGGCCGGTGAGGAACGCGGCTGCGCCGAACCCTCGGCTCGGTCCTCAGATCCTCCACGTCGGATCGCGCGTAGGATGACCAGGCCGGACGTCCCACGAGAGGACCTGCATCCTGACCGACATCGCCACACTCGTTGCGGCCGTCGCCAGACGCGCCCCCCGTATCGTTGCGATCGCCGGCGTCGCCGGACTGATCGTCGCGGCGATCGCGGCGCTCCAGCCCCAGCAGTACCGCGCGACCGCGGACGTGGTGGTGCCGGTGCCGGAGATCACGGGATCTCGGATCGCAGCCGTCAGCCAGAACGTGTCGGACTTCGAGGGCGCGTTGCGCTCGAACGTCGTGGCGCAGCGTGTCGCGTCCGAAACCGGCCTCCCCGCGCAGAGGATCCAGAGCGGCGTCGGCACGGAGCAGCTCGCGGCGGGAGCGGTCGTCGAGGTGTCGTTCACGTCGTCCGATCGGTTCGCGGCGCGCGCCGTCGTCGATGCCGTCAGCACCCAGGCGCTGCGCGTCCTGATGGAGGCGAAGCTCGCCCCGATCGAGCAGGCCCATACCAGAGCCGTCACGGCCCTCGAAACCGTGCGTCAGGAGTACCAGGACTTCCTCACCGAGAACGAGATCTCGGATCCCGATGAGTTCTTCGCGCAGCAGGCGAGGATCGCGCAGGACTACCTCGAAGCGATCCAGGCCGCGGAGGCGGAGGGCAACACCGACCGAGCGACGGAGCTGCGGGCGGAACGCGCCGGATTCATGGCCGGGCTCGCGCCGCTGCAGGTCGAGTACCGCGTCCTCCAGCAGACGCTGACGAGCGCGGTCCAGTTCGAGCGGGAGGCTAACGCACAGCTGGTCAGCGCGGAGGCGGCGGTGGAGGCCGTGCAAGACGAAGGGACGGTCCCGGTGTCGGATCCGGTGCCGGTGCCACGGCTGGGGCTGATCCTCCGCCGCCTGCTCGTCGCCGTGGTGGTCGCCACGTCGCTGGGGATCGGGCTGGTGATCCTGCTCGAGCTCACGACGTCTCGCGTTGCGCCCCCGCGCGCCGTCCCCGCCGGCGCGACCACGCCGCAGGGCGCCGTGGTTGGCGAGCACCCGGCGCAACCGGGGCAGGTCTCGGTCGCGGAGGGGAACGGACGGTCCTCCAAGCGGGCGCGTCCCCGCACCAGGTCGCGGAACCGCCGATAGCGCCCTATCGAGCGCTCCGGACCATCCTGTACACTCGCCCAGCTACCACGATCGCCCCCGGAGGCATGCGACGGATCGGTAGCGAGTCAGCGATCTGGCCATGATCCGAGGACAGGGAGGGTTTTCCTCGTGAGCATCGGACAGCGACGGCGGCTGCCCCCGACCGCGTCCGGCGGATCCGAGGGCCCCGTGGATCGTGACACGAGCGACGCTGCTCCGGTGGCGTTCATCATCGGTCCGGCGCGCTCGGGCACGAGCCTGCTCTACAAGACGCTGTGTCTGCACCCGGACGCCGCGTGGATCTCGAATTGGGTCGCTCGCTACCCCGGGACGCCGCAGCTCGCGGCGCTGAACCGCCTCGCCCGGATCATGCCGTCGCGGGCACAACGCGTCTGGTTCGCCGATGGTGGGAACGCCTACGTCTACGGGTCACCTCGTCGGTGGGCGGACCGTGCCTTCCCCATGCCGGTCGAGGGGGAGCCGCTGTACGCCGCGTCGGGTGTGCGCCTGATCGGCGCCGGACCCGATCGACCGATCGGCGAGCGACTGCAGCGGGCCTTCCGGACCGTGCGAGCGCTCGGTGGTGGGAGCGTGCTGATCTCGAAGCGGATCGCGAACAACGGGCGGATCCCCTTCCTCGCGCGGGCCTTCCCCGGCGCCCGATTCGTCGAAGTCGTCCGGGACGGGCGAGCGGTCGCCCGATCCCTGTTCGCCGTGGATTGGTGGCTCGACAGCGTCGTCCCGTGGTACGGGGGGACGCCGCGGGAGTGGGCGGCCGAGGGCCGTGATCCGTGGGAGCTCTGCGCTCGCAACTGGGTGGAGGAGACCCGGTCGATCAGGGCGGGACTGACCTCCGTCGCCGAGGACCGGGTCACCCGGATCCACTACGAGGCCCTCGTCGCCGACCCGATCCCCACGCTCGAGGCGGTCGCCCGAGCGATCGGGCTCGGGCCCGATCCCCGCTGGCACGCGGCGCTCGAGGGACTGTCGTTCCCGGATCGCAACGAGCGTTGGCGACGTGAGCTCGATCCCGCCGTCGTCGATCGGATCACGCCGGTGCTGTCTGAGGAGCTGCAAGCGCTCGGATACCTGGACGGCGACGGAGGCGGCACGGGCTCATGACGACGTTCGCGTTCCTGCTGGGGTCCGGTCGGTGCGGGTCGACGCTCGTGCACGAGGTGCTCGCGCGTCATCCGGACGTCGGGTTCGTGTCGAACCTGGACGACCGGTTGCCGGCGATCGACGCGCTGGGCAGGTCGAACCGCGCCGCGTACCGCGTGGTCCCCCCGGCGCTGACCCGGAAGGGCCGCCCGCGGTTCGCCCCCTCCGAGGGCTACCGGCTCCTGGCTCGGCGCGTCTCGCCCGCCGTGGTCGACCCCTGCCGTGACCTCGTCGCGGACGACGCGACTCCGTGGCTCGCCGAGCGGTTCCGGGGGTTCTTCGTCAGGCGCGCCGCGGCGCAGGCCTCACCGCTCTTCCTGCACAAGTTCACCGGGTGGCCGCGGGCCGGGTTCATCCAGCGTGCGCTTCCGGACGCGCGGTTCGTCCACGTGATCCGGGACGGCCGAGCCGTCGCCAACTCGCTCCTCCAGATGCCCTGGTGGCGAGGGTACCTCGGTCCCGAGCGCTGGGGGTGGGGTCCGCTTCCCGACCCGTACGCCCGCGAATGGGCCTCGTCGGGACGTTCATTCGTCGTCCTCGCGGGTATCGAGTGGAAGTTGTTGATGGATGCATTCGACCGCGCGAGGGGGACCGTGCCGCCGGAACGCTGGCTCGACATCCGCTACGAGGACATCGTCGCCGATCCGCGGGCCGCGTTCGCCGAGATGATGGGATTCCTCGGCCTGGCGTGGAGCGACGACTTCGAGCGAGCGTTCTCCCGGCACGAGTTCCGTATGTCACGGCTGGATGCCTACCGGAACGAGCTCTCACCGCGCGACGTCGAGCTGCTCGATCGCTCGCTGGCGAAGCACCTGGTGCGAGCGGGCTACTCGACCGAGGTCGACCGGGCGGGGAGGGCGACGGCATGAGATCGAGCGGCATCGGCTTCCTGGTCGGCGCGCTGGTCCTCGCGGGATCGGCGGCCCCTGCCTCGGCGTCACCCCGGTCGTTCGTGGCCCAGGCGGCGACGACGCCCACCTACGTCGACACGATCGGGGGCGGCACGGCGGGACACGCCGCCGTGTATCCGTCCGGCGTGGACGTCGATCCGTCGGGGAACGTGTACATCGCCGACACCGGCGACGATCAGATCCAGTCGTACGGACCCGGCGGCGGCCTCCGGTGGGTGCGCGGGTCTCGAGGGACCAAGGAACCCGGCCGGTTCGAGAACCCTCGCGATGTGGCCTTCCTGAGCGGCAAGGTGTACGTCGCCGACACCGGCTACAACCGCGTCCAGGTGCTGGATGCGGCGGACGGCACGGTCGACTCGGTGTGGGGCACCCGGTTCGGGACGATCATGGGGATCTCCGCGGGGGTTTCGGACAGCGGCAGTGCCGTCATCCTCGTGTCCGAGAGCAGCGCCCACACCGTCCGCGTCTACACGCCGGCGGGGGCGTTGGTCCGCTCGATCGGCACCGGTCCCGGCAACGGCGCGGGCCAGCTGAACGGCGTGCGCGATGCGGCGACCGACGCGCAGGGCAACGTCTACGCGGCCGACTACGCCAACAGCCGGGTCGCCGTGTTCGGCCCGAACGGGGGATGGATCCGGGCGTGGGGCGTGAACGGCACCGGCCCGGGGCAGCTGAAGCGACCGTACGGGATCGATCTCGACGCCGGCGGCGACGTCTACGTCGCGGACGCGAACAACTACATCCACCGCTTCACCGCGACCGGGTCCTTCGTCCGCGTGTACGGCAGCCCGGGGACGGGACCGGGGCAGTTCTCGATGCTGCGCCGGGTGGCCGTCGGGGCCGGAGCGTCCCCGGACGTCTACGGAGCCGATCTCTGGAAGTGGAAGGTCGAGATCTTCGGGCC
>Ga0081539_10003424_pt1 | contig 19515 bp, 20 predicted proteins | sample TabmetS4T2R2_FD_71023 | JGI IMG/M metagenome (GOLD analysis project Ga0081539, IMG submission 71023) | Tabebuia heterophylla rhizosphere microbial communities from the University of Puerto Rico - S4T2R2 | ecosystem: Host-associated > Plants > Roots > Rhizosphere ...
TGCGAAGCGGTTGCGGCCGTACGTGGCGGACACGTCGCTCCTGGTCGACCGCGCGTTGCGGGAGGGCCGTTCGGTGCTCTTCGAAGGCGCCCAGGGAACGCTGCTCGACCTCGACCACGGGACGTATCCGTTCGTGACGTCGTCCAATCCGGTCGCGTCCGGCGCGGCCACGGGCGTCGGCATCGGGCCGAACCGCCTCGACACGATCCTCGGCGTCGCGAAGGCGTACGTCACGCGCGTCGGCGAAGGGCCACTCCCGAGCGAGATCCCGTCGCCCGACCAGGAGCGCATCCGCGAGCTCGGCGGCGAGTTCGGGACGGTCACGGGCCGCGAGCGCCGCTGCGGGTGGCTCGACCTGGTCGCGCTCCGGTACGCCGTTCGGCTGAACGGCATGACCGCTCTGGCCCTGACGAAGCTGGACGTGCTCTCGTCGTTCGCGGAGATCCCGGTCTGCGTTCGCTACCTGCTTCCGGACGGGTCCGAGACGGACGAGTTTCCGGCGCACCAAAGCGACTTCCACCATTGCCGTCCCGTCTACGAGACGCTGGCGGGCTGGCGGGAGCCGCTGGGCGACGAGTTGCCGCCTGCGGCGCGGCGCTACGTCGAGTTCGTCGAGCGGGAGCTCGAGGTCGAGGTCTCGCTGGTCGGCACCGGCGCCGAGCGGGAGCGCGTGGTCGCGCCGCACGGGCTCGAGCCGGTCGCCGGCCGCTGAAGCGCCTCCAGCTCGGCAGGCGTATTGACGTTCACGAGCAGCGCCGGGTCGAGGGCGACCTCGCGGACGTCGAGCTCGGTCAGCGCGTCGCGGAGCGCGAGGGCTCCGGTCGCGAGCCGGCGCTCGAGGACCGGCAGGGCGGTTCGCGCGTAGGCGCCGGGGAGCGGTCTCGTGCGGTCAGGGACGGCAGCGTCCGCGCCGGCGCAGGCGGCGGCGAGCGCGCGGAGAGCGTCGGCGGTCACGCGCGGACAGTCGACCGGCAGCACGACGCAGACGTCGTGGCTAGCCGCCCAGAGCCCGGCGACCACGCCGGCGAGCGGCGCGCGAACGTCAGTCCGATCGTCCACGACCTCGAACGGAAGCTCGAGGCAGTCTGCGCGCTTGCCCACGGCGAGCCGCTCGTCGCACGCGTCGCCGAGCGTCTCCCAGGCGATCTCGGCGAGCGTGCGCCTGTCGAGCCGCGCGAGCGCCTTCGGCGAGCCGAACCGCGTGCTCGCACCGCCGGCGAGCAGGATGCCCGTCAGGCCTGCTCGATCCGCCAAGGCTCGGTGTAGACGTTCAGGCTCCCGCCGCGGACGAATCCGCAAAGCGTGATCCCCCGGTCGCGCGCCAGGTCGACCGCGAGGCTCGAGGGCGCACCGACCGCGACGAGGATCGGGCAGCCGGCGACGGCGGCCTTCTGCACGAGCTCGAAGGAGAGCCGGCCGCTGACGCAGAGAATCGAGTCGCGCAGCGGGAGCAGGCCGCGGCGGTACGCCCAGCCGATCACCTTGTCCATCGCGTTGTGGCGGCCGACGTCCTCGCGGACGCATACCAGCGCACCGCCGGCGTCGAAGAGGCCGGTCGCGTGGAGGCCGCCCGTGGACGCAAAGGCAGGCTGGGCTGCGCGGAGCCGTTCCGGGAGCTTCGCGACGAGGGCGGCGTCGACTCGGAGGTCGCTCGTCACGGGCGGCGCGTCGACGGCCACGGCCTCGAGCGCGCCCTTGCCGCACACCCCGCAGGAGGAGCTCGTGTAGAAGCTCCGCTGCAGGCGCTCGGGGTCGAACCCCGGCGCGTCGACCTCGACCGTGTTGGCGGCGAGGTCGGGCGGCAGCGCCGCCGCGCGCGGCTCGAGGCCTTCAGAGAGGCAGAACCCGAGCGCGAGCTCCTCGTCGTGGCCCGGCGTGCGCATCGTCACCGCGACGGGACGACCGCCGATCCGGATCTCGAGCGGCTCCTCGACGGCGACGTCGTCCGGCGCCGACTCCCCGGCCGGGAGCCGGAGAACCTCGACGCGCGCCGCCGAGTACGGCGGCGCGGGCTCGAGCGCCCGCTCGTCGAGGCTCATCGGCGAAGCCTAGCGCTCGACCGGTCCCCAACCGCCCCCATGGGGTCCCCGGAACCCCTGCAGTCAGCCTATCTGCGGCAGGTACCGACGTTTGTGCCGGATGCGCGCCGGAAGCGTGACGAGTTTCCCACCGGCGCTGCGAGACCCGTCGCTACGGGCCGATCTCGTCGATCAAGTACTCGTAGATGGCGCGGTAGCCGTTCACGGCGGCGGCGACGTCGCCCGGGTCCGGTGTCTCGTCGCGCTCGACGAGCTGTGTCACCGCGTGCGCGGCGCGGTACTCCGCCACGACGTCGCGCTCCTCGCCCTCGACAGCGACCTCGTCGTCGAGCGCGTACCCGCGGGCGGCGAGCATTCTGGCCACGAGGTCGTCGAGCGCCGAGAGCGTCTCCGCGGGCGCGTCCTCCACCTCCGGCTCGAGCGCCTCCCACTCCGTCTGCCACTCGTGGCGATCGAGTCCCGGCTCCACCATGGCCGCAACATCGCCGCCGCCGCGCGTTTCAAACCTCCGGGGCGAGACCTAGACTCGCGCCGTGAACGTCCTCGTCGTCGGCTCCGGCGGCCGCGAGCACGCGCTCGCGTGGCGGCTCGCGACGTCGCCCGCGCTCGGCCAGCTGCACGCCGCGCCCGGGAACCCCGGGATCGCGCAGCTCGGCGACTGTCACCCGGTGCGCGCCGAGGACGTGGAGGGCGTCGTCGACCTGGCGCGCGCGGTCGGCGCCGACCTCGCCGTCGTCGGCCCGGAGACGCCGCTCGTGGCCGGTCTCGGCGACGAGCTGCGGCGAGCCGGGATCGCGGTGTTCGGGCCCACCGCCGCGGCGGCGCGGATCGAGGGGTCGAAGTCGTTCGCCAAGGAGGTCATGGCAGCAGCGGACGTGGCCGCTGCGCGAGCGCTCCCGGTCGCGCGGCCTCCGTGCGTCTTGAAGGCCGACGGGCTCGCCGCAGGCAAGGGCGTCTTCGTGTGTCACACCCAGGACGAGCTCGACGCAGCTCTTCGAGCGGCTCGAGCGCTCGGCCAGCCGCTGGTGATCGAGGAGCTGCTCGAAGGCGAGGAGGCGTCGATCCTCGCGATCTGCGACGGCTCCGAGGCGCTCCCGCTTCCGCCGGCGCAGGACTACAAGCGCGCGGAGGACGACGACCGCGGGCCGAACACGGGCGGGATGGGCGCGTTCAGCCCGATGCCGAACCTCGGGGGGTCGCAGGTGGAAGCGTTCGTCGACGCGATCCACCGACCCGTGCTCGCCGAGCTCGCGCGGCGCGGAACGCCATTCGTCGGCACGCTCTACGCAGGGCTGATGCTGACGGCCGACGGCCCGCGCGTCCTCGAGTTCAACGCGCGCTTCGGCGACCCCGAGACGCAGGCCCTCGTGCCGCGCCTCGACGACGACCTGCTCGACGCGCTCGTCGCGGCGGCGCGCGGCGACCTCGCCGGCGCGAAGCTCGAGCCGTCATCGGACGCGGCCGTGACGGTCGTCGCGGCGGCGGCCGACTACCCGAGGAGCGGCGACGCGGGGACGCCGATCCACGGGGTCGACGCGGCGGTCGACGCGGGCGCGCTCGTCTTCCACGCGGGGACGGCGCTCCGCGGCGGCGAGCTGGTGACGAACGGCGGGCGGATCCTGAGCGTGACCGGCGTCGGCGCGTCCGTCGCGAGGGCACGCGCGCACGCCTACGACGCGCTCGGCATGATCTCGTTCGAGGGGATGCGGTATCGAAGCGACATCGCCGCGGTCGCGGCCGGGGTCGGTGCCTGAGGCACCGGTCGTCGGCATCCTCGTCGGCTCGGAGTCCGACCGCGAGCGGATGCAGCCGGCGCTCGACGAGCTCGAGCGGCTCGGGATCGCGCACGAGCTCGAGGTCCGCTCGGCGCATCGGACTCCGGACGCGGTCGCGGAGTACTGCCGGTCGGCGCGGGGGCGCGGGCTGCGGGTGCTGATCGCGGGCGCCGGGCTCGCCGCCGCACTGCCGGGCGTGGCCGCCGCGCACACCGACCTCCCCGTGATCGGCGTGCCCCTTCGTTCGTCGAAGAGCGTCCTCGACGGGCTCGACGCGCTGCTTTCGATCGTCCAGATGCCGCCGGGCGTCCCGGTTGCGTGCGTCGGGGTCGACAACGCGCGCAATGCGGCGCTGCTCGCCGCGCGCATCCTCGGTGCGACCTGACCCGCCTCTAGAATCGAAGCGGTGATCGCCCGCTACTCCCGCCCGGCCATGGCCAGGATCTGGTCGGAGGAAGGCAAGCTCGCGACGTGGCTGGAGGTCGAGCTGGCGGCGACCGAGGCGCTCGCCGAGCTGGGAGCGATTCCGTCGGGCGCCGCAGCCGAGATCCGCGAGCGCGCGGTCCCGCCGACGCCGGAGCGCGTCGCGGAGCTCGAGGCCGTGACGGATCACGACGTGGCCGCTTTCGTCGACGCCGTCGCCGAGCAGCTCGGCGAGGCAGGGCGGTACCTGCACTACGGCTTGACCTCGTCCGACGTCGTCGACACCGCGCTCTCGCTCCAGATCCGCGCTGCCGGCGAGCTGGTGATCGAAGGCCTCGGCGGCGCTCTGGCGGCGGTCGTGGCGCGGGCCGAGGAGAACCGGACGACGCTGCAGATCGGCCGGACGCACGGCGTCCACGCGGAGCCGATCACGTTCGGGTGGAAGCTCGCGGGTTGGGCGTTCGAGCTCGGCCGCGCGCGGGCGCGGGTCGCGGCGGCGTTGGAGGCGAACCGCGTCGGGAAGCTGTCCGGCACGGTCGGCACGTACGCGGCGCTCGACCCCGACGCGGAGCGGCTCGCCTGCGAACGGCTCGGGCTGGAGTTGGAGCCGGTCTCTACGCAGGTGATCCCGCGCGACCGGCACGCCGAGGTGCTCGCCGCGCTCGCCCTCGCCGCAACGTCGCTCGACCGGTTCGCCACCGAGATCCGGCACCTCGCTCGCACGGAAGTGCGCGAGGTGGAAGAGCCGTTCGGGAGCGGCATGAAGGGCTCGTCCGCGATGCCGCACAAGCGCAACCCGAAGGTCGCGGAACGGATCTGCGGGCTCGCGCGCGTCGTCCGGTCGGCCGCGCTCGTCGGGATGGAGAACGTGCCGCTCTGGCACGAGCGCGACATCTCGCACTCGTCGGCCGAGCGCGTCGTGCTCCCCGACGCGTTTCTCGCGCTCGACTACATGCTCGACCGGTTCCGCTGGATCATGGAGGGGCTCGTCGTCCACGCCGACCGGATGCGCCGAAACCTCGACTCGAGCCATGGCCTCTACTTCAGCCACCGGCTCCTGCTGGCGCTCGTCGACGGCGGCCTCGCGCGCGGCGACGCATACCGGCTCGTCCAGGAGCATGCGATGCGCGCCTGGGAGGAAGAGCGCGACTTCCGCGAGCTCGTCGCCGCCGACCCGCGGATCTCGGATCGCGTCGACCTCGACGCCGTGTTCGACCTCGACGCCACCGTCCGCCACGTCGACACCGTCTTCGAGCGCCTTCGCGCGCTCGTCGGGAAGGAGGAACCCGTCCATGCCTGACGCCCTCGCCCACGTCGGGACCGGCAAGGTCCGGGAGCTCTACGCGCTCGACGACGACCGGCTGCTGCTCGTAGCGAGCGACCGGATCTCGACCTTCGACGTCGTCCTCCCCACCGAGATTCCGGACAAGGGGCGCGTGCTGACCGGGCTGTCGGCGTTTTGGTTCGCCCGCATGCGCGAGGTCTGCCCGAACCATCTGCTCGGGCTCCGGAGCGACGGCCGGTCGACCGAGTGCGCGCGGCTCGAGATGCTTCCGCTCGAGTGCGTCGTCCGCGGATACCTCGCCGGGTCGGGCTGGAAGGACTACCGCCGCACCGGCGCGGTCTGCGGACACGTCCTGCCGGCCGGGCTCGCCGAGTCCGAGCGGTTGCCCGAGCCGCTCTTCACCCCCTCGACGAAAGCGACGACCGGCCACGACGAGAACATCGACCGCGAGCAGGCGGCGGCACTCGTCGGCGCCGAGCGCCTGGACGAGGTCGAGCGCATCTCGCTCGAGCTCTACCGGCTCGCCTCGACGCACGCCGCCGAGCACGGGATCCTCATCGCCGACACGAAGTTCGAGTTCGGCGTCGACGGGGAGGGCCGACTCGTCCTCGCGGACGAGGCGTTCACGCCCGACTCGTCGCGGTTCTGGCCGGCGGACGCCTACGCGCCTGGCGTGTCGCAGCCGTCGTTCGACAAGCAGTTCGTGCGCGACTACTGCGAATCGCTCGGGTGGGACAAGACGCCTCCTGGTCCGGAGCTGCCCGAGGCGGTCGTCGGCGGCACCCGCGCGCGGTACGTCGAGGCGTTCGAGCGCCTGACCGGACGCTCCTTCGACGCGTACCTCGCCGATCCCGAGGTCGTGCTCTCGTGAGGGCGACCGTCGTCGTCCGGCCGAAGCAGGGGATCCTCGACCCGCAGGGGCAGGCCGTGGCCAGCTCGCTCCGCGCGCTCGGGTTCCCGGTCGACGAAGCGCGCGTCGGCCGGGTCGTCGACCTCGAGGTCGACGCGGACGACGCCGTGGCTGCGCGCGCCCAGCTCGAGCGGATGTGCGAGCAGCTGCTCGCGAACCCGCTGATCGAGACCTTCGAGATCGCCGTGCCGCAGCCGTGACGGCAGCTCGCCCTCGCATCGCCGTGGTCACGTATCCCGGCTCGAATGACGACCGCGACGCGGCATGGGCCCTCGGTGCGCTCGGCGCGGAGCCGATCCCGGTCTGGCACGCCGAGCCGGAGCTGCCGGCCGTCGAAGCCGCTGTCCTGCCGGGAGGCTTCTCGTACGGCGACTACCTCCGCTGCGGGGCGATCGCGCGCTTCGCTCCGGCGACCGCGGCGGTGGTCGAGTTCGCGGCGGCAGGAGGGCTCGTCCTCGGGATCTGCAACGGCTTCCAGATCCTGTGCGAGGCAGGTCTCCTGCCGGGCGTGCTGCGGCCGAACGAGTCGCTCGCGTTCGTGTGCCGCGACGTGCCGCTCACCGTCGAGCGTGCCGACACGGCGTTCACGTCTAGGTGCGCCGCCGGACAGACGCTGATCATCCCCGTGAAGCACGGCGAGGGCCTCTGGTACGCGGACGACGAGCTCTACGCCGAGGTCGAGGCGCGGGACCAGATCGTCCTCCGGTACGGGGAGCCGTGCAACGGTTCGGTCGGCGACGTCGCTGGTGTCGTCAACGAGCACGGCAACGTGATGGGTCTGATGCCGCACCCCGAGCATGCGATCGATCCGCTGCTCGGCTCGGCCGACGGTGCGCTGCTCCTCGCCTCGCTCGTGGACGCAGCGCGCGATCGCGAGCCGGTCCTCGCCTCGTAGACGCCGCGTGGCGCCGCGCCCGACCGGGCGGCCGGGCTGGATTCAGTTGTCGGTGACCAGCTCGGCTCAGATCATGGCGATCGCCTCCGCGAGCTCGGGATGGTCGACGAGTGCGTCGCGAAGTCGCTCGAGGTCGCGGCGGCGGAGCGTCACGGGCCCCCGCCGACCGACGCCGCCGGTGGAGTAGGAGAAGCGAACGAGCCGCTCGCCCTTCTCGGTCTCGAGGAGCTGGACCGACGTCGCGAACCGCCTCTCGCCCGCGCGTTGCAGCACGACGACCTCGTCGAGGAGCGCGGCGGTGCCCCACGGCGTGGCCTTCTTCTCGGCGGGCTTGGGCTTTGCCCCAGACGTGTTTGTCGTCACGACGGACAACGTACCGACACCAGTGCCCAATGTCTGCGCCGGAAGCGCAACGACCTGTCCACACCGACCACGCCGAGGCTCAGCCGCGTCACAGCCGATCCACAGTCGAGCGCGCTACGGTGGCGGGAATGGACGAGCTCGTCACACGGCGCGGATCGCTCGTACGTCTCGCCGCCCTCTTCGGCGGCGCGCTCGGCGTCGGCGCCTGGAGGCCCGCGGGCGCCGCCGCGCAAGGCGGAGGCCCGGCGGCAGTCGCCTCCGGGGCGATCAAGTGCGTCCTGACGCCGGAGCAGACCGAAGGCCCGTACTACATCCCGAACGAGAAGGTGCGCCGGAACATCACCGAGGGCAGGCCCGGAACGGCCCTCACGCTAAGGCTCACGGTCGTCGACGCCACGACGTGCCGGCCGATCAAGGGCGCTGCGGTCGATGTCTGGCACGCGGACGCGTCCGGCGTCTACTCGGGCTTCGGCCAAGGAGCCGCGAGCCGGACGTTCATGCGCGGAATCCAGCGAACCGACGCCAAGGGCACCGCCGTCTTTCGCACGGTCTATCCCGGGTGGTACCAGGGCCGGACCGTCCACATCCACGTGAAGGTGCACGTCGGCGGAAACGTCATCCATACCGGCCAGCTGTACTTTCCGGACACGCTGACGGACACCGTGTATCGGAGGGCGCCGTACTCGAGCCGGCCGGCGCGCGACGTGCGGAACGCGGCCGACGCGATCTTCCGCAACGGAGGCAAGCGATCGATGCTGGCCGTGCACCGGAGCAAGAGCGGAAGCGGCGGCTACACCGGCTCGATCGTCATGGGCGTCACGCGGTAGCGTCCGCGGGCGATGCCTGCGGCGAACGCGAACCCAAAAGCAACCGCAAACGAGAACGACGACGAGAACGCGACCACCGTCCTCGCGGCGATCGGGAACACGCCGCTCGTCCAGCTCCGGGCGCCGGGCCTCGCCCCGGAGAACGGCGCCGAGATCTGGGTGAAGCTCGAGTACCTGAACCCGACCGGCTCGATGAAGGACCGGATGGCGCTCGCGATGATCGAGGGCGCGGAGCGGGGACGGGCGAATCGCGCCCGGAACGGGGACGACGGTCGTCGAGTACACGGGCGGCAGCACCGGCCCGGCGCTCGCGCTCGTCTGTCGCGCGAAGGGATACCGAGCCAAGATCGTCATCTCGGACTGCTTCAGCGAGGAGCGCCTGCAGCTGATGCGCGCTCTCGGCGCCGAGCTCGAGGTGCTCCCCGCGGTCGAGGAGCGCGGCCGGGTGACGGCGCAGGACATCCACAACTGGTCGAGCGCGCCGCCAGCTCGCGCGCGAGCCGGACACGTACGCAACCGACCAGTTCAACAATCCGTACGTCGTCCCCGACCACCGCGAGCGGCTCGGGCGCGCGATCTGGGAGCAGACGCGCGGCCGGGTCCCTGCGTTCTGCCACGGGATCGGGACGAGCGGGTCGCTGATGGGCGTCTCGCAAGCGTTGAAGGAGCGCGACAAAGATGTCCGCGTCGTGACCCTCGAGCCGCCGGTTCGGCGGCGATCAGCGGCGGGCCGAGCGGCTCGTTCGCGATGCAGGGGTGGACGGGCATCGTCCCGCCCCACTTCGAGCGCGAGCGCGGGACGACGTGTGGACGATCGAGGACGGCAAGGCGATCGAGACGACCGCGCAGCTCGCGCAGGAGGAAGGGATCTTCGCGGGCGTCTCGACCGGGGCGAACGTCGTGGGGGCGCGGCGGCTCGCGACGGAGCTGGGGCCCGACGCCGTCGTGGTCACCCTGGCCGTGGACAGCGGCTTCAAGCACATGACCGGCCCGCCGTACGCCCAGCTCTGACGAAGGAGGTCGCATCGCGATGTACGCGCAGGTGACGAGGTTCCAGGATTCGCCGCAGGATCTGGAGGGCGGGATCGCGCACGTGCTCGACGAGGTCGTGCCGGCGGCCGAGAAGGCCCCAGGCGTCACCGGCCTCTGGCTCGTCGACCGCGGGACGGACGAGCGGCTCTCCGTCCTCGTCTTCGCCGACGAGAGCTCCGCCGAGGCCGTCTTCGCGGCGGTCGGCGAGCGGCGCGCGGCCGATCCCGACCGGAACCGTCCCGCTCCGGTCGAATCGAAGCGGTACGAGGTCTACGCGGCCGTCGGGGTGACCGAGACCTGAGCGCGACGATCCGTGACGTCGCGCCGGGCCTCTGGATCTGGCGACTCCCGCATCCCGATTGGCGGGAGGGCCTCGAGTGGTCGCCCGAGGTCACGTCGACGTGCGTCGAGTCGGGCGGCGAGGTCGCGCTCCTCGACCCGCTCGCGCCGCCGCCGGAGGCGACCGACGTCTGGGCGCGCCTCGACGCGAAGCCGCCGACGCTCGTCGTCGTCCTCAAGCCGGACCACGTGCGCGACGTCGACCTCTTCGTCGAGCGGTACGCGGCGCGCGCGTTCGGGCCGTACCTCTTCTGGCCGGACGACGTTCCGCGCACCCACCTCCAGGGCATCGACCCGGGAGCCGAGCTGCCGGGCGGCCTGCTCGCGCTCTACGACGGGCGCGGGAGGAACGAGACGCCGCTCTGGCTGCCCGAGCAGCGCGCGCTCGTGTTCGCGGACGCGCTCACCGCGCCGGAGGGCGAGCTTCGCGTCTGGTCGACGGCGTGGCACGAGAAGCGGGCGCTGCCGGCGCTGCGCGAGCTGCTCGAGCTCCCGTTCGAGCTCGTGATCGTCGCGCACGGCGAGCCGGTGCACGACCGGGCCGCCTACGAGCGCGCGCTCGAGCTGCCTCCGTGGCCGAGGTAGAGCGCGCTTATGATCGGGCCGTGGTTCCCGAGGCGAAGCTCGAAGACACCGGCACCGGCCTGGGCGCGCCCACGACGCAGGGCTGGTTCGTGCTGAACGTGCGCGACGCCCGCTGGTGGAACAAGCCCGGTCAGGGATACAGCCTCCCGCTCACCGGCGACGACGAGTACGAGGCGGAGACGTTCTTTCCGATGCTGGGCATGGCCATCCGGGTCATGAACCCCGGCGAGCCGAGCACGGTCTACCACTGGGAGACGGAGCAGGAGGACTTCCTCGTTCTCGCCGGCGAGGCGCTGCTGATCGTCGAGGGGCAGGAGCGGCCGTTGCGGCAGTGGGACTTCGTGCACTGTCCGCCCGAGACGCGGCACACGTTCGTCGGCGCGGGCGACGGGCCTTGCGTCCTCCTCTGCGCAAGCTCGCGACAGTTCCAGAAGGACGGCCCGTGGGGCGTCTACTGCGTCGACGAGACGGCTGCCCGCCACAACGCGGCCTCGCCGGAGGACACGCAGGACGGCGGCGTCGCCTACGCACGGTTCCCGCCGTCGCGGGCGACGCGCTACCCGGACGGCCTGCTACCGGAACGAGCCTCGAGCACGACGTAGGTCGCGGGCGCGACGCCGACCGCGAGGACCGTCACCGCGCCGTCCTAGCCGCCGGTCTCGATCAGCTCGACGCGGTAGCCGTCCGGATCCTGGACGAAGCAGAGCCGCGAGCCGCCCTCGCGGACCCGGTACGGCGGTCGCTCAGGCTCGATCCCGCGCTCGGCGAGCCGCACGAGGGTCGCGTCGAGGTCGTCGACGCCGACGGCGACGTGCCCGTAGGCCGTCCCCAGCTCGTACGTGCGGCCGTCGTGGTTGAAGGTCAGCTCGAGCTCCTCGTCCTGGCCCGGGACGCCGTAGAAGTAGTTCGTCGCCTCGAGCTGACCGTCGCGGACGATCGGCAGGTCGCGCCGGAGCTCGAAGCCGAGCGCCTCGTAGAACTCGCGGCTCCGATCGGAGTCGGTGATGCGGAGCATCGTGTGCAGGTACCGGGTCACGCCCCCATCCTAGGCACCGCCCGCGACTCGCAGCCAGCGGCGCACCTCGTTGGTGAAGATCACCTCGTACGGAAGAGCTCGCAGGTCTTCCGCAGCCACGTCCAGACCGCGAGCGCGAGCTAGGTCGGCCAGCCACGACCAAGGGTGCTCGTCTGCGGACTCGTCGTCGTCGTCGGGGAGCACGACGTTCAATACGTTTCGGGTCATGCTCTCCGGACTTTCGTGCGACTCACTGGACGATCTCCAGTCGATGGTGAAGCCGCGATCCTCGTGCAGGATCACGCGTCGGCCATCTTCCAGCGTGACGAACTCGCTGACCGAGAAGCTCTGAGAACGCGCCTCCTCGGAGCGCTGCGGCCTGAGATCGCAGATGGCGCCGAGGCCCACCACGCGACCTCCTGGCTCGACAGGGGGACGGTGCGCGTGATCGCCGACGGCGTCGGGGTGCTCGTGCCAACCGCCCGTGAAGGTCACGACGAGCTCGACGATCTCGTCGCCGTCGTAGCGGAGGCGCATCTCGCCCGCGGTGAGCCGCGGCTCCGCTGCCCACGCGTAGCGTGCGACCACCAGCCCGTCGCCGCGCTCCTCGGCGTCGAGCACTTCGATCTCGTCGTCGGGCGGCTGGTCGCGGTACGCGGCCGCGATCGCGTCACGGCCGATAAAAGGCCCGACCGGGACGCCCTCGAACGACATGCGCGCGCCCGCAGCGAACTGCTCGAGCATCGGCGCCCAGTCGCCCGTGCGGACGCCGTCGTTGAAGCGGACGACGTGCTCGAACAGCACCTCGATCCCGGAGCGCGGCTCGTCCACGTCGTCGCGCACCAACCCGAAGAGCACCCCGTCGACCCACGCGCCGTGCCGCCAGTACGCGCGGCGGCGTGCTCCCTCGCGGACGAAGCCCGCACGCTCCGCGTGCGCGATCGCCCGCTCGTTGAACGCGTAGATCTCGAGCTGGAGGCGGTGGTAGCCGAGGTCGCGGAAGAGGTGGCGCTGGAGCACGCGCGCCGCGTCGTCGGCCAGCCGCCGGCCGCGGAAGGAAGGAAGGATCGCGAGCCCGCCGAGCGCCGCGACGCGGCTGCGCCGGTTCTCGACCTCGAACCCCATCGAGCCGGCGCGCACGCCGTCGACCTCGACCACGAACCGCCCGAACCACCACGGCTCGCGCTGCGACCGCTCGATCTCGGCCAGGAGGCCGTCGCGCGACCGCGCGCGCCGGGCGCTCAGGAACGGCTCGACGTCGTCGTCGTTCGCGAGCTCGACGAGGAAGTCGAGGTCGCGAGGCTCGGCTCGCCGGATCGTCGTCTCGCCGGCCACGGGCGGAGGCTAGCCCGGCGAACGGCGCCCGTGCCGAGCGCGACGCCGCCGAGCACGAGCGCGAGCCCAGCCACTGCGGCGCCGGTCACGGGCTCGTCGAGGAACACGGCGCCGTACCCGAGCGCGAGCGCCGGGACGAGGTACGTGACGAGGATCGACTTGGACGCCCCGGCCCCGGCCAGAAGCGCGTAGTACAGGAGATAGGCGACGCCAGTCCCGCCGATCGAGAGCGCGAGCACGGCGCCGGTCACCTCCCAGCTCGGGAAGTGGCTCGGCAGGTGCGTCAGCGCGAGCGGCAGCAGCGCGATCGTCCCCGCGGTGAGCGCGCCCACGGCGCTGACGAGCGGCGGAACCCCGGACATCTTGCGAGCGACGTACAGCGCCGCCACCGCATAGCAGAGCGCCGAGAAGACGACGGCGAGCGCGGCGGTCAGGTCGCCGCTCGGCTGCACGCCGACGAGCAACGCGACGCCCGCGAAGCCCGCGAGCAATCCGACGAGGCGCAGGCCGGTGACTCGCTCGCTCCGGACGAACGCAAGTGCCAGGAGCGCCGTGAACAGCGGCGCGGCTGCCTGGATCACGGCGGTCAGTCCCGAGTCGATCCGCTTCTCCGCCCACGCGATCGCGACGATCGGGATCGCCGAGTTGACCAGGCCCGTGAAGGTGAGCGGCCACGCCCAGACACGTATCTGCCTCGCGACCTCGCGCGGCGGGAATCGCACGAGGAGGAGCGGCGCCAGCGTCAGCACCCCGATCCCGAGGCGAAGGCAGATCAGCGTCGTCGGGTGGAGCTCCCGCACGCCGATCTTGATGAACATGAAGCTCGCGCCCCAGAGGGACGCGAGCGCGAGCAGCATGACGAGGTGCCGACGGCTCACGAGTGGTCCAACGCTCCGAGCGTCATCTTCGTGAGAACGACCGCCACCCGCGCCGGCCTTCCCGTCGGCCACGACGAATAGACTCGTTTTCTTGACGACGCCGGTCGCGAGCGAGCCGCTCCATCGCGCCCTCGGGCTCACCGACGCGGAGCTCGAGCGCATCGAGGAGCTGATGGGCCGCGAGCCGAACCACTTCGAGCTCGCGGTCTTCTCGCTCCTCTGGTCGGAGCACTGCGGCTACAAGCACTCCGCGCAGCTGCTCCGCCGGCTGCCGTCGAGCGGCGAGCACGTGCTCCAGGGGCCCGGGGAGAACGCGGGCGTGATCGACCTCGGCGACGGCGAGGCGGTCGCGTTCAAGGTCGAGAGCCACAACCATCCCTCGGCGGTCGAGCCGTTCCAGGGCGCGGCGACCGGGGTCGGCGGGATCCTGCGCGACGTCGTCGCCATGGGCGCGCGGCCGATCGCGCTCCTCGACGGCCTCCGCTTCGGCGAGCCCGGGTGGAAGTTCCGGCGGGCGGTGGCGGGGATCGGCCACTACGGGAACTGCGTCGGCGTGCCGACGGTCGGCGGCGAGTGCGTCTTCGATCCGACCTACCGCGAGAACTGCCTCGTCAACGCGATGTGCGTCGGCCTCGTGCCTGTCGACCGCCTCACACGCGCGCGGGCGAGCGGCCCGGGCCAGCTCGTGATTCTCTTCGGCGCGACGACTGGCCGCGACGGGATCGGCGGGGCGAGCGTGCTCGCGAGCCAGGAGCTCGGCGAGGAGGACGCCGACAAGCGGCCGACCGTCCAGATCGGCGACCCGTTCACGGGCAAGAAGCTGATCGAGGCGTCGGTCGAGCTCGTCGAGCGCGGGCTGGTCGAGTCGCTGCAGGACTGCGGCGCCGCCGGGCTCGCCTCCGCGCTCGCCGAGATGGCGCGGGACGGCGCGGGCATCGACGTCGCACTCGACCGCGTGCCGCTCCGCGAGGCCGACCTCGAGCCGTGGGAGATCATGATCTCGGAGAGCCAGGAGCGGATGGTCGCCGTCGTCCGGCCGCAGATGCGCACCGCCGTCGAGGCCGTCCTGCGGCGGTGGGAGCTCGAGCACGCGGCGATCGGCGAGGTCACGTCGAGCGGCGAGCTTCGGTGCTCGTTCCACGGGGAGGTCGTCGGCGAGATCCAGGCGCCGTTCCTGACGGAGGAGGCGCCGCGCTACCTGGTCGAGCAGCAGCCGCGCGAGCGGCCCGACACCGTCGTCGTGCGGGTCTCGCTCTCGCAGGAGGACGCGTTGCTCGCCCTGCTCCGTTCGCCGAACCTCGCCGACCGCCGGTCGGTCTACGAGCGCTACGACCACCTCGTCGGATCGCGGACGGTGCGCCGGCCGGGGCTCGACGCGGCGGTGCTCCGCTTGCGGCCGTCGATGCGCGGGCTCGCGGTCTCGCTCGACGGCCCCGGCCCCGTTGCGCGGCTCGACCCGTGGGCGGCGGGCGCGCTCGCGGTGCTCGAGGCGGCGCGGAACGTCGCCTGCGCTGGCGGCGAGCCGCTCGGCCTGACCGACTGCCTCAACTTCGGCAACCCGGAGAAGCCGGAGGTCGCGTGGGAGCTGGCGCAGGCGATCGAGGGGATCGCCGCCGCGGCCGAGGCGCTCGCGATTCCGGTCGTCTCCGGGAACGTGTCGCTCTACAACGAGACCGACGGCCGCGCGATCGACCCGACGCCCGTCGTCGGCTGCGTCGGGCTCGTGCCGGACGTGCGGCTCGTGCCTGGCCGGTGGCGAGAGGGCGACGTCGTGCTGCTCGCGGGCGCGCCTTCGCTGTCGCTGGACGGGTCGGCGTACCAGGGGCTCGCGGGGCCGCCGGCAGGTCGGCCCGCTTCACTCGACCTCGCCGCGGAAGCCGCCCTCGTCCGCTTCCTCTGGAAGGCGGCTCCGGTGCTGACGCTGGCGCACGACACCGACCGCGGCGGGCTCGCGGTCGCGCTCGCAGAGGCGGCGCTCTGGAGCGGCGTCGGCGCGGAGCTCGATTTCCCCGACGACGAGGTCGCGCTCTTCGGCGAGGGCGGCGGCCAGGCTGTGCTCGCGTGCTCGCCCGAGGACGTGGCGCGGCTCGGCGCGCGAGGGCTGACGCGCCTCGGCGTGGTGCACGGCGACTCGATCTGCGGCGTCCCGCTCGAGGAGCTGCGACGAGCGCGGGGGAGCACCTAGCGCGATGTGCGGAGTCTTCGGCGTCCGGTCGGAGGAACGGGACGTGGCCCGGCTCGCCTACTTCGGGCTCTTCGCGCTCCAGCACCGGGGGCAGGAGTCGGCCGGAATCGCCGTGTCCGACCGCGGCCGGGTTACGACGCTTCGGGACATGGGCCTCGTGACGCAGGTGTTCGACGAGCAGAAGCTGCGCGGGCTCGGCGGCCAGCTCGCGATCGGCCACACGCGCTACTCGACCACGGGCTCGACGCACTGGGCGAACGCGCAGCCGATCGTCCGGCACGGCCCGGTTCGGACGATCGCGCTCGGGCACAACGGGAACCTGACGAACGCGACGGAGCTTCGCGCCGAGCTGCCGGGGCTGCGGTCGACGTCGGATACCGAGGTGATCGCCGCCCTCGTGGCCGGATCGGACCTGCCCCTCGAGGACGCGGTCGCCGCAGCGATGGCACGACTCGACGGGGCCTATTCGGTCGTGGCCCTGTCGGAGGGAAAGCTCTTGGCCTTCCGCGACCCATACGGCTTCCGTCCGCTTTGCCTCGGCCGGCTCGGCCGCGACTGGGTCGTCGCCTCGGAGAGCTGCGCGCTCGATCTCGTCGGCGCCGAGCTCGAGCGGGAGATCCTGCCCGGCGAGCTGGTCGTCGTCGACGAAGAAGGCCCGCACCCGCGGCAGGCGGTCCCGCCCGCGCCGAACGGCTCCCTCTGCATCTTCGAGCTCTTCTACCTCGCGCGGCCCGACACGCGCCTCGCCGGGGTCGAGGTGCACGGCGCGCGGGTGCGGATGGGCGAGCGGCTCGCCGAGGAGGCGCCGGTCGAGGCCGACCTCGTCCTGCCGGTCCCCGACTCGGGTACGCCGGCCGCGATCGGCTTCGCGCGTGCGACCGGCATCCCGTTCAGCGAGGGCCTGATCAAGAACCGCTACGTCGGCCGGACGTTCATCGAGCCCGACCAAGGGCTGCGCGAGCAGGGCATCCGGCTCAAGTTCAACCCGCTCGCGGAGGTGGCCGGAAAGCGCCTGGTCGTCGTGGACGACTCGATCGTCCGCGGGTCGACGACGCGACAGATCGTCACGATGCTCTTCGACGCGGGCGCCGTCGAGGTACACGTGCGCGTGTCGGCGCCGCCGATCGTGAGCCCGTGCTTCTACGGCATCGACTTCGCCGGCGAGGCCGAGCTGGTCGCGGCCGGCCGGTCGGTCGAGGAGGTGCGCGAGCGGATCGGCGCGACGTCGCTGGCATACCTCTCGCTCGACGGCCTTCAAGCGGCCACGCGGCGGCCGAGCTCGGCGGTCTGCCGCGCGTGCCTCACGCGCGAGTATCCGACGAAAGTCCCGCAGCAGTTGCAGGTGGAGAAGCTCCGCTTCGAACCTGCGCGCTCCTGAGCATTGACTTTGGGCTCTTAGGGTTGTAGGACCGCCCTACCACACGGCAGAGGCGTTGCGGCCACGTCTTGGGAAACCGAGGAGGTGGTCCGAATGGCCCGCCAACGCGCAGCGACGACGAAGAAGGTTGCCGCGCCACCGCATCTCAAGGAGCGGTTGAACTTCAAGGCGCTCCTGCTCGAGAACCCCAACTTCTTCGACACGGCGCCGGGGCTGGGAACGGCGAAGCTCCCGCTCAAGAACGACACCACCTACGAGCAGCTCACGTGCATCGGGTACAACCCGGCGCTCGGCCAGCTCGAGGCGACCGTGCAGATCAAGCTGCCGACCGGCTACGGCGGCGACCTGTGCCAGGCGGGATCGGCCGAGCATGTCCGGTTCTTCGCCGACCTCGGCTCGGGCTGGCAGGACCTCGGCGCGACCGGGTTCATCGCGCACGACATCCCGAACGCGAACGACTGCGCCGGCCACGCCACGAAGCCGCTGAGCTACATCGTCTCGCTTCCCTGGCGGCCGCCCGGGCGGTTCTGCGCGCAGCCGCTGCTTCCGAACGTGAGGGCGATCCTGTCGTGGCAGAACCTGCCGACGCCCGGTGACCCGAACTTCGACCCGATCTGGGGCAACCACCTCGACCGGCACGTGCAGATCGCGCCGCGCCGCTTCCCGATCCTCGGTGACGTGCTCGACCACCTGAGCACCGGCATCGAGGCGAAGCTCAGCCTTCCCGACGACCTGGCGCACCTCGCCGACGTCGAGCTCCAGCCGCCGGGGCCCCCGCCGGTCCTGACGCTCGAGCAGCTCGTCGCCACGAACGCGAAGCTCCCAGCCGCAGAGCAGGTTCCTCCGCACCGCCTCGTCTTCGAGGCCGTCCAGGCGGCAAGTGCGCCGGGAGCCTTCGGCACCGGCCCCCTCGGCGCGTTCGCCGGCCAGCTCAAGGCTGTCGACCTCGACCTGTCGTCGATCGCCGGGATCATCCAGAAGACGAGCGGCGACGTCACGTACGAGCAGCTCGACTGCGTCGGGCTCGACGGGAACCGCGAGGTCCTCGCCGCGAGCTTCGCGATCAAGAGGCCGACCGGCTACTCCGGCACGCTCTGCCAGCACGGCAGCACGGAGTACGTCGCCTTCTGGGCGGACTGGGACAACACGTGCAAGTGGACGTACGTCGGCACGGCGCAGGTCCAGGTGCACGACATCGCGGGGATCCCGGCCGACGGGCTCCACTACGCGGCATTCATGCCGGCACCGGAGATCGACGCGCACCGCCGGACCTGCGCCGAGCCGAAGCTCGCCCGGATCCGCGCCGTCCTCTCCTGGTCGACGCCGCCCTCGGCCGTCGACCCCGACGCGATTCCGCACTGGGGGAACCGGCTCGACGTCCACGTCCAGCTGCCGCCGGGCGAGCCGACGAAGCCGCTCGACCCGAACATCCGGAACATCGGCGGCATCGCGGTCGAGGACATCGACTACGGCGCGGGCGGCACCGGGATGACGCGCACGGGCGGGACCCCGGTCCACTTCGCGCACTTCACGACAAGCCTCGTCGACTCGCTCCAGCGCGCCTGCCCGTTCGGCGGCCAGGTGATCGTGGAGGGCCGGTACTGGCTCGGCTACAAGTACCGCGTCTCGGTGCGGAGGCCGTCCGAGCCGCCCTCGGCGGCGATCTGGCTCACTCGGGACTTCTGGGTCGAGCGGTCGACCTCCGGGTACAGCCACCAGGTCGTCGGGCCCGACGGCTTCTTCACCTACCTCGACCCGGCGCAGCACATGGACTTCACGCTCGCGCTCTGGGACACGGTGGGCGACGACCAGTGGCTCGTCCGGCTCGAGATCAGGGACCTCGCCGACGTGAGCGTCGGCACCAGTCCCGACTACCTGATCCAGCTGGACAACACGGCGCCGTTCGTCGACATCGAGATCACCTCGCCGGGCGGCGACTGCGCCGACTTCGCGCAGGGCACGACCGTGCAGGGGCTCTTCGTCGCGACCGACCTCCACTTCGGGAGCTGGGGCCTCGGGACACGGCCGAACACCGCCGCGATCCCGTCGAACCCGCCGTCCGCCGACGCCGGGCTCGCGCCGACGAGCGAGACGCCGCCGCGCGTCCCGCCGCCGCCGGCGCTCCCGCCGTGGACGGGCGGGCACGGCTGGTCGCTGAACACGACGGCGCCGGTCCAGATGCGGCCGTGCGGCTACGTCGTCGAGGTCAGCGCGGCCGACCGCGCGATCGTGAACAGCCACCCGGACCTCC
>Ga0081539_10002002_pt2 | contig 19514 bp, 19 predicted proteins | sample TabmetS4T2R2_FD_71023 | JGI IMG/M metagenome (GOLD analysis project Ga0081539, IMG submission 71023) | Tabebuia heterophylla rhizosphere microbial communities from the University of Puerto Rico - S4T2R2 | ecosystem: Host-associated > Plants > Roots > Rhizosphere ...
TCACAGAAGGAATATTAAGCGCGCGCGAAAGTTGACGAACTTGCGTCTTGTATAAATCTCCGATCGGATTCAGCGCGGAGGCCATGTCACCCCAAAGCGTGCTGTAGCCAAGTAAGATTTCTGTTTTGTTGCTTGTGCCCATTACCAACCCTTTAAAAACTTCCGATTGATCATACAAAACAATCATTCTCGACCGTGCCATGATGTTGCCTGTGCGCTGTTTCGAGATCTGCGGATCGCGTTCAATTAAGGGCTCGACCATTCCCGTGATCTCAATCGTCTCGCTCTGGACCTTGAACTGGTCAATCAACATTTGAGCATGTTCCAGCGAATCGGCAGACGAAGACCGATACGGCATTCGCACAGCCAGCACATTTTCAGGGCCAAGCGCCTCCACAGCGAGTGCGAACGAAAGGGCCGAATCAACGCCGCCAGAAAGGCCAATCACCGCACGCGAATAAGCTACACGCGTTACTTCAGACTTTATGAAACCGGTCAAAATCTGACGGGCGACATCCGTATTTATCGTCAGATCAGCCACGCGAGAGTATCCTATCGAGTTCTTTTTGTACAAGAGCTGTACGCTCATCTCGAAGAAGCGGCAGACGCGCACGCGTACGACGGAGTTGATTTAGGTCCAAATGTGCGATAGTCAATGTCTCCTCGAAATAGGGACCATGCGCAATTAACTCACCGTTCGGATCATTAACCGTCGCGCCTCCCCAGAAGAGCAGCCCATCTTCAAAGCCTACTCGATTGCAGTGTGCCACGAACGATGTAAACATACTCGCGTACGCCTTACTCACGCGCTCTACCCACCTGGCTGATTCCAATTTTTCCCGGTCGTTCAAGCCGCGTCCAGGCGAAGCAGATGAAAACAACATGATATCTGCACCATCGAGCCAGAGCAGGTATGGAGGCGAGGCGTGCCAAAAGTCTTCACAGATCAACAGGCCAACACGCCCAAAGCGCGTATCGAAGGAACGGATCGAATCGCCCCAGGCAAAGAAACGGCCCTCGTCAAACAAGCCATACGTAGGCAGGTAGACTTTGTGATGGACATGGAGAACGCGTCCACCCGAGAGATAGGCAGAGGCGATGAAAAAGCGGTGGCGATCATCTTCATCTACGAAACCAATGACCAGGTCCAGATCGCGACTGGCCTGGAGCAAATGTTTGAAAATAGGATCATCATCTGTCGGCCGGTGCGCGACGGTAGCGACCAGATCCTGAAGCACATATCCCGTTAAAGATAATTCGGGAAACACCAGGAGGTCCAGATTCTGGGATTTGGCTTGCTTGATGTAATCTAGATGTTTTTCGAGATTTGATTCGACATCCCCCAATTTGGTAGCGATTTGTGCAAGGGCAAGGTTGAGTCTCATTGCACGAATCTTACCACCAAACATTCTATAGTATTGTACTTTTCAATTCTCAAGCAGTTTCTTCATCCCATCGAGCACCGTTTTCCAGTTCTGCGTAGAATGATCGGCTTCCTCTTGACTAGCATTGTTGTCCTGCGTAATAGTAACCTCTGTTCTGCCATCTGTTTCTGACAGCCGATAGGTTACTGTGTGATAGTTTTCTGGAATATCGGGCACTCCAGATAATGGTGACCAGTGTGTACTAACCAAAGTCTTTTCAGGATCGAACTGTAGAATTTTGCCCTTGTCTTCATAAGCCTTGCCTTCCCATTCCCCTTTGTAGGTTATAGGACTTCCCACCTTCCAATCGGTCCTCACTTCGGTGCCAAACAGGTACTGCTTTATCAAGTCTGGCTTTGTGAGCGCCTCCCACACTTTTGATGCGGGAGCATTAATCGTAGTTGTTGCTTTGGCGATAAATTTGTTATTCATTTCTTTTCTCCTCTCCGTTGTAAACTTGTCAAGATTTGCCACGGCTATCCAACAGATGATACCAATTTGGTGATTTTCACAAAGAAAATGATTTCATCATTTTAATTCTGTTTGTCTAGTATCCCCACGTTGATATAATTTTTGGCTTGAAATTAAGTTCAGCCTGGTTGAAACAATTTCCCGCTTTCTTTGTTATGCCTGGCAATGGAGCGGAGAGGGAGGGATTCGAACCCTCGGTGGCCACGAGGACCACAACGGTTTTCGAGACCGTCCCATTCAACCACTCTGGCACCTCTCCAAAAGTATCACGTGTCAAGTGTCAACTCCACGTGAGTTGAATAGCGGCGAGATTATAACTTAATTCCTGCTCCTAGTCTGCCGAATCATAGTTCCGCGCTCGAATGCAGTTCAGGATAATATATCTCTCGCATATTTAGTCCGTTCAACTTTTCCATAAGTGCCGCGGCAGGCATAGCTTCGCCATGCACAAGGAAGATCTTCTTAACAGAATCTTTGACGTTAATGGCATATCTCATTAATAGATCCTGCCCAGCGTGACCCGATAAACCGCCAATTGTCGCGATCTCTGCCATCACCGTGTAGGGCTCTCCAAAGATCTTGATCTGTTTCTCGCGATCCGCAAGACGACGCCCCAACGTATGAGGCGCCTGCCACGAGACGATACAAACTGTATTCTTTGGATTCTCGATGTTATTACGAAGGTGATGAAGAATACGACCCGTTTCCGCCATCCCCGACGCAGAGATGATGATCATGGGGTCTTTTCGCAAATTCAGCGCCTTGGATTCTTCCACACTCTGAACATAAGTAAGAAGTTTAAAATCCAATGCCGGGTGGCTCGCCTGCTGCACAAACCAGCGCGTTTCATCATCGAAACATTCGGGATGCTTTCTAAAAACCTGTGAAGCATTGACCGCAAGCGGACTATCCACGAAAACAGGTGCAGGCGGCACATCACCAGCAAACATCATCATGTTTAGATGATAGATCAACTCCTGAGTCCTTCCCACAGCGAATGCGGGAATAATTACCTTTCCACCCCGTTTTAACGTCCGCGAGACGATGTGTTTAAATTCCTCAAATGCCGCAGCAGGATCATTATGCGGTTTGTCACCATACGTACATTCCATGATCATATAATCAACTTTATCCGGCAGGATTGGGTCACGCAGCAACGGAAGTTTGAAACGTCCGATATCGCCTGAAAACCAAAAACGCGTTTTGCGTCCAGCCTCTTCGATCTCTAATGACACCGCACCAGCACCAAGGATGTGCCCAGCTTCGATAAAACGCGCAACCACACCGGGCACTGGCACAAAAGGTTGATCATAGTCTACGGGATTGAAAAGCAACGCGGCACGCTTAGCATCTGCTTCTGTATATAGGGCTTCGATTACCTCTTCTCCGCGGGCGAGGCGTTTTTTGTTTACAAATTCTGCATCAGATTCCTGGATACGACCCGAATCTGCCATCATAATTTCTGCAAGATCTGCTGTGGCATGGGTTGCATAGATTGGTCCTTCAAAACCATTCTTCACAAGGTTTGGCAGATTACCACAGTGGTCAATATGCGCGTGAGACAGAATCACAGCATCTATGTTGGATGGATCATAAGCAAAGTTTAAATTTCGAATGTAAGACTCGGCGCGTCGACCCTGATACAGTCCACAGTCCAGCAGGAGTCGATGCCCGTTTATTTCCAGCAAATGTTGACTCCCCGTCACCGTCTGAGCCGCGCCATGAAAATTGATCCGCATCTCAGACTCCCAGAAGACCTAAAATTTGCACACCATATTGACTAAAGCGCCAGGGCGAATCAGACATCAACGTTTCCAACTCGTGAAGATTCTTTGGCGGGTTTTCCGCCAGTGTGTTCAAATATCGTTTCGGCAATACGATATCCGACTCAACGCTCATTTTCTTCGCGATATTCTTGCGCCAAATCTTGAGTTTATCCAAACGCTTTAGTATCGCATCATTCGGGCGTTGTACCTGCTCCCGTTTAACAAGCGGAGCTTCAGCTCCGCGCTTGATCGAAGCCAAAATGACGCCTCCCCACAAACGGACCTGTTTAGGACTTAACCCAATTTCCACAAGCGCATTGTTACTCGTTGGCACGTTGCGTGCCATTGCAAGCAAGATATCATCAGCAATGACTTTGAAGGTTGGGCGATTCAATTTTTCGGCGATCTGGTCGCGAGCCTGACACAATTCATATAATATCGTCAACTCGCGGGGAGAAACATCTTTGCGGGCAGCGAAACGCCTCCATGAGGAACCAGGCCCGCGCTCCTTGGGAACATCTATATGACAGGCGAGAGCAAAATCGTCCCTGGCAATTTCCCAACGATCCTTCTCACGCAACTGGCGCTCAAGCAGATCGCGCAATTGGAAGAGATAATGCGTATCCTGTCGTGCGTAATCGATTTGCTGAAAAGTCAGCGGGCGCGCGCCCCAATTGGCTTTTTGATGCTTCTTGTCTATCTTGATATTGAATTTTTCCAGAAGTATGCTATCCAAACCAACAAAAGGATAGCCGAGAATGCGCGCCGCTTGCATCGTATCGAACAGGTTCGCAAATTGGAATCCAAAGTCGCGGCGCAGGCAGACCAGGTCATATTCTGCGGCGTGAAATATTTTTTCTATTGTAGGACTGGCAAAAATTGGAGCCAGTGGACTCAAGTCTTTGAGGACGAAGGGATCAACGACAAAGTCGATATCTGGTATTGAAAATTGTATAAGGCAAACTCTTTCACGATACGCATGCAAGCTATTGGATTCTGTATCAACCCCAATACGCGGCTGTGCAGAAAGTTTCGCGACCATTTGCATGAGAGAATTTTGATTCGCCACCCAAACCGGTGGAGGCAAAGTTTCATCCGTCATTGCTTGGCATTATATCCCACAGTCATTTAGAGTTCACATCGCGTTGAACTTTAAGGTGAATAATTCATCTTATAACGTCTTCCCCATGACCAACCCGTCCTCGCCATCTACATAGTAGCCCCTCCAGATATCCATGGTGCGATAGCCTTCCTCTTCATATAAGGAAATAGCCGCTTGATTGGAAATTCGCACAGTCAATTTTAAGCGTGGAAGCCTAGCCTTTTCTTCACATGCGCGCAACAGTGTACGACCAATCCCGCGTCGTTGATAGCGTGGATCCACTGCAATGGTGGCAATCCAAAATTCCTTCCTGGAAGAACGCGGTTCGCCTGCGACAAATCCAATCATCATGCCATCCTCCATGGCCTTAATACGAATGATTTCCGGCCACGTCAACACAGCGATTAAATCAAGCAAAGGCCAGGCGTCCTTTTCGAAGCATGCCTTTTCGAGTCTGCGCAGCGCGTTCAGATCACGAATCGTTGCAGTTTGCAATTCCATAACAGGGAGAATTCTATCAATAAAAAAGTAGAAAGTGGAAAGGTACCTCTCCACTTTCTACTCATATCTAAAGGTTTATATTCTATTTTTTGCCCAGGAAGTTGTCCAATAGACTTGTAAATTCCATCGGGAAAATATATTTCGTGGATGGGCTTGAACCAATTGACTTAAGCGTTTCAAAATACTGCAAGGTCATCGTCTTCTGGTCGACAGCTTTGGCTGCATTGAAAATCGCTTCCAGTGCCTGAGCAAAACCTTCCGCTCGCAGAAGCTGAGATTGACGTTGGCCCTCCGCTTCTAGGATGGCGGATTGCTTTTGACCTTCAGCCCGCAAAATGTTGGACTGCTTTTCACCTTCCGCAACATTAATGGCGGCCTCACGTGTACCCGTGGATTCTGTCACTACGGCACGGCGAATACGCTCGGCAGACATTTGCCGGTTCATTGCATCCTGAACTTCACGCGGCGGGATGATCTCACGAATTTCCACGTTTGTTACTTTCACACCCCAGCGTTCAGTGACTTCGTCCAAGCGGGTGCGAAGCATGTTGTTAATATGTTCACGTTCAGAAAGCACATCATCCAATGGAATTCCGCCGATGACTGCGCGCAGCGTAGTCGCTGCAATACCGGCTGCCGCCGATTCAAAGTTCCCAACTTGTAATACAGACTCGGCCGGGTCCAGCACCTTGTAATACCACAGGAAGTCAATTGAGATGGGTGCGTTATCTTTTGTGATTGAAGTTTGATGAGGCACTTCGCGCACCTGCTCCCGTAAATCGACTTTAACCGCACGGTCAATCACTGGAATTAACAAAACGATACCAGGACCTCTTGGTCCGATGCTACGACCGAGGCGAAACACAACCAGCCGCTGATACTCAGGTACGATACGAATGGCATTCGCCAGAAAGACAATAGCAACAACGACGATCGCACCAACAAAACAAAGACCACCACCTACTCCTAATGGATCCATGTCAGTCTCCTTTTTTATGATTTGGCATGACTTACTTTCTCAACAATAACAATAAAACCATCTCGCCGTACAACCCGAATAGGACTCCCGGCTGGGATGGCATTTTCACTCCGGGCTGACCACAACTCGCCCCCAACCTGTACGCTTCCATCGTCATGGATGGCGGTTCTAGCTTCGCCAACCTGCCCCACCAATCCTTCAAGATCGTGCAATGGTCGAGTATAAGCTGCCTCCATGGATTTGCGGATTGCGATCCATAAGAAACCTGCCACGAGCACTGACGCCGCAACTGCAACCAACGGATTGACTCCGGCCTGTCCGTTTGTCCGCGGAAATAGAAACACTGATCCCGCGATCAGCAAGAGGATGGATAAAGCCAGAAACAGTTCACGCTTTGGTTTTTGAATTGCGTAAATGAAGGGAACAATACTCAGAAAAATGAGGATTAATGCCCACCAATTAAATGACAGATTGTAGACAGCATACCCTGCCAGAATGATACAGAAGAATGCACCAATTTCAAGGATCCCGGTTCCAGGTGCGGCGAGAGCCAACATGACTAATAAAATACCCCCAAGTAAAAGGAGATAGGCGATGTTGGGATCAAGTAAGAAGTCCATAACTCCTCCAATTCATTATACAACAAGTGGAGCCGTTCTGATTCATTCTACGATGATTCGTGCGTGAAAGTTGCGTATGAGGATTACTTCAAGGCTTTATAATGAGAATGCAATGCAGACTAACCCCATCTCAGCCTCCCAAAAGCGCTTTCATTATGTGGAGAGCTAATTGTAAGGAGAACAATTGAACTTCCGAAAAATATGCGTCATTGGTCTTGGCTATATCGGACTCCCAACGGCGGCCACTTTTGTGAAACATGGACCTAAGGTTGTTGGCGTGGACATTAACCCACAAGTTATTGAAACATTACGCCGCGGTGACATCCCGATTCACGAACCAGGCTTGCGGAATCTGGTTGCACAAGCCACCCAATCGGGGAATTTTTCCTTTTCGTCCCAACCGGAGGAAGCGGATGCGTTCTTGATCGCGGTTCCGACTCCCTTCCAAAAAGATGTATACGGTGAATATAACGGCAGAAAATTCAAACTCGCCGATATGCGCGCGGTGGCATCCGCTACGGAAGCCATTGTCCCTCATCTTCGTAAAGGGAATTTGGTGATTCTTGAATCGACTTCCCCTCCCCGTACAACGGTTGATTTGGTCAAACCAATTCTTGAGAAATCAGGTCTGAAAGCAGGAGTCGATTTTTATCTCTGTTATTCACCTGAACGTGTATTGCCAGGCCAAATTTTGCGTGAACTCATTGAGAATGCCCGCGTGGTTGGCGGCATTACACCAGAATCTGCAAAGGCTGGCCATGAGCTCTATAGGATTTTCGTAAAGGGCGAGATCATCGAAACGGATGCGACCACAGCTGAAATGGTCAAATTAATGGAAAACACTACCCGCGATGTGAACATTGCCATTGCAAATGAATTTTCGCGCCTGGCGGAACGATTCGGTGTGGATGTCTGGGAAGCCATCAGTCTCGCCAACCGCCATCCCCGTATCAATATCCTCAACCCGGGACCGGGTGCGGGCGGCCACTGTATTAGTGTAGATCCGTGGTTCTTTGTAGAAGCCGCACCGGAAATTACATCGCTTATTTACCATGCACGCCGAGTTAATGATGAGCAACCACATTTTGTAGTGGAAAAAGTGAAACAGGCACTTGGGTCATTAAGAGATAAGAAAATCGCTGCCCTGGGACTCGCCTACAAGCCTAATGTAGATGACCTGCGCGAAAGCCCTGCTACAGAAGTGGTTCACCTGCTTCAAGAAGCGGGTGTACAAATAAAGGTATGGGAGCCATTCAAGCCTGATGCAGACTTGCCCAGCATTGAAATGGCACCAAGCCTCGACTCGGCAATTATTGATGCAGACGCGATATTGCTTTTGGTGAAGCACACGGAATTCGAAAACTTAAGTGCCACTATGATTTCATCCAAAACGAATGCCCGTATTGCCGTCGACACGGTCAATGCCTGGGATGCAAACGAATGGCAAAAAGCAGGTTTCCAACTGTATCGGCTTGGCGACAACCAATCTCAAGTCTTCAGTCTCTAATTGGTAATAAGAAATTGAAAATCCTTTCTGTATTTGGAACCCGTCCCGAAGCCGTGAAGATGGCCCCAGTTGTGCAGCGACTAAATCAAACAACGGGAATTGAGTCACGCGTCTGCGTCACGGCCCAACACAGACAAATGCTCGATCAAGTCCTGGATTTGTTCCAAATCAAGCCCGATTATGATCTGGACCTCATGCGCGACAATCAAGCTCTTGCAGAACTAAGTGCATCCATCTTCACTCATCTGGATCCCGTGCTTGAAGGGTTCAAACCGGACTGGGTGCTGGCAGTCGGCGATACAACAACAGTTGTCATTACATCGCTGTTGGCTTTTTACCGCCGAATCAGATTCGGTCATGTTGAAGCCGGGTTACGGACTCATAACAAGTGGCATCCGTACCCAGAGGAGATCAACCGGCGACTCGCTACTGTAATGGCCGACCTGCATTTTGCCCCGACAGAATGGTCCAAAGGAAATCTACTTCGAGAAGGCGTCGATGCAGAAACGATTATTGTCACTGGCAATCCTGTGATCGATGCATTGAACGTTGTCTCGAAACAAGAAGGGTCGCGTGAAGTCAGAGAATTGTGGGAAAGTTTGGGGTTGCAGAAATCAGAGAATAAACAACTTATCCTTGTTACCGCACATCGACGCGAGAACTTTGGGCAACCTCTTGAGAACATCTGTCATGCTATTAAAGAGCTTTCCTTACGCGACGATGTAGAAATTGTTTACCCTGTACATCTCAACCCAAATGTACAGGAGCCTGTCAATCGAATCTTGAAGGGATGCCTACATGTCACCTTATTGGATCCATTAGATTATTTTCCGATGGTGCACTTAATGAAACGTGCAACTTTGATCCTAACCGATTCCGGCGGCCTTCAAGAAGAAGCCCCGTCGCTTGGCGTGCCAGTACTGGTTCTGCGAGAAACCACCGAACGACCGGAAGGACTCGAAGCAGGGACGCTGAAGCTCGTTGGCACACAGACCCGAGATATCGTCCGCGAAGCGACTCGCCTCCTGGACGATCCCTCCGCATATGCAGCGATGGCAAAGGCAGCGAATCCCTATGGAGATGGTCACGCGGCAGAACGAATCGTCGATGCCCTCGTGAATACATCGAATCGAACCTAATTTGGACTAACCCTCACTTATGCTGCCTTATCCAAATTGGAAGGCGCGACCTACACCCGGCCCATTGTAGATGAGTATAATGAATCTGATGAGAGCCGCCAGACGATTTGTTATCCTAAACATTATTTTGATACTGCTGGCTTCATGGGGTTCTGCAAGAGCTCAATCGGCAGACGTACAGTACTTCCCAGAAACTGGTCATAACGTAAGAGGGGATTTTTTGCAATTCTATAACAAAGCAAACGATCCGAAATTGGTTTTCGGTTACCCGATCACCGAACAATTCACATCGAAAGATGGCAAGACAGTTCAATATTTTCAGCGGGCACGCTTTGAATTAAGTACTGATTTGTTTGGAAACCGTCATCTGCAACTTACCTCGATTGGCGAAGCAGCCTATGAGCCCGGCGGACAATTGAACATTAACAGCTCGTCAGGATGCCAGTTGTTTTCTTCAGGTTTTCGCGTCTGCTTGGCCTTTCTCGACTTTTATAAAGCCAATGGTGGGGAGGCACAATTTGGAAATCCAATTTCACCATTTGAATATCGTGAGAATCTTATTGTCCAATATTTTGAGAAGGCGCGCTTTGAGTGGCGGGCAGACAGGCCTGAGGGTCAGCGCGTGGCACTTACCGATTTGGGGCGTACCTATTTTGATCTTCTGCGTGAAGACCCAGCACAACTCAAATCAGCTACTCCATGGGATGCGACCATCAATGCCGTACTTTCATTAAGAGTACGTGCTTATGTATCAAAGTCTATTATGCTCGCCAGCGGCCAACAGACCGTCTATATCGTCGTTCAAAGCCAGACCTTGCAAGCTGTCCCAAATGCCGCGGGCAAAGCAACTGTGCACTTACCTGATGGGCGAGCCGAGGATTATTATTTCAACACCAATGACGCAGGGATCGGAAATTTTACGTTTAAATTTGCAGATCAAAAACAGGGGGAGCTTGTGCCGATTGATATCCTGGTGGTATACCAAGGGATTGTAGGCACAACAAGAACATCATTCAGAATTTGGTTCTAACTAGGCGTTTGGGAACTCCTCACCATAATTCCTTCCAATCAAAAACAGGGCCATCTTTACAAGCCATTTTCCAACCGGACTTAACTGTCACGGCACAGACTCCGCAGTCAGCAATTCCTCCACACAGGATAGGTGTATGCACCAGGATTTGTGCCTCGAAAGGGAATTTCGTCTGCATACCGGTAAAAAACCGTTCTCGCAATTCCAACAGATTTTCCCGTGCCAGGTCGAACGCGACATAATCAGCCCATTCAATAATTTCAGATAAAGCAGAAATTGGCTGTACTTCCACTTCATCAGGCAGACTTTCCAATCTCGAATCAGAGACGAGTACAACTGAAGCATTCTGTCGCAATGCGAGCTGAATCAATCCGTGCAGCCGCGCGGGCGAATTCGCCAGGGCGACCAATGCAACTCGCCGCGCGCTGTTTGGCAATTCAAACCCGCGTCCAAGTGGACCGCGCAGGTAAATTTCCTGCCCGGGAATCCAGGAGTCAGGTAGAGGTGCCGCGGCGATAAAACCTTGAGCCGAGAAATCCGTATAGAAAATAGGAACAGGCAATGGTGAGTCAGATTCGTTGCTGCTTAGCAGATATTGTCCCGGTGAAGGAATCAAATTTGCCGGGCAGGAAATCCGCGCGTGACGAAGTGCATCCCTGAGAATTAATTCAACTACTTGCCCTTTACCTGCGTGCATATCGCTATGCTATCATGGCGGTATAATTATTTCAACTGAAACTTGGAGGACCCATGAACATCGTTGATGTTATTCGTACATTGGCCGGTTTCGCATGGATTGCCGCGATTGGATTAGCTATACTTGCCTTCATCCGCGCAAGCCGCAATCAAAGCGCGAAGGCCACTGGCAGTACGGTAATTATTTTTTTGATCGTGGCAGCCATACTTACTACACTAGGAGCTGGTCTGGTGTATGTGGAATCCAATGAGCGTGGCGTGGTTAAGACCATTCGAGCTGGAGGTGTCCGCCGGGACGCGCTTGAACCTGGCTTACATTGGATTCTTCCCATCGTCGAGCAGGTAGTGACGTACTCCATCTCAAACCAGACGTACACGATGTCGGCCGTTGCTAACGAGGGACAGGTGCAGGGCGACGACTCAATCCGTGCTCGTACCAAAGATGGACAGGAAGTCATTATTGATGCTTCAGTCATCTATCAAATCGACCCGGCTAAAGTTGTCCCGCTTCATATTGTGTGGCAGAACCGTTATGAAGAAGGCATAGTGCGCCCTGAAGCGCGTGGAAAAATTCGCGACGCGGTTTCACAATATGGCGTAGAGGAAGTGGTATCCACGAAACGCGCGGAAATGGTACAAATCATTACAGAGGTATTGGGTGAAAGCCTGTCTGAGAATAATCTGCGTCTGATCGATTTTGTTCTGCGCGATATCCACTTCAGTGAAGAGTATGCCGCGGCTGTCGAACAAAAACAGATCGCCGAACAGCAGGCGCAGCAGGCAAGGTTCGTCGTGGAGCAGAGGAAACAGGAAGCCGAACAGGCTCGTCAGGTGGCGCAAGGTCAGGCAGACGCAACCGTGATCGCGGCCAGAGGCGCAGCAGAAGCCCGGTTAATTCAAGCGGAGGCGGAAGCGAACGCGAATAAGTTGCTCGCTGAGTCTCTTACCCCGGCGCTCGTAGAATACCAATATGTATTGAGACTAGCCCCGGGTGTGCAAACGATTTTTGTGCCGAGTGGAAATCAATTTATCTTGCCACTACCGGATACATCAACACCGCCCACAACTACACCACCGACAACGACGCCGTAAGGTAGTGATCAACAAGTAGCGAGTTTCGGAAAGTAGAAAGTGGAGGCTGCTTTCTACTTTCCCTTTTTTATTTGGAGACACATGCCAATCCCACAAACTGGACGCGAGATCCGCCTCACGACTCTTTCCACGTGCGCGGGTTGAGCCTCCAAACTAAGCGCCGACGCGCTGACGCAGGTACTGCGCCCTGTTCAAGAGATCTTCGATCCCGATTCATTTCCTGACCTTATTGTTGGTTTGCGGGAACCTGATGACGCGGCTGTTTGGCGCTTGGATGAAGATCGTGCACTCGTAATGACCACAGATTTCTTCACGCCTGTGGTAGATGATGCTTATGATTATGGTTCTATCGCAGCAGCGAACAGCCTTTCTGATGTATATGCAATGGGTGGCAAACCATTTCTGGCCTTGAATGTCACTGCTTTGCCTGATGATTTACCAGCGGAAATTGCAAGCGAGATTGTACGAGGTGGAGCAGAGAAAGCGCGCCAGGCAGGAGTGGTCGTTGCAGGCGGGCATACCGTCAAGGACAAGGAACCAAAATATGGGCTTGTTGTCATCGGCTTTGTCCACCCGGGTAAAATGTTGAGCAAAGGCGGACTTAAGGTTGGTGACGCCCTCGTTCTGACAAAACCTCTGGGATTCGGCGTTACGACAACAGCTCTAAAACGCGAACAGGCAGATGAACAAGATGTCGCGGAAGCAGTAACGTGGATGAAACAATTGAACAAGACGGCAAGCCAACTAGCTGTGGAATTTGGCCTGAGCGGTGGAACAGATATTACAGGATACAGTTTGCTTGGTCACGGTTTGGAAATGGCTGAAGCTTCACAGGTATCACTAAGCCTGGAACTCGCCGGGATTCCATTTATCTCTTGCGCTCGTAAGTATGCCGAACAAGGAGCATTTCCAGGCGGCGCGTTCGATAACAAAAAGTATTTTGAGTCTAAGGTAAAATTTGCCGCGTCCATTGATGAACCCAATCAAATGTTATTGTTCGATCCGCAAACGAGCGGCGGTCTATTGCTAGGTGTTCCACGAGAGAAACTTGATTCCCTTCTGGCCTACGCGCGCGAATTAAATCAAGCTGCATGGGTAATCGGCAGCGTCAAAACAGGAACAGGCATTGAAGTCACATAAGAAGTGAGTTATCCATAGTACAATAGAGGGAGTTTAAAGAAGTCCACTGCATCATGTCTGAAGTCCCCATAGACAATAATTCCCTAGTTTACATAGCATCTTTCCGCGGGCGTTTGCCGGGTATGGAGTAATCCCGGCGGTTTGTGATTCGTTAATTTCTCCAAAAGGCAACGTAATAAGATTTCGATGAACATAACTACAGAAATAATAATCATCTTTGCCGTTATCCTGCTTAACACAGTTTTTGTTTTATCGGAAACATCGGTGGAATCCTCACGCAAAGCGCGGCTTCAGCAACGAATTCATGAAGGGAATGAGCGCGCAGAAACGGTTCTGGATTTAATCGAGAATCCGAATCTTTTCCTTGCTACTGTCCGAATTGGAATTACGCTTGTGGGAGTATTCGTCGGCGCGATCGGTGGAGCAACATTGACGCAACCAGTAAGTGGCTTGCTTAGGCGGGTGCCTTGGCTGGCTGATTATGCTGATTCGGTCGCGCTTGGCCTTGTGGTGGTTTCGATCACATTTGTATCGATAGTGTTTGGCGAATGGGTCCCCAAACGGATTGCTTTGCACAACCCTGAGTTGATCGCTTCTACCCTGGCTGGCCCGATGATTGTGATTTCAAAAATATTTTCGCCATTGGTCTGGCTTTTAGGGCGTATTACGGACTTTGTTCTAAGGACATTAGGCATACAACCTGGAAACGAACCTCCAGTTACAGAAGAGGAAATCCAGTTGCTCATTGATCAGGGTACACAAGCTGGTGTATTTGAAGAAGCCGAACATGATATGGTGGAAGGCGTATTCAGCCTAGGTGACCAGCGCGTCTATTCGTTGATGACGCCGCGCACAGACATTGTGTATCTTGATGTGAATGATTCCATTGAAGTCATTCGCGAAAAGATCGCCAATAGTGAGTTCTCGCGTTTCCCCGTCCGTCAGGGAACACTAGATGTGATTCTCGGAATTGTCAAAGCGCGCGACCTACTTGTGCCGAGTCTGAGTGCAGAGCCGATCAAATTAAAAGATCTGCTCAAGCCTGCCTTCTTTATCCCAGAAACGATGTTCGCTTCGCGCGCCCTTGAAATTTTCAAGGAAAAGGGCACCGAGATCCTGCTGGTCATCGATGAATTCGGCGGCTTACAGGGATTGTTGACAATCACTGACATTCTTGAAGAAATCGTGGGGCAAATTGAAGTGGAGGAACCCCAAGCCACACAAAGACAGGATGGTTCATGGCTTCTGGATGGAATGCTGGAAGTAGATGATTTTAAGGAGATTTTCAATCTCCATGGACTCCCCCATGAAGATGAATATGAAACGTTAAGTGGTTTCATAATGGTGTCGCTGGGGCGCGTGCCTCAAACATCAGACGAATTCGAGTGGCACGACCTCAGATTCGAAGTTATCGATATGGACGGCCGTCGGGTCGATAAGGTGCTTGTCACCACCTTACCGCATCGGTCGGTTACTGCAGAAGCCAGCGGAAATTCATCATAAATAAAATGCTGATTTCAACCAAGAACAATTCAACAGGAGATTTCCGTGGCAGCCCAGACTCGAGACCTAAAACCTCTTCCGCTCTCTAGCGCGATCCTCTATTTCGGAATTCCGGCACTTGTATTTGTCTTTAGCGTCTACTACTTAATTCCGTATTTTATGGGGCAAGGCTATACAGAATTCATAAGCTATGGCTTGGCGCTCATGTTACCTCTCATCCTTATGCTCGCGGCTGCTCTACTTGGTCTTCGAACAGAGGGCTACGCGATCCATTGGGAATCCATCAAACAGCGTTTTCGCCTCCGAACAATGAATAGGACAGATTGGATATGGACTGGCACGTCGTTGATCATCATGCTCGTAGGTGCAGGGATTTTTGGCGTCCTGGGTCAGGTGCTGGTAATAAATAGACTTATTCCTCTCCCTTCGAAAATCCCGACCGCACTGCTTGACCCGACTGTTGACCCTGCCAATCTAGCAAATGTATTTTTCAATGCGCTCGGGCCGAATGTAAAAGGCAACTGGGGATTGGTTGTGTTCACTCTTTTACTTCTTTTCTTCAACATCATCGGTGAAGAATTCTGGTGGCGGGGATTAATCTTGCCCAGGCAGGAATTAACACACGGAAGGAATACGTGGCTTATCCATGGAACACTTTGGGCCATATTCCATGCATTCAAGTACTGGTCAGTGATTGGTCTTTTGCCAGTATGCCTTGTTCTCTCCTATGTTGCACAGCGACGCCAGAATACCTGGCCTGGAATTATCAATCATTTCATTATTAACGGTCTCAGTTTGATTCCTATTATTGGTGCCGTACTCGGAAGCTAAAATTTTTTATTAACCACAATCCTATGGCTCGCAACTTCATCCGCGCGGTAATCTTTGACCTTGGTGGCACTCTCATGTACGAGCGCGAGTCTTGGCATTCCATCAACGCCAAGGCAGATGAGGCACTCACAAAATATTTGCTCGCGCAGGGCCTGGAGATCAATCTCTCCACCTTTCCCATAGAATTCCGCCGCAGGCTCGATGAATATTTCAAGCAGCGTGAAAAAGATTTACTTGAAACGACGTATTCTTCGGTGTTGCGCGATGTTCTGGCTAGCAAAGGGTACGGGAATTTATCAGAGAAGATCCTGCGTACTGCCCTGGACCATCTATTTGCTGTCACACAAACAAACTGGGTGTTGGAAGAGGATGCGTTACCCACTCTGAAGAAACTTGAAGAAAGTGGTTATAAACTTGGGTTAATATCCAATGCGGGCGATGACAAAGATGTGCAGCAGCTTGCGCGCGGCTTCCGTATTGCATCGTATTTTGATTTTATTCTCAGCTCAGCGGCATGTAGTTATCGCAAGCCGCATCCGCGCATCTTTGAACTCGCACTTGCCAATTGGTATCTTCTGCCATCCGAAGCAGTGATGGTGGGAGATAATCTTTTGGCTGATATTCGTGGTGCCAAAAATGTAGGTATCTATGGGATCTGGATTAGCCGCCGTGCCGGTCAAAGAACGAAAGAGGAAACCCTAATCCTGCCTGATGCAACTGTCACCTCATTATCTGAACTCCCTGCTGCGCTCGATCTTCTTCAAGTTAAATAGAATTCAAATTTCCAATTACGGATCAGACATACATGACTCAAAATAAATCCGCGCTCGCCTATCTCGCATTGGGCGTAGGTGTTCTCGCGCTCAGTTTTTCCGCCATGTTTGTTCGATGGGCAAATGCCCCCGGACCGATCACAGCGTTCTATCGTTTATTCTTTTCTATCTTTCTCTTACTCCCCCTCCTTATCCCGCGCATCAGGAAAAACCCAGACGTTCGAACCAGTTCCGTGCTATTTCCAGTCCTTGCCGGAATTTTCACCGCCTGTGACTTGGCATTGTGGACTTCATCGCTGTCTTACACTACGGCGTCGAATGCTACATTGCTGGGCAATACCGCGCCACTTTGGGTGGCACTGGGGACTTGGCTACTACTAAAGCAAAATCTGACGATAGCCTTTTGGCGAGGGCTTACAATTACTTTGATCGGCGCCGCACTTATCATGGGTACGGACTTCATTCTACATCCTCGGTTTGGAATCGGAGATATAATGGCCACATTAACAGGTTTTTTTTACGGTGGATATTATCTCATTACTGAAAAAAGCCGCGCCCACTTCGACTCGATCACTCACATCTGGTTTGTTGGGATCGGAGCGAGCCTCGCACTGTTTATCATCAATCGGATTCTTCAAAATCCATTCACAGGTTATGACAGATTAACCTGGCTGGTCTTCCTTGCCAGCGCCCTTGTCTCACAGCTTATCGGATATATGGCACTTGCCTATGCTCTGGGCCATCTGCCCGCCTCCATCGTGGCTCCAACAATGATTTTACAGCCAGTCGTCACAACGATTCTTGCCATTCCATTTTTAGGAGAGGTTCCAACGATCTGGCAGGGAATCGGCGGAGCGATCGCGCTGGTTGGCATTTATATTGTAAACCGGTCTCATCAACAAGCCATACAGGAAATGCCGAATTTATAGCGCTGGCTCTACACAGAATCACTTGTATTTAAAGCCACATCCTCATATACTACCTTGCATCCATTTCGCTAAAATAGGAGGAACATATGCAACTCGATGCTTTGCTTGAAGTGGCAATTGGTTTGGTGTTCACGTGGCTGGTCCTCAGCGTGGCGACCGTGCACGCCCAAGAGTCAATTGGGAATTTTCTTAACTGGCGTGCCAACTTTCTCGAAGAGTCCATTATGAATATGCTTAAAAACCCCGCGCTCGTGAAAGAACTCTATAACGAGCCACTAATCCAGGCATTAGGCCAGATGGATAGAAAGGGCAATATCAAGAAACCGATTAATATTCCCAACGCGACCTTTGCCGCCGCCCTGCTTGAAGTCATTATGAACGCAGGAAGAGATAAAAATGCACCTGTCACCGCCATGAGTATTGGTCAAATCCGTGCGGGTGTGCAGAGGTTAAAAGCAGAGAGCCCGGAATTAGCACGCGCTCTCGAAAGAGTGTTGCCTGGGCTGGAAAATGAAACCCTCGAACTGAAAGACACACTTGCAAAATATCATAAGAACATCGCGAGCTGGTTCGATACTGTCATGAACCAGGCCTCCGGCTGGTACAAGGCCCGTGCCCAAACCGTGGCTTTTTTTCTGGGCCTGACCCTGGCGCTGATCTTCCATATAGATACACTGCACATCACACATCAATTGTGGCGTGAACCAACTCTTCGAGCTGTCATTGTTGCGCAGGCGCAAAGCCAAAATCAGGCAGGTCAGCCGGAGATCACGAATATTAGCGAAAGTTTTGATAGCCTTGCTATCCCCGTGGGATGGAGCACAGTACCAGCGGAAGATGCTACAGCCTGTGCCTGGCCGCCAAAAGCAGCAAACAGGCCTGCGTATACGGCTGTAGGTGAATGCAGGGAACTATCCAATCTTCCCGCCTGGGGCGATTTTTGGGGTTGGATCGTTAAGCTCTTCGGACTCGTCGTCAGCGGTTTCGCGGCGATGCAGGGAGCACCATTCTGGTTTGACATCTTGAGGAAATTGGTCGGTTTTCGAGAGAAAACACAGCCTCCCCCATCAACACCCGCGCCAGAGATAGAGATTCCAACAGCATCACCTCCGAAGGAGCTGCAACCTCCTCCTACCTTGCCCGCACCGCCTGATGCACCCGCAACACCTTCAACAGTTACGTCGCCCGGAAGATAAAGGGATTGTTCTTCTTCTTCGCAACCTTCGGTTGTAAGGAAGTATAATAAGGGTAATAAAGCATCCACAAAACAGAGGAGAATCCTATGGATATCCAGGTACATACTGAAAACGGACGGGTTCCCGTCACCGTCTTGCACGTTCACGGAAACATTGATTCATCCAGTTACCAGGATTTTGAATCCAAAGCAGAAGAATTAATCACGAACGGTGCTCGCTATATGCTCGTGGATCTTTCGCACGCGGCGTTTATAAGCAGCGCGGGGTTTCGAGCCTTGAATCATGTGTTTCGAAAACTTCGCGAAGTGCACCCGGATGCCAATCTGACGGATGAACAAATGAAAAAGGGAATCAGCGCTGGCACGTACAAATCTCCTCATTTGAAGTTGCTAAAGCTATCTCCAGAAGCCAGAACTGCCTTTGAAATGAGCGGGTTCGATATGTATATTGACACATTCACGGATCTGAATACCGCCATCGCTTCTTTCTAAGCTCAAACCCAATTCCGTTTAAGGGCGCATGTTCGCGCCCTTTTTGATTCCCTTTCTCTCTCGCGCTGAGCGGAGGTCTGAGCGAAGCGTAGCGAAGTCGCAGACCGCAGACGAAGCGCGGGGATGATGGAAATGCTATAATCCCTATTATGTCTGATCTCTTCGACCATGCCATGCAGGAACGTATGAAGACCGAAGCGCCGCTTGCCGCGCGTATGCGTCCGCGCACCCTGGAGGAATACATCGGTCAGGAGCACATTGTCGGTGAAGGCAAACTTCTGCGCCGCGCTATCGAGGCTGACAGGCTCTTTTCTTCCATCATCC
>Ga0081539_10003425_pt1 | contig 19512 bp, 19 predicted proteins | sample TabmetS4T2R2_FD_71023 | JGI IMG/M metagenome (GOLD analysis project Ga0081539, IMG submission 71023) | Tabebuia heterophylla rhizosphere microbial communities from the University of Puerto Rico - S4T2R2 | ecosystem: Host-associated > Plants > Roots > Rhizosphere ...
CAAGAAGACGCTTTACATCGTCGGCAGTGGCGCGCTCGACTCGGCGGGCAAGGAGATGATCACGCCGCCCGGCGTGCGCAATAACGCGAAGTCGATTTTCAAGATCGCGATGATAGCCGAGGGATTCAAAGGCCGCCCGAAATAGGGCCTCATCCGCCTTCGAGGACGTATCGCGGTCCTCCTTGAGGAATGACTCGAAGCGCGCCATAATTCACCCCGCCTATGGATTCCCTCATTCGGGCCGGTCGTTGGCTCGTGGCATTGGGCCTCCTCGTGCTGACCTCCGCTCCGGTGCTGGCGCAGCCGGCGCGTCCGCTGATCCCGCCCGATATTTCCGGCGAGTGGCGCCTGGACAACAGCGAAGAGGACACGACGGCGCAGCCGCCGCTGGGCGAGTATCTGGGTATCCCGTTCAACCCCGCCGGGGTCATGCGCGCGGAGACCACTGCCGAATCGATCTGGGGCACGCCCGAGTATCAGTGCCGGCCACATTCGGCGCCGCATCAATGGCGAGGCCTTGGTGGCGCCCGCATCCTCAAGGAACAGGATCCGCTCACGCGTGAGGTGCGCGCCTATCACATCCAGTTCATGCGGTCGCTCGATCGCCCGGTGTTCATGGACGGCCGTCCGCATCCGCCGGCCTGGGCTCCGCATAGTTGGACCGGATTCTCAACCGGTACGTGGATCGGCAACACGCTGAAGATCACGACCACGCATCTGAAGGATGGCTACCTGAAACGCGGCGGGCCGCAGACGAGCGACATGTACTCGATGACGGAGTTCCTGACCCGTCATGGAGACATCCTGACGATCGTGACCGTCATCGACGATCCGATCTATCAGGACGAGCCATACGTCCACTCGACCACGTATACCTACGACCCATCGTCTGTCGTCGCCTTCGAGACGTGCAACGGATCCGCGTTCGCCGAGAACGGTGGTACCGATCGCCACCACGTTCCGCACTTCCTTCCCGGTCAGAACACGGCGCTGGACGACTGGCTGAAAGATCAGACGTGGGTGCCGAAGCAGGCGGCGCGTGGCGGGATCAAGACGATCTACCCGGAATATCGGGCGACGCTGGGCGCCGCGGCCAAGGTCGAGACGTTGACGGTCCCGCAATCCAAGCCGTCGTTCGATCCCGCCAAGGCTGTCGCCGATCAGAGCCCGCGCGATGGCGAGGTGCACGTGATGCCGGTGCAGGGCAACGTCTACATGCTCGTCGCCGACGGCACCAACATCACCGCATCGGTCGGACCCGAGGGGGTGCTCGTCGTCAATGCCGGCACGGCGCAGATGGCGCCAAAGATCCTCACGGCGATCAATCAGCTGGCGAACAGCGTGGTGAGCCCGCCGGCGCCGAACTCCTGCTTCGGCGTCAACTGCAAGGGCGCGTGGGGATGGTCGAGTCCGTACTTCGATGCCGTCGTCAGTTCGCCGACCCCGCCAAAGCCGATCCGCTATGTCATCGACACGAGCGCGGCGGCCGATCACATCGGCGGCAACGAGAAGATCGCCACGGCAGGATTCTTTCCGCGCGTGTCGGGTGGGTTTGGAGCGGCGGTCGCCAACGTCGGTCGCGGTGCGTCGATCGTCGCACACGAGAATGTGCTGAATGCGATGTCGGCCAAGGGGTCGGGATTTCCGCCGTCCGCGCAGCCCACCGACACGTTCTTCGACGAGCTCTACAAGCTGCCCGAGTTCTTCAACGGCGAGGCGGTGATCCTCTACTCGGCGCCGGCAGCGAATACCGACGGCGACAGCTTCGTGTTCTTTCGCCATTCCGAGGTGATCGCCGCTGGTGATTTGTTCTCGACCGTGAGCTATCCGCTGATCGACCTGAACAAAGGCGGGAGCATTCAAGGCGTCATCGACGGCCTCAACCATATCCTTGACCTGGCGGTTCCCGAATACCGGTCACAAGGCGGTACCATGATTGTTCCGGGACGCGGGCGTCTGTCCGATACGGCCGACGTGGGGTCGTACCGGAACATGCTCGTGATGGTGCGCGACCGGGTGAAGGATCTGATGAAGAAAGGCATGACGCTGCAGCAGGTGAAGGCAGCGCGGCCGACGCTGGATTTCGACGGGCGGTACGGATCGACCACGGGGCCATGGACGACGGAGATGTTCGTCGAGGCCGTTTATCGCAGCCTCCAGGAGAAGAAGTGATGCGTAGAGTAGCCAGTGTGATGCTCGTGGCGGCCGCAGTGCTGCTTGTCAGTGGCGTCTCGTGGGCCCACCATTCGTACGCCTCGACGTACGACGTTCGCCAGGAAGTCACGCTCAAGGGCAAACTGGTGCAGTTCGTCTATCGGAACCCGCATACGTTCGTTCACGTGCAGGCGCCGGACACGGACGGCCAGATGCAGCGGTGGGCAGTCGAGTGGGGCGGCACCAGTCAGCTCGATCGAGCGGGTGTGCAGCGCGACACCTTGAAGGTCGGCGACGAAGTCGTCATCGTCGCGCGTCCGTCGCGCGTGCAGGGCGAGTATCGCGCGCTGATGGTGAAGCTGACGCGCCCATCGGACGGCTTCAGCTGGGGCACGCGCCAGGGCGAACAGGTCGACTAGGGCTGCCGCAACGCACAGGAATCAGGAATCGGCAATCAGGATTCAGGGCTGACAGGCATTCAGGTCGAAGGGTTTAGCTGCATCCGTTGGGGTGACCTGAATCCTGTGACCTGAATCCGGACAGCCCTGAATGCTGATTCCTGAATCCCGATTCCTTCTGTAGACAATAAGCGAATGAGAGTCCTGGGAACCCTTCTTGTGGCGGCGTTGCTCGCCACGCCGGTGGTGATCTCTGCGCAACGCGGCCGCGGTGCGGCCGCGCCGCAGACCGCGCGCGATGCCGCGGCGCTCGATCTCACCGGCTACTGGGTGGCGGTCATCACCGAGGATTGGAAGTTCCGCATGGTGACGCCGAACAAGGGCGTCTTCGACGCGCTGCCGTTGAACCCGGAAGGCCGTCGTGTGGGTGACACGTGGGACCCTGCGCGCGACGAAGCCGCCGGCGAACAGTGCAAGGCATACACGGCCGCCGGCGTCATGCGTCTTCCCGGACGTCTCCACATCGCATGGCAGGATGCGAACACGCTGAAAGTCGAGACCGACGCCGGAACACAGACGCGTTTGTTTCGTTTTGGCGCTGCTGCCGCGGCCGGCGAATCGAGCTGGCAGGGACACTCGGTCGCCCAATGGGAATATGCCGGCAGGGGTCGCGGTGGCGAGACGCTTGGCAATCTGAAAGTCGTCACGACGAATCTGCGCGCCGGCTACGTGCGCAAGAACGGCGCGCCGCACAGTGACAAAGCGGTAGTGACCGAGTACTTCGACCTCAACACTGCGCCGAACGGCGATCAGTGGATGACGATCACGACGAAGGTCGACGATCCGATCTATTTCCGCGCCCCATACATCACAACGACGGATTTCAAGAAGCAGCCGACGGCGGCCGGTTGGAATCCGACGGCGTGCGCGGCTCGCTGAACCAGACGCGCGATCGTTTCCAGATCGCCGCCGCCCACCGACCGTCCATGGTTGAGCCATGTCGCGGTTGAGATTGCCTTTTACTCGCATCTCAACTTGAATTCAGTCACACTCGACCGCATGACTGGTGAGGGCAAGACGCTGCCGGACTCCATCGTGACCTCGCCGCAACGCGCACCCGACGGTTCGAGCATCGGCACGTCGCGCACCGGCGGCGGTTCGAGCGAGCAGCAGACGCTCGAACGGCAGGCGTCGAGGCTCGCCGCCATCACCGACTCCTCCGACGACGCGATCGTCAGCAAGGATCTCAACGGCGTCATTCAGACCTGGAACCGATCGGCGGAGCGGATGTTCGGCTATACCGCGGAGGAAGCCGTCGGTCAGTCGATCCTGCTGATCATCCCGGCGGAGCGCCGCGCGGAAGAGGACAAGATCCTGGCGCGCATCCGCGCCGGCGTCACCATCGATCATTTCGAAACGCAGCGCCGGCGCAAGGACGGCAGCCTGATCGACATCGCGCTGACCGTCTCGCCGATTCGCGATTCGGCGGGCGCCATCGTCGGTGCGTCCAAGATTGCGCGCGACCTGTCGCGGCAGAGAGGGCTCGAGCGGGAGGCCTTCCGGCTCGCCGCCATCGTCGACTCCTCCGACGACGCGATCATCAGCAGCGATCTGGACGGAGTCGTGCAGACGTGGAACCCAGCGGCCGAACGGATGTTCGGGTACACCGCGGTCGAGATGATCGGCCGGCCGATCACGGTCATCGTGCCACCCGACCGTTGGGCCGAGGAAGACAACGTGCTGGCGCGCATGCTCGACGGTGTGCCCGTCGAGCACTTCGAGACAATTCGTCAGCGCAAGGACGGGACGAGCGTCGACATTTCGCTCTCGGTGTCGGCGATCAGAACCGCCGCGGGGACGGTCATCGGCACGTCGAAGATCTGTCGCGATATCTCGCGCCAGCGCGCACTCGAACGCGAGGCGTTCCGGCTGGCGGCGATCGTCGATTGGTCCGAGGACGCCATCGTCAGCAAGGATCTCAGCGGCATCGTGCAGACGTGGAACCGGGCGGCCGAACGGATGTTCGGCTACACGGCGGCGGAGATCGTCGGGCGATCGATCACGCTGATCATCCCGCCGGACCGATGGCCCGAAGAGGACAACGTGCTCTCGCGGATCCGATCGGGCCAGGCGATTGAGCACTTCGAGACCATACGCCGGCGCAAGGACGGCAGTCTGGTCGAGATCTCGCTGTCGGTGTCGCCGATCAGGACCGCCGGCGGTGCGGTGATCGGCGCGTCGAAGATCGCGCGCGACATCACGGTGCAGCGACAGCTGATGCGCGCTGTCGAAGACGCCAGCCGCGTGAAGGATGAATTCCTGGCGATGCTGTCGCACGAGCTCCGGACGCCGCTGAACGCGGTGCTCGGCTACACACGCATGCTGCGCCTGGGTCACGTCACCGACGAGCGGCGGGAGCACGTGATGGACATCATCGAGCGCAACGCGAAGGTGCTCTCGCAGCTCGTGTCCGACGTGCTCGACGTCTCGGGCATCGTGACCGGCAAGATTCAACTCAAACTTCTCGAGCACAATCTGGCGTCGGCGCTCGGCGCCGCGGTCGACATCGTTCGCCCGGCCGCCGACGCGAAGAACGTGACGTTGCACGTCGACGTGGCCGACGGCACCGTACCTGTACGCTGCGATCCGGATCGCATCCAGCAGGTTTTCTGGAATCTGCTCAGCAACGCGGTCAAGTTCACGCCTCGAGGCGGACAGATCGACGTGCGGGCCACGTCGTATCGAGGCAACGCGATGGTGACGGTGACCGACTCCGGAATCGGTATCGCCGCCGCATCGCTGCCGTACATCTTTCAGCGCTTCTGGCAAGGTGAAAGCGGCAGCGGCCGCGAAGCGCGCGGGCTCGGTCTGGGTCTGGCGCTGGCGCGCCACTTCGTCGAGTTGCACGGTGGAACGATCCAGGCCACGAGTCCAGGCCCAGGGCAGGGATCGACGTTCACCGTAACGCTGCCCCTCATCACCAACGGCTGACACGATGGCGCAGGGATCCTGGCTGTTCATCAAAGGGTCGGAGAGTATCTGGGTGGAGCGTCCGCACGGACGGCTGATGATCGTCGCCGGCCCCGGCGCGGCGCGCGACGTGCGGGAGTTCGACGACGACCCGGCAGTGGAAGCATTTCAGGTCGATCTGGCCGAGCGACTGACCGGTGCGGGGTGGTTTCTCTGGGGGGTCAATCGTGAGAGGCGCCAGTCGCGGGACCGGCGGCAAGCCCAACGCGGGACGCCTGATCGCCGGCGGCCGGTCGAGCCGTCATGAAAATCACTTCCCAAAGCTCGGCATCGCCTGCTACCATGGCACCTTAGTTCTTATATCGGGAGCCTTGGTGGCTACCTGAGCGGACTCTTCAGGACCCTAATCCCCAATGGTGAAGCTGTTCAGGACCCTGTTCCGATCGCGCGCGAGCCAGGTGCTGGAGATCGCCGATGAGCACCAGCCGCAGTTGCAGGCGCGCTATGGCGGCGAGTTTGTGATTCAGGGTCTGAATGTGTTCGACCGCCAGGGACGGTTCCGTGGCTTCGTGTTCGAGCCGGGTGATCCGACGCCAGCGCGCATTCAGTCATACGTTGCCGGCGCCCGACAGGGCGGACACATTCCCGAGCATCTCGTCCGAACGCTGTTCGCCCATATCCAGCGGGAGGACTTCGTCATCCAGCGTTCCTGGACGCGCGACGTGCTCGTGTTTCCGAGCGATATTCATCAGACCGAGCGGCCCCGCCAGGTAGCGTCGCTGAAGGAAGTCGTCTCGCCGCGCAGCTAAACTTTTGGGCGCGTCGGCTCAGTTCCCCTGGCAGTCAGCTGCCGCAAGACTCCAAACACAGGCGTTTTCGCTGACGGAACAATCGCTCCGCCGACGTGCGCGTGCGCGTGGCATCGACTCCGCATCTCTTCTCAGGTTGGGTTGCGCCACGTCGACGCGACCCGAGCTGCACAACGGAGAGAGCTCATGGCAGACACGAAATCACACCCGACGGAGACGAGGAAGGAAACCGGACAGACGCTGACGCCTCGCGAGCGCGATCGCGGGACTCTTCGGCGACGGGAGTCGGGATTCGGCGGCGTCAACTCGCCGTATGACATGTTCGATCGCGTGTCCGAAGAGATGGACCGCTGGTGGGACCGCATTGCTCGAGACTTCGGCGGACCACGGCGGTCGTGGCTATCGCGCAGTCCGTGGGGAACCGGCGGACGCGAGCACGGCTGGGCGCCGCGTGTCGAAGCGTTCCAGAAAGGCGACCGGTTCATCGTCCGCGCCGAGCTTCCGGGTCTGAAGAAGGAGGATGTGGACGTCGAGTTGACCGATGAGGCGTTGACGATTCGCGGTGAGCGGCGTGAAGAGCATGAGGAAGAGCGCGAAGGCTACTACCACAGCGAGCGCGAGTATGGGCAATTCCACCGGACGATCGCGCTGCCAGACGGCGTGATCGGGGAGAGCGCCCACGCATCGTTCCGCGACGGCGTACTGGAGGTCACCATGCAGGCGGCGCCGTCGGAAGCCAATCGCGGCCGCAAGCTGGAGATCAAGGAAGGGGCGCAGGACAAGAAATAGGGGTCACTTCGTAGGGCCGCATTCCGGCGGCCCTACATCCCGACGTCCGCGGTCTGCGCTGTGCGCGACCTCTCGGCGAAGCGACAGAGATTGTTCACGAGCCGCATCTGCTCCAGCGTGTTGCAGCGAGAGTGGAGTAACGAAGGGCTGCAGACGACGACCGCCAGCGCCCGCGCCCGCGAAATCGCCACATTCAAACGATTCCTGCTGAAGAGAAACTCCAGCCCGCGTGGCACGTCCTCGCCCGTTGACGACGCCATCGAAAAGAAGACCACCGGCGCCTCGCGTCCCTGGAACTTGTCGACGGTTCCCACGTCGACACCGGCGGGCAGGTGTTCACGCAGACAGCGCACCTGCATGTTGTAGGGCGCAACGACGAGGATGTCGGCCGACGTGAGCGGCCGTGCGACTCCGTCGACGTTGATGAACGTGCCGCTGGAGAGCAGTGAGTCGACCTCGCGACGAATCGCCTCAGCCTCTTCTTTCGACGATTGAGAATTGCCCTGGTGCGCCACCCGGATGTAGGTGATCCCCGCGCCCGACAAGCCTTTGGACACGATCGCCTGGCGCTCGCAGCCGTCCGCGCTGCGCAGCCGACCGTCGTAGGCGAGCTCGGAGATGTACCCGCACACGGCCGGATGCATGCGGTGGGTGCGCTCGAGGAAGATGCCGCGATCCTCCGCGATGGTCGATGCCAGGTCGGACCTTCCGCCTTCGCCGGAGGCTACGGCGTGACAAGTTGTCAGGTCCGTCGATGGTAGGCCGGACCTTGTCAGGTCCCGCGCAACGAACAGGAGGTGCTCGAGGGCCGAGCGTCCGGCGTCGCCCGGGTGGACGCCTTGCTGAATCTGCGGAAGCTGTTGCGGGTCGCCAAGCAGGATCACATTCGTAGCGGCCGTGCCCATCGCAACCGTGTCGGCAAGCGAAAGCTGGCCCGCCTCGTCGATGAACAGATAGTCGATGCGGCCGCGCATCGCCGGCCGGGAGAACAGCCACGCCGTCCCGGCAATGAGCTGGGCGTGCGCGCTTTCGCAGTCGTCGTTCTCCAACGTGTTCCTGATCAGCCTGCCATCGAACTGGTCATCTTCGTCGCCACACTTCTTGAGACCACTGAAAACCACGCGCATCTCCGCGGCGACTTTCTCGACTTCTTCGAGGAGATTGTTGATGGCCTTGTGAGTGAGCGCCGCGACGCCGACACGTTTCCCGTCAGCTATCAACGAGACGATCAGTCGCGCCGCCGTCCAGGTCTTGCCTGATCCCGGAGGGCCCTGAATGAACAGGTAACTCTCGTCGAGCGAGGCGATGCGCGCCTTCTGCGTGTCGAGGTCGGTCGTCTGGACGTCGTCACCGGCACGAAGGCCGCGGATACGCGGAAGGTCTCGCGTGAGGAGCGCGCGTACGGCGGCGTAGCCGGGACCGCCGCTGATGATCTCGTCCGCGACGCGGCCGAGGGCTTCGCGCTGTGCGGCGTCCGGAATCGGCTTTCCCTTGACGAGTGCCGACGGCAGCGGCTCCGCCGCGGCTTTCGGGCCGCGCCGCAGGTAGAGACGTCCCCGTGTGGTGTCGATGCGAATGGCTGCGCCCGCCGCCACGCCACGAAACGGATCCTCGAGCTGATTTTTCTGGTGCGCCGTGAGCTTGAATTCCTGATCAAGAAAGTCCAGCGGGAAGATGGTGGATTTTTTGTCCGGGAGCGGCTGCTCATCACTCGCCGGATTGAGATAGGCAATCGCGTCGGTGTCCTGCAAGAGATCGTCGAGCGACTTCTGCTGGCGCTCGAAGTAGGCCCACCATTGGGGCTTGGCTTCCCGCCGGTGATAGTTCAGCAGCCCGGACAGCAGCGTCGCTTCCGGCGTGCCGAGTACCCGCAGCCGCTCGATCCGTGCCTCGGTGAGCGCGTCGAGCGCTTCGCGTTCCTCGGACGTGGTGGCGACGCCAACTGGTTTCCACGGAACAGCGTGGCCGAACGTTCTCTCCGCTTCGACTTTGCGTTCCAGAAGCCAATCGCGCAGCTTGACCGTCGAGAGGCAGTCCTCGCGGTTGTACTCGGTAATCGCCTCGAGAATCCTCGCGTCGCCGGTGCGACGCCACCGCTCGAACTCCAGGATCGAATCGCCGCCGCTCGCCACGTCTCCTTTTCCCGCTTCGGGCATGAAGAACGAGCGGACGCTCTTGATCGAGTAGCTGGAATGCGACACACGCAGCGACTGACGCACGACCTGATACAGGTCGACGAACACCTCCCGGCGCAGCAGGTCGTCGAGCTCGTCTTCGCGCGTCGCGTGCTCACACATCAGCCGCTTGAGCGCGGCGGTCTCGTAGGAGGCGTAGTGATAGACGTGGAGGTCCGGCCAGCGGCGCAAGCGATCGTGGAGGAAATCGATGAACCACTCGAAAGCGGCTTTCTCCCCAGCCCGATCGAGTGCCTGCCTCGCCTCGAAGCGGGCGTGCCCGCTGTCGATCGTCATCACCCCGAACAGGTACTCGAGGCCGCGACGTGGTTCGAAGTACGGATCGCCTTCCATGTCGAAGAAGACGTCGCCGTCAGAAGGTTGCGGCAGCAGCCTGAAGCCGGTGCGCTCGTCGAGCGGCAGCAACTCGTAGCGATGCTGGCCGGTGCGCCTGTAGTGGGCTTGCAGTGTCGCCTGGTGATGCAGACGTCGCAGCGCGACGTCGCCAATGCCGAACCGCCGCGCCGGGTCTGCGTTCGCGAGCGCGGCAACGGTGTCGACGCCGTTCGCGTTCAGCCGCTCGACCTGATCGCGGCGGATGTTGGCGACGAGACTCAGATGGTCGTCCTTCTGCCAGCGCCGTTCGCAGTTGCGCTGGTACTCGCACAGGCCGCAGTGCTCGACCGGGTAGGGATAGGTCGGTGTGCGCGCCTGAACGTTGTTCAGGAATTCGTCACGCACCGCGCGATAGTAGGCATCGAAGTCCTTGTAACGCAGTCGTTCGTGCTCACCCGTGCCGAGTACGATGACCATGTGGTTCGGCACCGTGGTTTGAATGCGCGCGAGTTGTTCGGTGTAGAAGCACAGCTGCAACACGAAATAGGGCTTCGTCCGACGTGCCAGCTTCGTGTCCCACGCCTCGTAGCTCCATGCGCCCAGATTGGAGGGTCGCTCGACCCGCACGAGGAAGTCGCTGATGCCGTGCCAGTCGCCGTCCACGAACACGCCCTGGTAGATGACTGGGACGCCGCGACGCATGGCCGCTCGTGTCCGCTCGGCGTCGGCGAGCCAGTCACGGTCGGCGCCGGCCGATTCGATACTGACGATGGCCCGGCCGTCGGATCGAAATCGATCCAGCCAGGCCCGTTCGTGTTCGGCGCCCTTCGCGGCGAGCAGTTCCGCCTGCGGGTCCCGTTCCCCTCGCGGGCTTCCGGGATCGCGTTCGAGCTCGAGTCGCGTCAGATGCTCGCACTCGAGAAAGTGATTGAGATCGCTCGGCGAGAAGAGCAGACGGTCACCGACTCGCTGCATGGCCCCCCTGCATCAGCGCAAATGCCAGCATCCGGCGCCGATGCGAGATCTGTTGGTCCGTGAGCTCGGATCGAAGTGGCGACTGCAGGATAACAGGCGGGTCAACGTCGCGGTCCTGAGCGCCTCGCTCGCGCTCCGCGCGAAAGCATTCGAGGCAGCGGACGCGATCGGTGTGCACGGCGAGGTTGTCGGGATCAGCTGAGCGGTGCGAGCACGACGTGCTCGTCCGATTCGAGTCGTTCGCAGCGGACATCGACATGGCCATCCTCCGCGACGATCGTGGAACGACACCGTGACAGCGTAGGTCCTACGCCAAACGTTCGCCGCTGGACCTCGCTAGTCCTCCAAGGCCGATAGATCGAGTCCGCCGAGTCGCTGCGGGTCAGCCAGGATATCGATCTCGACCACCTTGCCGCCGGCAATCGTGAAGCCGACGACGGAAAACAGCCGGCCGTCGGGACGGCGCGTGACGAACCCGAGGTGGCCGTTGACGAGGACGAGCTGATTCGTGAGGCCGCTCCTCGAGAACGTTGCCGCCTGAGAGGCGACGGCGTCAGCTCCTCGCACAACCCGTGAGAGGCCCGCGATCGCGCCGGCATCCGCGCGCAGGACGATGTCCGGATCGAGTACGGCGACCAGACCCTCGAAGTCGCCCGCTTGCGCGGCGGCCATGAACGCGTCGATGACCCGCCGCTGCTGGCGCAGGTCGTGGTCCGCGTTTGGGGCCCGGTTCTGGATGCGACGGCGCGCGCGGCTCGCGAGTTGACGCGCCGCGACGGGGGAACGATCTACGATCGGCGCGATCTCGTCGAACGTCATTCCGAAGACGTCGTGCAGCACGAACGCCAGCCGCTCTGCCGGTTCGAGCGTCTCCAGCACCACGAGCAGCGCGAGCCCGACCGAGTCCGCGAGCATCGCCTCGGATTCCGGACCCGCCTCGACGCGCGTGATCACCGGATCGGGGACGTGCGTGTCCAGAGGATCCTCACGGCGCGACGTCCGCGTCCGCAACATATCCAGGCACACACGCGCGACGACGGTCGTGAGCCAGGCGCGCAGGTTCTCGACGCCGCTGACATCGGTGCGGCCGAGCCGAATCCAGCTCTCCTGCACGGCGTCGTCTGCTTCGCTCGCCGACCCGAGCATCCGATAGGCGACCGCGCGCAGATGGGCCCGGTGCGTTTCGAACTCGTCGGCGAGGCGCTCAGGTGTGGGCATCGGTCACATTCCTCCGTCGCTGTCCGTCATCCTGGTGACGAACGAAACCTCGATGATGTGACAGAACGGAGGGGAAGATGAAATTCGTGTTGTTGATCTATCAAGGCTCGACCCCATTGCCCGGTTCGGATCGCTGGGAGGCGCTGTCGGAGGCGGAGAAGAAAGCCATCTACACCGACTACGCGGAGCTCAACAAGGCCGAAGGCATGGGCCCGGGGCTTCCTTTGGGACTGCCTGATGCGGCGAGGACCGTTCAGGTACTGGACGGGAAGACCCACGTCAAGAACGGGACCTACCTCACGGAAGGTGTCGGAGGGTTCTCCGTCTACGAGGCTGACAGCATGGAGGCTGCGATCGCCTTGGCGTCGCGGATCCCTGCGGCGCGACTGGGCGGCGCGGTGGAAATCCGGCCGGCCGAGAAGTACTGGTGACGCCGGTCGGTCACACTCGCGCGTGGTGTTCCGTCATGGTAGTGACGCGGCACCGTCCGCGAGTGTGACCATGCGAGGGAACCGATGAAAATCAAACTCACCAGCGTGCATGTCGACGACCAGGAGAAGGCCCTGCGCTTCTACACGGAAGTACTGGGCTTCGTGAAGAAGGCCGACTTCAGCCAGGGACCGTTTCGCTGGCTCACAGTGGCGTCCGCCGAAGATCCCGACGGCACCGAGCTGCAGCTGGCGCTCAACGACGACCCGGCGGCCAGAGCCTACCAGCAGGCGATGTTCCAGCAAGGCCAGCCTGCGGCGATGTTCTTCACCGACGACGTACAGGCCGACTACGAGCGAATGAAGGCGCGCGGCGCCGAGTTCACGATGCCGCCGACCGACGTGACGGCGTCAAAGATCGCCAGGGTGAACGACACCTGCGGCAATCTCATTCAGGTCACGCAGTTGATGCGCTGGTAGGATGGACGAATGAAAAAATCCGTCGCGAGCCAAGGCCACGACCCGTCCGCATCGGAGCGCATCTCGAAGCGAATCACCGAGCTCGCGGACTGGCGCGGGAAAACCCTCAGTCGGATGCGCGCGCGGATCAAGCAGGCAGATCCCGACGTCGTCGAGGAGTGGAAGTGGGCCAAGGCCGCATCACCTGGCACGCCGGTCTGGTCGCACGACGGGATCCTCTGTACTGGCGAGTCCTATAAGAACGTCGTGAAGCTGACGTTCGCCAAGGGTGCGTTTCTGAAAGATCCGGCCCGTCTCTTCAACTCGAGCCTCGACGGAAACGTACGTCGCGCGATCGACATTCACGAAGGAGAAGACGTTGACGAGTCTGCGTTCAAGGCCCTCATCCGCGAGGCGGTCGCTCTCAACACGTCCGGCAAGCCGAAGCCTGCGAGGAAAACGAAGTCCTGAGCCGGTCCTCCTGTCAGGCGGCAACCCGCAGATCGCCAAGGCCGAGGGCGATGCCCCGGTGCGCGCCTACGTCGCCGCGATGCCTGGCTGGAAGCGCGACGTCGGCCGTCGTCTCGATGCGCTCATCGAGCGCACCGTCCCCGGCGTGCACAAGGCGGTGAAATGGAACTCGCCCTTCTACGGAGTCGAGGGTCAGGGCTGGTTCCTCAACTTCCATTGCTTTGCGAAGTACGTGAAGGTCGCATTCTTCCGCGGGACATCACTGCGTCCGCTTCCTCCCGGTGAGTCGAAGCACAAGGAAGTTCGTTACGTCGACATCCGCGAGGGCGACGAGATCGACGAGGCTCAGATGACGACGTGGATCCGGCAGGCCGCCGCCTTGCCCGGTTGGAATCCGTAGAACGGGTTTCAAACCCCGCGTAGTCTCCGCCTTCAGACGGACTTCAGGCCGGCTAAAGCCGGCCACTACGAATCACGCGATCGTGAGACCGGGCACGTGCGGCGCCAGTGCGGCAATGGCTGCCGCATAGCCGCGACGATGCTCGACCGTCCAGGGCGAGCCAGAAGGACGGCCACGGCCGGTCACGAATTCTTCAATCGCTTCGGGTGCTACGCGGAGCGCTGCCGCGGCGAGGGTGGTCTCGTCGCCGCGCGCGCACAGCTGGACTTCCAGGCCGAGGCGCTTGGCGGAATCTCGGATCGCGAAGTTGTAGAGCATGCCGTCAGCCGCGCACAGCAGCTGATACGACGCATGCACCTCGGCGACGGTGGCCGGGAGCGTCTTGAACGGCGGCTTGCGAATTGTGAGTGTCCTGATCGGGTGCTCGCGCGACAGCTCGTCGACGAGCCGGCCCAGCGCGAGATCGGTGGCTCTCGTCACCGATTTCCTGACGTTGGTGATCAGGGCTTCCGCCTCGTCGGGTCGCATTGCGCGCGTGTCGTGCTCGTAAGGCTGCGTCGGCAGTCCGCGCTCGATGAGGGCAATGCGGCGGCGCGTGATGACGAATGGCCGCCGATCGCGCGCCGAGACGCAGACGACGTAGGCCCAGCCCGTGTGCTCGGAGATGGCGAGAATCGAGCCGGCTTTCAAGAATCGAACGCGCTCCTGTCGGCCACGCTGATCACACCCGCGGTCTTCTCCCGCTCCGCGACGGTATCGGGCGAGATGCGCGACACTGCTATTGCGTGTTTCCTCGGCCGCCTCGACCTCCCGGCTGCGGAAGCGCGAAGTTGACGACCGCATCGGCCTTCGCTGCGGGTTTGACCCACCGCACTGTCCCTCGCGGGACGGCGTTGGCGACAGGAGTGCCGGCGAGAGTGATCGTGAGTGTCTGATGATCGCGCGGCGCGAGATTGGCAAGACGCCAGACCGCTTCCGTCGCGTTGGCCTTCTCGTCGGACTTGACGCCCTGATATCCGGCACCCGTCGCTGAAACGACCTTTGTTCCGGCGGGGATGGCGAGCGAGATCGTCACGTCTTCAGCCGTGAGTCCCTTCTGCCGGACCGATTCATTCTCCACCTGCAGCGTGTACGTCGTGCCGGCCGTGTCGGCTGGCCCGCCCGTCAGCCGCGCGACGACAGGCACGAGCATCCCCAGGTCGCTCATCCACGTCCAGATTTCCCGCAACGTTTCCTCCGGCAAACGTTTCGGAGAGAAGTTGCCCATGCGCACGCGCCCGCGAGTTCGGGGTGCGCCTTCGGCATCGAGCAGCTTCCATTGCTCGGGCTGCGCGGTGGCGTGGTTGTACACCTGCCTCTTGAACCACTCGAAATCGCCGTTCACCTCGGCGGCACCGTGGCGAGGTGTACTCAGCGTCGCGCCGTGACACTGGCCGCAACCGACGATGTTGACGGCGAGTTGCTGACCGCGCGGAGCATCGACCGGCGCCTCGGTCCTCCAGCGACCAATGGCCTGGGCCACCGGCAGGGTGTTCCAGTACGCCACCATGTCGAGGATTTCCTTGTCGGTGAGCTGCGAGGGAACGAACGCCGGCATCCTCCAGATCGGGTTGCGGATCGCCATGATCGCCCGGTCGTAGGTAATGCCCTTGCCGGCAAGGTCGGGTCCCCAGCCTCCCTGGGCTTCGAGACCGTGGCAGTTCGTGCAGGAGGTATTCCCGAAGGCGAAGACCGCTTTGCCGTTGGCAGGATCGCCGACCGGCTGCGGCGCTGCGCCTTGAGCCGCGCCTGTGGTGCCCCAGGCGCCGACGGCGAAGAGTACGAGTGCAGCCGCAACGTAAATGCGCATGAGCAGCCTCATTGAATGTCTTAGGACGGCCACGTCGATTCCCAGAGGCGGACAGAAACTCACGCTCGTATATCACGACCTCTGCATCAGGTGTCAATCTGCGTCGATAACCGTCCGCTTCGACGCCCGAGACTGGGTACGAACGCCCAGCTGGTGTGCGGAGATGGCGAGTATTCAGCGCGTGTGAATCAGGAAACGGGGACTGTCATCATCACGCTTCCAGGAGACTGGCACCGACGCCACGACCGACGACGTTTGTATCATCGCGGAGCCGCTCGTCCGAAACTGCGGCGAGAAATGTAGTAGCGCTACGTCGAGGAACTGGGTCGTCGGCAGGTCTTGACGCTTCTCCGCGACAACCACTCCGTCGTCTCGGCCGTGTTGCCGATAGAGGTGCGAAGCGCGCTGCGCCGGCGAGTGGCCGAGAAGCTGGATCCCAAGCCACTGCCGGTCATCCTGAGGCGCCTCGCGGCCGACCGCGCCTACTGGACGATCATCGATGTGTCCCGCGAGGTGCTGGCGACGGCGGAATCGTTGAGCAGCGCGCATTCATTGCGAGCGCTCGATGCCATCCACGTTGCCTCAGCGAGGCTGTTTGCGGATCGAATGGCCTCGCAAGCGTTGACGTTTGTCAGTGCAGACGCTCAACAGACCCACGTTGCGGAGGCATTGGGTGTCACGACGCGGTACGTTGGGGCCTGACCCGCCGTGAGTGTGCCGGCGCCAGCCATGCAAGGGAGGGCATCCGCCCGTCAGAACCAGCGACGATTCATCGCCTCGAGAAACTCTTTCGTCATCGGGATCCGGCGTTTTGGCCCGACGTCAGGAGCGCTCAAGGACCTCGGGCGATCTCAGAGTGACGCGCGGACGGCGAGCAGCCTGTCGAAGGTGGGGTCCGCGGCAGGTTACTCGTCGCCCGCGCGTGGGCCAATCGGAAGCAAGCGCACTCGAACGCGAGCAGGCTCGAACGTTACGATACAGCCGTTCTCCAGCGAGTCCACGAGTTGAGGTAGGTTCGCGAGCAGCGTTCGCGCCAGTGCGTCCGGCTTCCGGCTGCCCTCGCCGCGAAATTGGATGACGGAAGGCTGTCGCGACGAACGCACTGCGAGCAGCGTTCCGAAATCAGCATCCGCGGACACGAGGATTCGTCGCTCGGCGCAATTCCTTGCCTAAGTCCTCCGCAAGAAAGCGCAGCACGAAGTAGCCGTTTTCCTGCAGCAACTGGTCTTTCCGTCGATCGCGACGGTACGCGATCGGATCCGCGAGGTGTTGTCCGCCATCGAGCTCGATGGCTACCCGCGCGTCGGCGCACAGCAGGTCGACTTCAAGGCTTCCGAAGCCGTCGAACGAGATGGGCAGCGCGACGTTGAGACGGAAGCGTCCTCTGGTCTCCGTCAGCGTGTCGAGTCTCCGGTAGAGGAATGCCTCGCTCGCGCTTCTTGCACGCGCTGCACCTTCGGCGTCTTCCTGCATCGCACGAGCGGCGTGCACGAACAGGCTCGCCAACGGCGTGTCCACGCCGTCTCTAATAAGCCTTCGCACGCTACCGGAGTAATCTCGCTTCCAAACCGGATCGGACGGAAGAACGACATCGGCGGGCCACCCCGGAACGGCGCTGGCCGGAAGAAGGATCGTGTAGCCGATCGCCTCGTACCCGCGACATCGCCGGTCAAACATTCGCGCCAGCATCGGCACACTGAGATCGGCGTAGTCGTAGATGCGCACTTCCCGTTTCGCGTCGTAGAGACGATGCAGTCGGCCGGCGTACTGTGCGATCGTTCCTCGCCATGACACAGGAAGCGTCAGAAACAACGTGTCCAAACGCGGATCGTCGAATCCCTCGCCAACGTATTTGCCAGTCGCGAGGATAATTCGCCCTTCGTGGCTCGGGATGCCGGCGCGACGCTCATTCGCCGCCTGCCGCTGCTTCTTGCCCATGCCGGCGCGCAAGACGACGACGTGCTCAACCCGCGTCGCGAGCCCGTGTTCGAATCGGTCGAGGTGCTCATTTCGCTCTGTCAGAATCAATGGCGAGCGCCCATTCCGGACGGAGTCGAGAACGTCCTCACAGATTCGCCGAGTACGCGTCTGGTCGTCGACCAACTCCTGATAGAGCGTCTGAAATTCGACGCGTTTGTCCGGATCAGGGTTCCTCGTCGGTTGGAAGGCTGTCGGCTGAACCAGGACGAAGTGTTCGAACGGCCGAGACGCCGCTTGTGCACGCGCATTTACCTGATGTCGAACCGGGCCGCACTGCACGAAGATGATGGGTGGTGACCGTCCTTGCGAGCGACGGTCGCTGACAAGCCGATGACGAATCGTGCTTTGGCCTGGCGTGCGACCTGTTCGAAACTGTGCGCCGACAGATGGTGGCACTCGTCGATGATCACATGGCCGTACTCGGCGACTCGGTCATCGACGACGCCCTTTCGAACGAGACTCTGAATAATGCCGACGTCAATCCTTCCAGTCGGTCGACTTTTGCCGCCGCCGATTCGACCGATCGATTTCGCGGGAATGTCGAGGAACGTCGAAAGCCGCTCGACCCACTGATCGAGCAACTGGCGTCGGTGAACCAGCACGAGGGTGTTCAACCCGCGTTGAGCAATGAGCCACGCGGCGACGACGGTCTTGCCAAACGCAGTGGTGGCCGCCAGGACGCCGGACTCATCGCGCAGCATGGCGTCCGCTGCGACCTTCTGCTCCCGCCGAAGCTCGCCTTGAAACTTCACTTCCACACGACTGCCGTCGCAGCGTTCGTCGCGAACGGCCATTCGAATGCCGAGGTCGGCGAGCGTCTTACGGACGTCATCGAAGCAGCGCCGCGGCAGTCCGATGTGATGCGGAAGATCCTCGGCGCACGCGACGACGCGTGGCTTGTTGTATGTCGAAAGCCGCATCGCTTGCGCTTTGTAGAACTCGGGGTTTTGGAATGCAGCGAGCCGAAGCAATCGGTTTCGAAGCCCAGGATGCAGTCCCTCTTTGGCGATGTAGATCCGATTGCCCAGAACGAGCTCCAACGTCGATGGCAGATCCCCGACGATCGGTGCTTCCTTGCGATGGCGCGAACGGAGGCACGGTCCAAGGCTCAGCTACTCCATCGTCCTGGGGTGGCAACCGCACGCCGAGGACGCGACCTCGTCGTTCAGCGTCCTCGACTATCTGTTCTACCTGCGATCTGGCGATCTTGCGAACGCTCGCGAGAAAGGTCCACTGGTCGATCCACGGAACAAAGGCGCTGTCCAGGAAGACCGTGTTGTCCTGCTTGCGAGAGGCCCTCTGGAGAGGCAGAGCAATGAGGTTTCCAAACCCTCCGTGCGGCATTGTGTCTTGATTCGGAAACAGTCGGTCGCCGAATCGAGACCAATGTCCGGACGCCGTTCCATAGTCTCGGTGAGGACGCGCGATCCGAGTCGTGGGGCTGTCCCTCGGCGTCGGCACCTGACAGATGCCAACGAATGACGTCGTCTGTGACCGGAAGGAACCGACGATTGGGACATTCAGCGCATTTGATGCGCGGCTTCTCGCAGACGCCTCGGACCCACTCGTTGGCACATGCGGGCGCGTACCCAGACCTGCCTGTCTTGCGGCTCTCGAATCGCCGCGGGTACACGTCTTCGCGACCTCGGAAGAGTGACCGGAACAGGGCGATTTTCGCCTCCGGCGAGGATCTCTGATCGACAGGTTCTGAGATCAGGTCCATGAAGTTGACGCCGTCTGCTCAGCAACGAGAAGCCGGCCCAGTCTGCCCTCTTCGTCTCTGCGTTCAAAACCCAGTCTACGACAGGCAGTGTCTGAGAAGTTTGGTTGAGTGCGTCAGGCCGATCGGCGAGCAGTGAAAGCGTTACGGTCGGAGCGTGCCGACCGGTCGACTCAACTTTGGAACCGACCGTGTGAGTGGTCGGTGAAGAAGGGCGCAGGGTGACGTCCGACAGCGCGCAATCGGTGGAACCCCGCTGGAACCCCGGAACTCGAAAAGTGGTCGGGGCGACTGGATTCGAACCAGCGACCCCCTGCGCCCAAGGCAGGTGCGCTACCAGGCTGCGCTACGCCCCGACTCGAAGGTCTCTGATTGTACCGCG